>Ga0169931_10000907_pt1 | contig 49250 bp, 43 predicted proteins | sample Kivu_15m_20L_FD_129675 | JGI IMG/M metagenome (GOLD analysis project Ga0169931, IMG submission 129675) | Freshwater microbial communities from Lake Kivu, Western Province, Rwanda to study Microbial Dark Matter (Phase II) - Kivu_15m_20L... | ecosystem: Environmental > Aquatic > Freshwater > Lake...
CCGGCCGGTCACCCAGATCCCAGTCGCCGAACTGCGAGAACTTCTTGCCGCGCATGCCGGCCGAGGTCTGTCCCGACGGATGGAAGAAGTGCGCGTCGGCCGAGCTCTCGTGATTGCAGGCGAGCACCGCGCGGCCGGTGTCCTCGGCGGTGACGCGGCCGTTGGAGCCGACGTAGAACAGCTCGATCCCGTCGTGGTGGTCGCCGATCCGCTGCGACCAGTCGTCGGTCTCGGTGCCGTTGTTGGCGAACGCGGGGATCGAGCTCACCAGCCGGTCGCCGGTGGCGTGCAGCACGGTGTAGGTGTAGCCGGCCGGCAGGACCACCGAGTCGGCCAGGCTCTTCTCGGTGGCGGTGAAGCCGAGCGACGGGCCGCTCGGCGCGGGCGGCGGATCCTCCGAGCCGCCGCCGCACGCACTCATGAACGGGATGCTCGAGAGCGCGGCCAGGCCCAGACCCCCACGGATCACGCTGCGGCGGGCGGGGTTGGCGACCGACCGTTCGAGAACGTCGCGAAAGTGCTCGTTCGGGGAGACGTTGTGGCTCGTGTCGAGCTTGTCCGACATGCGATGTGCTCCTGGTTGGCTGACCGGAGACGCGCAGTGCCGAGAGGCGCCGAACCGACCGTCTCCGAACCCGTCAGCGTGCAGGTCGGACATGTCAGCCGGATGTCCGGCCCATGACGCGGCGAAGACAGCGGCGAGGCGTGCGGCGCGGCGCCGTGGGCTCGAGCGCGGACCGGTCGCCCGCCTGCACGGCGAGTACGCGCAGTGGCGACGATGGTGGCTCGGGCTGTGGCTCGTGCTGGTCATGCATCCGCCGCTCGACGCGATGACGATCCACGGCACGCGCCTGCTGCGGCCGTTTTCCGATCATCCGTTCGGGGTCGGCAGCCTGTTCATCGTCGATCCGCTGTACACGCTGCCGCTGCCGGCCGGCGTGGTCGCGGCGCTCGCACGCCCGGGCGAACGCGGGCTGCGCGGGAACCTCGCCGCGAGACCGGCAGCATGCGGCCGCGACCGATTCGCGCGGCCGCCGCCCCTCAGACGCGCGGCTGCTACACGACCCCGTCGCGGACCCGTTGCTCGATCTCGTCGTGCTCCAGACCGAGCACGGTGCGCAGGATCTCGGCGCTGTGCTCGCCCAGCCGCGGCGACGGCGTGCGGACGGCGCCGGGCGTGGCCGAGAGCCGGATCGGCACGCCGACGACGCGGACCGGGCCCGCCCGGGGATGCGCGACGTCGACGATGCCGCCGCGAGCCTTCACCTGGGGGTGCTCGATCAGCTGCCCGATTCCTGGTCGTGGCCGCCGGGTCAGCGACCGCGTGTCGATCATGGCGAGCGCTCAGCCGCCCTCGCGGGCGCACGCCCCGCCACACGGGGCGTCGGCGTCCGAAGCGCAACGCCGTCGCGCCGTCGGCGCCGGGCCGGCCGGTCGCAACTCAGGCCGGGTCCGGACGGGCAACCTGGTAGACCGAGACCAGGCTCGTGGTCGCATCCCCGTCCAGGTTGCGCCGCACCGGAAACGCGCCCGTCCGGCCGGGGGGCTCGAAGGCATACGTCGAGATGCTCACGCCACCCCGACGGCCGTAGTACCGGGCGGGCCCACCGAAGGAGCCGGTCGACTCCCCGACCCGCAGCCGGGTGTCGTCGATTCGGGACGACACCACCGCGATGTGATCCACCATCTCGCCGTCGTCTCCCTCCCAGACCAGGACGTCGTCGGGCTGGATCTCGGCGACCGTTCGCCGGCGAAGGGCTTCGACCCGGTAGTTGTTGATCGCCGAGGCCGGGCGGAACCCGTGGCGCAGGGTGAAGTACACCATCACGAACCCGGTGCAGTGCAGCCCGAGCCCGGCAATCGTCAGGTCGTGGCAGTAGCGGTCGACCGTGGTCGGCGAGGTGACGCCCGTCGAGAGCGCGATGGACAGCGTGAACGCCATGTCGCTCGGGGTTCCGATGGCCCTGAAGGCGCGGAGTATCGCGGGGCGGAACCTGGGTTGGAGCGTGATCACCGGTCGCCGGCCTCGGGCGGCCCGCTCGGCGTGCGTGAGCAGGATGTGTGCCGCCCGTGGGTGGGGGGTGCGATCGTCGTGCGCGAGGTTCACGTACGTGCACGGCGAGCAGTCCGCATGGCGGATCGCGCCGCTGGTCGGATCACGGTACGTGACGGTCATCAGCCGGTAGGTGTTGGCGAGGATCTCCGGGGTCAGAGGCGTGGGCAGCGCCATGACCGCGGGCGGACTGAAAGGGGGCGCGGACGCTCCCGCCTGCGCAGCCTCGGCGGGCGACGGCTCCGCCGGCGGGGCCACGAGCGAAGGACCCACCGTCCGAACGCTTCGCGCCGCGCGGGCCAGCCGTCCATGGAGCCCGCCTGCGCCCCTGCCGAATGGCCCGGGAACCCTGAATCGACCCATGCTGATCCTCCCCGTCGTCTCGCATCACACGCGGTCGGAGGCGCGCCTCGACGACGATCGGGCCCGACTCGAACCACCTCTCCCGGCAGGCGTTCGCGCAGGCCGGCAACGCCGGCGAGATGCCCGCCGCGTCATCGGGCCTCGGCCGCCCGTCCACGTTCGTCCGATTCGTGCCGTTCCCGCCCTTCAGTACGTCAACACGCGATCCGCCTCGGCCGCCAGGCGCACCAGGACGTTGGGCATGCCGAACTCCGCCGGCTTGCCCGCGAGGTCGGCTTCGGACAGGCCGCGCGCCTTGGCGGACATGCCGGAGAGGTAGAAGCGGGCGCCCTTCGCGGCGAGTGCGGCGTAGTGGTCCTCGAGCCTGCCCGTTCCGAGACCGGTGACCGACGTCAGGCTCTCGTCCTTCAGCAGCGTGACCGCGTCGCCGGCGAGGAAGAGGCTCACCGAGTGACCCTCCTCGATGGCGGCCTTCGCGACCAGGAAGGCAAGGGCAGCGCGGGTGGGATCCGCGGGGCCGCAGGTCACGTGGACCAGGAATCTGAGCATGTCCGTTGCCTCCTTCGATCGGGTTGGACAGGGGTCGGGATGGATCTTCGCCCATCGCGTGCCCGTGGGCTACCCTCGCCCGGGCGGCCCGGGCGGCTCGGTCGGCTCGGTCGGCGGGCAGGCCTCGGGGCCCGCCCCCGGGACGCGGCTTCGACTTACGATTCGGAACTCCCGTCCCGTCGCGCCCGACCATGACCGCCGCACCGTCCCCTGGCCCCACCGGCCCGCTCGCCGGCGTCCGCGTGATCGACGTGACCACCGTGTTCATGGGCCCGTCGGCCACGCAGCTGCTCGGCGACCTGGGCGCCGACGTGATCAAGGTCGAGGCGCCCGCCGGCGACTCCACGCGCCGCATCGGCCCGCAGGGCACGTGCGGCCTCGGCCCGCTGTTCGTGAACCTGAACCGGAACAAGCGCAGCATCGTGCTCGACCTCAAGTCCGAAGCCGGGCTCGAGGTGCTGCTCAGGCTCGCCGAGTCGGCCGACGTGCTCGCCTACAACGTGCGGCCGGCCGCGATGCAGCGGCTCGGCCTGGGCTACGACCGCGTGGCCGCGATCAACCCGCGGATCGTCTACGCCGGCATGTTCGGCTTCTCGCAGCGCGGCCGCAACGCGCCGCTCGCCGCGTTCGACGACCTGATCCAGAGCGCCGTCGGCCTGCCGCACGCGCTGGCGCCGGGCAACCAGGGCGTGCCGCGCTACCTGCCGATCACGATCGCCGACCGCTCGGTGGGCCTGTACGCGTTCGGCGTGATCGCCGCCGCGCTCTATGCGCGCGAGCGCACCGGGCGCGGCCAGAGCGTCGAGATCCCGATGTTCGAGACCATGGTGCCCTACGTGATGGGCGAGCACCTGTACGGACACACCTTCGTGCCCGCCCAGGGCGGCTTCGGCTATCCGCGCACGCTGTCGCCCGACCGGCGGCCGTACCGCACGAAGGACGGGTTCGTCTGCTGCCTCGTCTATCACGATCACCACTGGCGCGCGTTCCTCGCCGCGATCGGTCGCCCCGAGCTGTGGGACACCGACCCGCGGCTGAAGGACATCACGACCCGCACGCAGCACATCGACGCGCTGTACCGCTTCGTCGCCGACGAGATGGCGGGCAAGACCACCGCCGAGTGGACCGCGCTGCTCGGCGCGGCCGACATCCCGGTGTTCCCGGTGCACGACTTCGAGAGCCTGCTGCAGGACGCGCACCTCGCCGACATCGGCTTCTTCCGCGAGACCGAGCACCCGGTGCTCGGACGCATCCGCGAGATGGCCGTGCCGAGCGAGTGGTCCGGCACGCCGCCCGACAACCACCGGCCGGTGCCCGGCCTGGGCGAACACACCGAGCAGGTGCTGCGCGAGGCCGGCTACGACGGCGCGGCGATCGAGCGGCTGGCGCAGCGCGGCGCGCACGGCGCCGCCGGCTGACCGGCCGCGCGCGGCGGCTCAGCCGATCGCGGCCGGCTCCCGGCGTGCGTCGCCGACCTCGGGCGGCGGCGCGATCGGCTCGCGCGAGGCCTCGGCACGCGCGCGTTCCAGCCGCGGGCGCGCGCGTTCGATCTCCTCGCCGAGCGCGTCGACCGTCTGCTGCATGCCGGCCAGCGCCTGCGCCTTGAACCCCGCGATCATGTCCATGGTCTCGAACGCGTTCGCGAACGCCTCGCGCAGCGTCGACAGGTCGATCGTGCTCGCGCTCGCCTGCGCGTGCACCGCACCCGCCTGGGTCTTCAGCATCGACGAGGTGGCCGCGATCATGCCGCCGGTGGTGGCGTCCAGCGTGCCGATCTGGTCGAGCACCAGCTTCTGGTTGCCCAGCGCCTGCGCGACGATCACCGCGGTGCGCAGCGCCGAGACGGTGGTCGTAGTCGCTCGGTCCACGCCCTTGATCAGCTCCAGGTTGTTCCTGCGGATCATGTCCATCGCCAGATGACCGTGGACGCTGACCGCGAGCTGCGTGAGCAGGTCCTGAACCTTCTGACGCACGTAGAACAGCACCTCCTCGCGCAGCACCCTCGCCTTCTCGGGATCGCTCGCCTCGAGCTCGGGCAGTCGCGCGCTCAGCTGCGCATCGAGCCGGCGGCCGAACTCCGCGTACTGCTGCAGCCCCTCGATCGACCGCCACGCAGCGTCCTTCTCCTCCTCGAGCGAGGCGTTGTCGAGCCGCAGCGCGTCCTGACCGCGGTTCAGCGCCTCGAGGATCGCCTGCAGGTGCGTCTCGGCCGACTGGTACTCGCGGAAATACGCCTCGAGGCGGTTGCCCATCGGGATCAGCCCGAACAGCCTGCGCGGCGAGAACAGATCGCCCCGCCGGTCCGGGTCGAGGTCCTCGAGCGTGCGGCGCAGTTCCAGCAGCGAGGCGGTGATCGCCGAACCCTCGCCCAGCCCGCCGGACTTCATCGCGGCGACCGGGCGCTCGAGCAGCCGGCTCGACAGGCCCGCGGCCTGCCGGATCGCATCCGACCCCAGCGCGTGGACGTCGTCGACGCACCGCCGGAACGTCGCGCCGTGCACCGGCTCGTGCAGCATCCGCGAGACGGCGGCCTCGGCCTTGCGCTCGATCTCGGCGAGCCGCTCGGCGGGCACCGGCACCCTCATCGCGGCGGCCTCGGGTCCGAGCGGACCCACCGCTGCCGCGGGTGTCGGCACGGTCGGGGCGGGATGCGGGGAGGTGGGAGCGGCTTGCATGGCGGTCGGGCCTCGTTTCAGACGGCCGTTCGAACGGCATCGGGACGACGCGCGCTCGGCGCGGGCGGCGCGGGGGGCCCGAGCGGCGCTCCGGGGTCGCCGCCGGGCGCGCACGGCGCCGAGGCGATCGCCTGCGGCGGCGAGCGCGCACCCGTCGGGTCATCGTCGAGCCGCAGCGCGTCCTGTCCGAAGGTGTCGCGCAGGAATCGGCCGTGGATCAGCAGGCCGCTCGCGTCCTTCTCGTGGTAGCTGCGGGTCAGTTCGCCCAGCCCGCGCTCGAGCAGTGCGAGCTGTTCCTGCACCGACTGCGCCGCGGTCCGGCCACCGGCGATCGGGTGCCGATCCGCGAGCTCGGGGGAGAGCTGCAGATAGCGCTCCAGCGTCTGCGGCAGGTATTCGAACGCGATCCGACGGACCCTGAAGGGGCGCAGGTCCAGCCCGTCCGGCCCCTCCTCGATGCGGCCGAGCAGGAACTCCAGCCTCGCGACGATCGACTCGAGCGTCGGTACCGACGCGGCCGCGCCGCTCTGCCGCAGGCGCACCGCCAGCGGCCGGATCCGGTCGTGCAGCGACTGCGCCTCGCGACCCGCGGCGTCGCCGCCGCCGCCGCCCACCGCGGCTTCGATCTCGCGGGTGGCCTCCTGCACGAGTTCCTCGCGCAGCGCCGCCAGGCGCTCGAGCAGCACGCCACCGGGGGTGCGGCGGGTGACGTCGGACCCGGGCGCCAGGTCGTCCGGAGCCATGCCCTGCACCCGCTCGAGCAGCGCGGCGAAGCGCACCAGTGCGGCATCGGCGAGACGCTCGTCACGCACGGTCCGCGGCCGCTGCAGGCGGGGCGCCAGCAGCCGGATCGCCCCGAAGGTGTCCTGCACCGCATCGGCGAACGGCGGATCGTGGCGCGCGCGCACCGCCTCGACCCGGGCGCCCAGGCGCGAGAGCCGCCAACGCATCCGCCACGAGACCTTGGGCAGCAGCGACTGCCGGCGTGCGCGCCGCGCCTTCGCCTGCCGGCTCAGCACGAACCACGCCGCGACGTAGAGCAGCGCGGTCGGCTGCGTCTCGATCGCGAGCGCCGACACCGCCAGCACGCGCCAGCCGCCCACGCCCATCCAGCCCGTCCGGGCGGCGAGTTCGGCACACACGCCGCCCAGCCACCGCCCCTGACCGGGACGGTGCGCGCGTTCGGGGACGGTCGGGGGAGGAGCGCTCGCAGGCGGGTTCATGGCCGGTTGACGCGGGTCGGGCGCACGGGCGCCGCGGACGCCGACCGGCGCCGTCTTCCCACCGCGCGCCGCAGCGTCCGCGACCCACCGACCGGCGGACCGTCCGCGGGAACGGACGGCGGGATATCGGTCACGCGCGGCCCGTCCGACCGGCGTGCGGCGGCGCGCGGACGATCGGCGGCTTCAGGCCGGCGATCGTCCGCCGGAGGCCGCGCGCATCGAGCCGATGGCGCAGCATGCCCTCGCCGCGGGCGTCGATCCCGTCGATGCCGCCGCCGGCCGTGAGCAGGCTGCGTGCGCCCGGACGGTCCGATGCGGCCTGCAGCACCGCGTGCACGAAGGCCGGTACGTTCGCGAAGTCGGGCCGCCCGTCGAAGCGGATCGCGACCACACCGCCCCGGTGTGCCGCGTCGCCGCGCGGGGGGTCGTCCACGGTCACCCGAATGACGCGGACCGTCCGCGGGTCCGCCGAGTCCATGCGTGTGCTATTAGTTCAGACCATGCCCGAGCCGATCGAGTTCTTCTTCGACTTCATCTCGCCCTACGGTTATCTGGGCGCCACGCGGATCGATGCGCTCGCCCACCGGCACGGCCGCGCGGTCGAGTGGAAGCCCTTCCTGCTCGGCGTCACCGTGATGAAGGTCATGGGTCTGAAGCCGCTGATGGACACGCCGCTCAAGTCCGATTACCTTCGCCACGACAAGCCCCGGCTGGCGAAGCTCCTCGGCGTGCCGCTCGCTGCGCCGGACATGAACGGGGTCAATTCGCTGCGGGCCAGCCGGGCCTTCCTCGCCCTGCGCGAACGCGATCCGGCGCTGGCCAAGCGGTTCGCGCAGAGGGTGTTCCAGCGCCTGTGGGTCGAGGGGCGGGACATCACGCCGATCCGGGCGGTGCTCGACGAGGCCGCGGCGCTGGGCGCAGACACCGCATGGCTGAAGGACGAGGTGGAATCCCCCGCCGGCAAGGCCCGGCTGGAAGCCTCGGTGAACGAAGCGATCGGCAAGGGCGTCTTCGGTGCGCCGTTCTTCATCGCGGACGGAGAACCCTTCTGGGGCGTGGACCGGCTCTGGATGCTGGATCACTGGCTCACGCACGGGAACTGGGAGCCGCGGCCGCTGCACGGGTAGCCCTTCGCCGCGATTCGCACCGAGCGGCGGCGCGCCGTCGTTCCGCAGCATCCGTCCGCCGTCCAGGGTTCGGGCGACCCGCTGCTATAGTCGGTCGCCCCCGGCCGGCGTCGGCGGAGTTGGGAGACGAGAGGACATGACCTGGATCCGCACCCTGGATTACGCGCAGTCGGAAGGCAAGCTGCGCGCGCTCTACGATCGCGTCAAAGGCCCCGACGACAACGTCGACAACATCCTGAAGGCACACAGCCTGCGGCCGCACACGCTCGAAGGCCACATGGCCATCTACAAGTACGTCCTCCACCATTTCGGCAACACGCTGCCGAAACACCTGCTGGAGACGATCGGCGTGTACGTCAGCCTTCTGAACGGCTGCGGCTACTGCGTGGACCACCACTTCACAGGCCTGTCACGCCTGCTGAAGGACCCGGCGCGTGCGCAGGCGATCGACCAGGCGCTGCGGCTCGATCGGCCCGAACTGGCGTTCGAAGGCCGCGAACTCGCCGCGCTGCGCTACGCGCGCAAGCTCACCCGGGAGCCCGACGCCGTGGCCCAGGCCGATCTTCAATCGATGCGCGATGCCGGGCTCGACGATGGCGAGATCCTCGAGGTCAACCAGGTGACCGCGTACTTCTCCTACGCCAACCGGACCGTTCTCGGCCTCGGCGTCGATACGGCGGGCGACATCATCGGTCTGTCACCCGGGGACTCCGGCGATCCGGACAACTGGTCCCACGGCTAGGTGCGCGGCAGGCGCGCCAGCGCCGCCAGCAGGCGCGCATGCTCCGCGTCCGTACCGACGGTGACGCGGATGTGGTGCTCGAACGGGGCACCGCCCACGGCGGAGACGAGGACGCCCTCGGCGGCGAGCAGGGAAATCGCCCGCGCCGCGGGGAGGGCGAGCCGGGCCGCCAGGAAGTTCGCCGCGCTGGGCAGGCAGGCGATCCCCACGTGCGACAAGGCATCGCGCAACGCCTCCCTCGAGGCCACCGTCGCCTCGATCTGCGCGCGGGCGTAAGCGACGTCCTCCCACGCCGCCAGGGCGGCGACCTGCGCCAACGCGCTCACGTTGAACATGCCCCGGGCACGGTTCAACGCCTCGGCGATCTGCGGGTCCGAGGCGATCGCGTAGCCCACGCGCAGACCGGCCAGCCCGTACGCCTTCGAAAAGGTGCGCAGCAGCAGCCACGGCGACCCTCTGCGACCCAGGACCTCCAAGCCGTCCGGCCCGCCCGCGAGCTGCGCGAACTCGAAATAAGCCTCGTCCAGCACGAGCAGCGCATCCGGCGAGACGCCGTGCACGAACCGCTCGAGCCGCGGCCGATCCAGCAGCCCTCCGGTCGGGTTGTTGGGCGTGGCCGCGAACACCAGCGCGGCGCCCCGCGAGGCTGCCACCAGGGCATCGACGTCCGGGGCGCCGTCCGGACCCAGAGCACACTCCTGCGTCACGGCCCCGTGCAGCAGCGCGCAGGTCCGGTAGCGCGGGAAGGAGGGCGACGGCATCACGCAGCGCGCGCCCGGTTCGACGAAGGCGACGACCGACAGCCCGATCAACTCGTCGCTGCCCGCGCCCAGGACGATCCGGTCGGCATCGACGCCCAGACGCAGGCCCATCGCGGTGCGCAGCAGCGTGCCCGCGCCGTCCGGGTAGCGCGCCACTTCCGGGGCGCACTCGCGCACGGCCGCCACGACGCGCGGCGAGGGCGGGAACCGCGGTTCGTTCAGGTGCAGCCGCACCTCGGCCGTGCACGACGGCGCGCGAAAGCCGGGCAGCCCTCGCGTCCTGTCGCGCATCGCACCGTGAGGTCCGTCAGCAGAAGGGTCCGACATCGTCGAGCACGCCGCGTCGGGAGGGCCCCGACCCTCTACGCATTCTCGTCAATCCGTTGTACGCTTGTCTATACAGGTGTAGTCGACGACGTTCTCTGCATGTGAGACGTCCCCACCCCAGGAGTCAGTCGATGCTGAGAAGAATCGCCGTACTGCTCGCGGTCGCCGCTCTCGTGCCCACCGCGCAGGCTCAGCAAAAGCGGATCGCCGTCACGATGATCGTCGAGGTACCGCAACTGCTGGACGTCAAGCGCGGCCTGATCGAGGAACTCGGGCGCCTGGGCCTGCGGGAAGGCCAGAACGTGACGATCGACTACTCCCACGCCGCGGGCAGCTTCCCGACCCAGCAGCAGATCGCGAGGAAGATCGTCGGCGACAAGCCGGACCTCATCGTCCCGATCACCACGCCGTCGGCCATCGTCATGGCGCAGGCGGCGAAGGATTCGGGCATCCCGATCGTCTTCTCCACGGTTACGGATCCGCTGCGCGCCAAGGTGGTGGACAAGCTCGCGAAACCGGGAGGGCTTATCTCGGGCGTGTCCGACCTGGCACCCATCGACCTGCACGTGCGTCTCATGAAGGAGATGGTCCCGGGCGCGAAGCGGCTCGGCGTGCTCATGAATCCTTCGCTCCCGAACACCCAGACCTACCTCGAGATGCTCAAGCAGATCGCCCCGAGCCAGGGCCTCACCATCGTGGAATCACCTGCACCCCAGACCACGAACGTGATGGCGGCGGCGCTGAACCTGGTCGGCAAGGCCGACATCGTCTACATCCCGAACGACACCACGGTCTATGCGGCGCTAGAGGCGGCCGTGAAGGTGTCGATCGAGAACAAGCTGCCGCTGTTCTGCGGCGAGACGCGCTCCGTGGAGCGGGGCTGCGCGGCGTCGATCAGCTTCGACTACTACGACGTCGGTGTCGCGACCGCCCAGATGGCCAAGCGCGTGCTGGACGGCGCGAAACCGGGCGACATCGACGTCAACGTCCTCAAGGACACCTACAAGAACTTCCAGCTCTGGATCAACGAGAAGACCGCGACCGGCATGGGCCTGACGGTCACCGACGGGCTGCGCGGCCGCGCCGCCAAGGTGTTCTGACCCGGTGTCGCTGGTCGCGTTCCTGGGGGCGATCGAGACCGGCCTGATCTTCGGTCTGGTCGCCCTCGGCGTCTTTCTCACGTTCCGGGTCCTGAACTTCCCCGATCTGACGGTGGACGGGAGTTTCGCGCTCGGGGCCGCGGTCACCGCGGTCCTGATCGTCAAGGGCTGGAACCCCTACGCCGCCACCGTGGCCGCCATCGCGGCGGGCAGTCTCGCGGGGTGCGTCACGGCGCTGCTGAACCTGCGCCTCAGGGTGCTGCACCTGCTCGCCAGCATCCTCACGATGATCGCGCTCTATTCGGTGAACATCCGCATCATGTCGGGGCCGACCGTACCGCTCCTCGGGCAGAAGAGCGTGCTGGATGCCGCCACCGGGGTCGGCATTCCGAATGCCTGGGTTCCGACGCTGTTCTTCCTGATGGTGCTGAGCGTGGTGTGGAGCGTCTATGCGTGGTTCCTCCACTCGGAATCGGGCCTGTCGATGCGCGCGACCGGCGCCAACCCGGTGATGGCGAGAGCGAACGGCGTGCGCACCGATGGGTGGATCCTCGTCGGTCTCGCCCTCAGCAACGGGCTCGCCGCGCTCGGAGGCTCGATGCTCGCGCAGCTCCAGGGGGCGGCCGACGTCACCATGGGCATCGGCACCATCATCATCGGGCTGGCCGCGGTCATCGGCGGGGCCGCGCTCATCCCCGCGCGGAGCCTGATCGGCGCGACGCTGGCCTGCATCTTCGGCGCGATCGTCTACCACGTGATCGTCGCGCTCGCGCTGAACGCGACCTCGATCGGCCTCACGGCTTCGGACGTGAACATCGTGACCGCCGTGCTGGTCTGCATCGCGCTGGCCTTCTCCGGCAGCGCGGCGGGTGCGGCGAAAGCGACGCGGGCATGATCCAGGTCGACGACGTCTCGGTCGTGTTCAATGCCGGGACGGCGCTCGAGAACCGTGCGCTCAGGTCGATCTCGCTGCAGATCCCGTCGGGGCAGTTCGTGACCGTGATCGGGTCGAACGGCGCGGGCAAGTCGACGCTGCTGAACGTCATCGCCGGGGAACTTCCGGTGGCGGGCGGCCGCCTGACGATCGGCGGGCGCGACGTCACCGCGCTGTCCGCCGCGCAGCGCTCCGGCCTGGTCGCACGGGTGTTCCAGGACCCGCGCGCGGGCACGTGCGAGACGCTCACGATCGAAGAGAACCTCGCGCTCGCGGACAGCCGCGGATCCGCCCGAGGCCTGCGCCTGGCGCTGAACGCGCAGCGGCGCGAGCGCTTCCGTGCGGTGCTTGCCCGGCTGGGGCTCGGGCTCGAGACACGCTTGCGCGATCCGATCGGATCGCTGTCCGGAGGGCAGCGCCAGGCCACGAGCCTGCTGATGGCGTCCCTCAGGCCGATGCAGATCCTCCTGCTCGACGAGCACGTGGCGGCACTGGACCCCAGGACGGCGGGGTTCGTGCTCGACATCACGCGGCGCGTCATCGAAGAGGCCAACCTCACCGCGCTCATGGTGACGCACAGCATGCGCCATGCCCTGGCCCTCGGCGACCGCACGCTGATGCTCCACGAAGGCCGGGTGGTCCTCGACGTGCTCGGCGACGAACGCAGGCGCATGACCGTAGCCGATCTGGTCGCGCGGTTCCGAAGCCAGCACGGCGAGGAACTGGACTCCGACAGCCTGCTGCTCGCGTGATGCAGGCCCGTCCCCTTCCCTTCCGGCTGCCCCAGCACGCACTGGCGCACTTCGCGCAACGGACACCGTCGGCGACCGCGCTGTCGTTCCCGCGCAGCGGCGGGTCGCTGACGTTCGCGGCGTGGCACGCCCGGTCCGACGCGTTGGCTCGCGGGCTCCTCGAGCTGGGGGTCGCGCCCGGGACGACGATCGGCCTGCTCGCGGAGAACCGCATCGAGTGGCCGGTCGTGCAGCTCGCTTGCGCGAAGCTCGGATCGATGATGGTCCCGCTGAACACGCATTACCGCAGCGAGGATCTCGCCTACGCGCTCGGCCAGTCGCGCGTCGAGGTGCTCTTGCTGTCCCGGTCCTTCCGCTCGAACGCCTACCTCGAGATGGCGATCGCGCTGAAGCCGCAGCTGGGTCACCTCGCGCGGATCGTCTGTCTGGACTCCGCGACCGACGTCGCCTCGTATGCGGACCTCGTCGCCGCGGGCAGTGCTTCGCACGCGGCGCTTCCCGAGGTCTCGCCGGGTGCGCCCGCCTCGCTTCAGTACACGTCGGGCACGACCGGGTTTCCCAAGGGCGCGGTGCTGTCCCACGCGGCCATGATGCTCAACGGCTGGAACAGCTTCGAGCGGCTGCGCGCCACCGCCGACGACCGCTACACGTCCATCATCCCGCTCTTTCACTGCGCAGGGTGCATCTTCGGCATCCTGGGCGCACTGACGCACGGGGCGCGCTACGTCGGCGTTCCCGCATTCGACCCGGAAACCCTGTTCGAGGTGATCGCCGCGGAGCGCTGCACGCTGCTCACCGGCGTGCCGACGTCGTACCTCGCGATGCTCAGGCACCCGTCGCGGTCGCAGCACGACCTGTCGAGCCTTCGCGCGGGCACCTGTGGTGGGGCCGACTGCAACGTCGACGTGATGAAGCAGTGCGCCGAGGCCTTTCCCATTCCCGGACTGGCGCAGGTCTACGGCCAGACCGAATGCGGCACCATCATCGCACTTGGCGACGCGACGGACCCCGAGCGGTTCGACACCTGCGGGCCGCCTCTGGACGGGCTGGAGGTCCGCGCCACCGACACACGTACCCGTTCGCCGATGCCCCCCGGCGAGCTCGGTCAGCTGGAGGTGCGCGGCGCGACGCTGATGGACGGTTACTTCGAGAACCCGGCGGCGACCGCGCAGACCGTCGATGCCGAGGGATGGCTGCAGACCGGCGACCTCGGCTACGTCACCGCCGAGGGCCGGGTCGTGGTCGCGGGAGGACGCCTGCGCGACATGCTGATCCGCGGCGGCGAGAACATCTACCCGGTGGAGATCGAGAACACCCTCGCCCGCCACCCGGCGGTCGGGGACGTCGCCGTGCTCGGCGTGCCCGACGATTACTACGGGGAAGTGCCGGTCGCGGTGGTCAAGCTGCGCGGCGACGTCAGCGCCGCAGAACTCGGCCGTCACTGCGGCGAGCGGATCGCCCGCTACAAGGTCCCCGCGCACTACTATCTCACCGAGACCTATCCGCTCACCTCCAGCGGCAAGGTCCGCAAGCAGGAACTGCGCGAGTGGATCCGCGCCGGAAAGCTCACCCCGCTCGCCTGACCCACCCACCCCTCTCACGGAGCCGTCGTGACACACCACGCCGAAGCAAGCCGCACCAGGACGTCCGCGCGGCGCCGCCGCCTACTCGCCGCAGCCGGCGGGGCCGCAACGCTGGCCGCCGTCGGCGCGCCCGCGATCCGCACCGCGAGCGCGCAGTCGACCAAGGTCACGGTCGCCACTGCATTTCGCCTCGCCAACTACATGCCGCTCTGGACGGCGATCCGCCGCGGGGTTGCGGCGAAACAGGGCCTGGAGATCGAGCTGCTGCCCACCGGGTCGATCGCGGAGCCGGTGGCCATGCTCAACGCCGGCAAGGCTCAGATCGCCATCACCGGCACCGGCATGTCGGTCAACGCCACGGTCGAGGGCTCGAGAATCAAGGTGATCTCGAGGTACGCCGGCGCGATCGGGCTCTGGGTGATCACTCGGCCCGGCAGCACGCTGAGAACGCTCGCCGACCTCAAGGGCAAGTCGATCGCGACGCTGCGCTTTCCTTCGAACACGGTCTCGTCCCCGACCTACCTGATGAAGTCCAAGGGCGGCTTCGACCCCGCGGCGGCTGGCGTGAAGTTCGTCGAAGGCCCGCCAGGATCCACGATCCCGGCGGTCAGGGACGGACGGGTGGACTGCGGGATCGTCTTCGAATGGGACGCCAGCATCGCCGAGTCCCAGGGCCTGGAAGTGGCGTTCGGCCTGGGCGAACAGCTGGGGCCGATCGCCTTCACTGCGGCGATGGTGAAGGACGAGAGCCTGAAGTCCGCAGCCGATCTGATCCAGAGGTTCGTCAACGTCACGGCCGAGGGCATGCGCCTGGCGCACACCCAGGCGGGGCTGTTCGCCGAGGTGGCGGCGGCCGAGTTCCCGCAGGTTCCGGCCGATGCGGTGAAGAAGGGCTCCGAGCGGCTGCTGGGACTCGCGGGATTCGTCCCTCGCAATCCGGTGATGTCGGCGCTGGAGTGGGATGCGATGCTCGCGCACGAAACCTCCGCCGGCACGATCCGCAAGCCGCTGTCCTTCGCCGAGATGGTGGACAACAGCTTCGCCGAGCGGGCGACCGCTCAGTTCGGGCTGAGGAGCTGAACGGGTGGTCGGCTCCCGCCGCACGAGCGGCACCCCGCGGCTGCTGGGCACCTGGCAACTGCTGCTGCTGCAGTGCGCGGTGGTCGCGGGCATCTTCATCGTCTGGGAGCTCGCGGTGCGGTTCGGGCTGGCCAAGGTGTACGTCTACGGCCAGCCCAGCGGCATCCTCGTGAGGGGACAGGCGCTGCTGGAGTCCGGGGAGTGGTGGCGACATACCCGGCTGACCGCGATCGAAGCGCTGTCCGGGTTCGTGATCGGCAGCGTCCTCGGCAGCGCGGGCGGCCTGGCGCTGTGGATCGTGCCGAACGTCGCCCGCGTGCTGCGGCCGATCATCGTGGCGATCAACGGCGTCCCTAAGATCGCGCTGGCACCGCTGATCATCGTCTGGTTCGGGATCGGCATCGAGGCGAAGATCGCCATCGCCGCGATCCTCTCGTTCATCGTCAGCCTCATCGCCACGTACGCGGGTACGGCGGAGGTCGACCAGGACCTGATCCGGCTCATGCGCTCCCTGGGCGCCTCGCGTCTGCAGACCTGGCGCAAGGTGGTCATCCCGGCCACGCTGCCGTGGATGGTGTCCGCACTGCGGCTCAACGTGGGTTTCTCGCTCATCGGCGCGGTGGTCGGCGAATACATCTCGGCCAAGGAAGGGCTGGGCTACCTGGTCTACTACTCCGGGGTGCTCTACGACCTCAACTCGGTCTGGGTGGGCATCTTCTCCCTGATGGCGCTGGCGCTGCTGCTCGACCTGGTGGTGAGCCGCATCGAACGCAAGGCACGGTGGTCGTGAGCGAGCCCGTCCTGCGGGCCGAGGGCCTGTCCATGGTGTTCAACGCGGGCCAGCCCAACGCGGTGGCCGCCTTCCAGGACATCACCTTCAGCCTGGCGCCGCGAGAGACCCTGGCCATCATCGGGCCCTCCGGCTGCGGCAAGTCCACGCTCTTCAACGTGATCGCCGGTCTGCTCGAACCGACGGTCGGCGAAGTCCACGTGGGTGGCCAGCGCGTCTCGGATGCCACCGGTCACGTCGGCTACATGCTGCAGAAGGACCTGCTGCTGCCCTGGCGCACGGTGCTGGACAACGTCGTCCTCGGGCTCGAGATCCGGGGGGCGCCGATCGCCGAGGCTCGAGAGACCGCGCTGCGCCTGATCTCGGCCTACGGTCTCGAGGGATTCGAACGGGCGCGCCCGGGCATGCTCTCCGGTGGGATGCGCCAGCGCGTCGCGCTCATGCGCACCCTGGCGACCGATCCTGACGTGATCCTGCTCGACGAGCCGTTCTCCGCCCTGGATTTCCAGACGCGCATCCTGCTGCAGGCCGACGTCAAACGCATCATCGCCGAGCGGGGTAAGAGCGCGATCCTCGTCACGCACGACATCGGCGAGGCGCTCACGATCGCCGACCGGGTCCTCGTGCTGTCGCGCCGCCCTGGCCGCGTCCGTTCCGTCCACACGATCGACCTGGACCGGTCCGATCCCGACCCGATCCGCTTCCGTCGCGACCCGCGGTTCCAGGACTACTTCGAGCTCCTGTGGGCCGAACTCGAGGTCCGCAGCGAGACCCGATAGCGTTTGCCCAGGAGAAGACGATGTCCCACGCCCGAGTCGTGCGCGCGCCGCGCGGCGACCAGTTGAGCGCCCGCAGCTGGCAGACCGAAGCGGCGCTGCGCATGCTGATGAACAACCTCGACCCGGAGGTTGCCGAACGACCCGAGGAACTGGTGGTCTACGGCGGGATCGGCAAGGCCGCGCGCAACTGGGCGTGCTTCGACACGATCGTGGACCGACTGAAGACGCTCGGCTCCGACGAGACGCTCCTCGTGCAGTCGGGCAAGCCGGTGGGCGTGTTCCGCACGCACGCCGATGCGCCGCGCGTGCTGATCGCCAACTCCAACCTCGTCCCGCGCTGGGCCGACTGGAGCCATTTCAACGAACTGGACCGCAAGGGCCTGATGATGTACGGCCAGATGACGGCCGGTTCGTGGATCTACATCGGCAGCCAGGGCATCGTGCAGGGCACCTTCGAGACCTTCGCCGAGGCCGGCCGCCAGCACTACGACGGCGACTGGTCCGGCAAGTGGATCCTCACGGGCGGGCTGGGCGGCATGGGCGGCGCGCAACCGCTCGCGGCAACCATGGCCGGCGCCTCGATGATCGCGATCGAATGCGATCCGACCCGCATCGACATGCGCATCCGCACCGGCTACCTGGACGAGCGCGCGAACAGCATCGACGAGGCGGCGAAGATCATCGAACGGGCGGCCGTCGAGAAGCGTGCCGTCTCCGTCGGCCTGCTCGGCAACGCGGCGGAACTGATGCGGCAGTTCCTGAAACGGGCTCAGACCAGCCAGTTCAAGCCCTCGCTCGTGACCGACCAGACCTCGGCGCACGACCCGGCCAACGGGTACCTGCCTGAGCACTGGTCACTGCAGCGCTGGCACGACCTGCGGCGCAAGGACCCGGAGGAAGTCGCGATCTCGGCGCGAGAGGCCATCGCCAACCACGTGCGCGCCGTGCTGGACTTCAAGGCGATGGGCATTCCGTGCGTGGACTACGGCAACAACATCCGCCAGGAAGCGAAGGACGTCGGCGTGAAGAACGCCTTCGATTACCCCGGCTTCGTTCCCGCCTACGTCCGCCCGCTCTTCTGCCAGGGCAAGGGCCCGTTCCGCTGGGTCGCGCTGTCGGGCGACCCCGAGGACATCGCCCGGACCGACGCCAGGATCCGGGAGCTCTTCCCGCAGGACCGGATGCTCGGACGCTGGCTCGACCTGGCGGGCAAGCGCATCAAGTTCCAGGGGCTGCCCGCGCGCATCTGCTGGCTGGGGCTGGGGGAGCGTCACCTCGCCGGGCTCGCCTTCAACGCGATGGTGCGCAGTGGGGAACTGAAGGCGCCGATCGTCATCGGCCGCGACCACATGGACAGCGGCTCGGTGGCCAGCCCGAACCGGGAGACCGAGGGGATGAAGGACGGCTCGGATGCGGTGTCCGACTGGCCGATCCTGAACCTCATGCTCAACTGCGCAAGCGGTGCCACCTGGATCTCCTTCCATCACGGCGGCGGCGTCGGACTCGGCTACTCGCAGCACTCCGGCCAGGTGACCGTGTGCGACGGCACGCCCGAGGCCGACGCCCGCCTCGGCCGGGTACTCTGGAACGACCCGGCCACCGGAGTGATGCGGCATGCGGACGCGGGCTACGAGATCGCGCTGGAATGCGCCCGGCGCCACCAGCTCGACCTGCCGATGCTCGGAACGTCGGGGCGCTGATGCCGGTCCTGGGCGAGCGTGCGCTCACCCTCGGCGAGCTGCGAGCCGCCGCCGAGGGCGCGTCGCTGCGCGTGTCTCCTGCCGCCGCGCACCGGATCGCGGCGGCCTCGGCGGTGGTGCAGCGGCATGCCGCCGGGGACACCGCCGTCTACGGCCTGAACACCGGGATCGGCAAGCTGGCCTCCACCCGCATCCCGGCGGAGGGGCTCGAACGGCTGCAGCGCAACATCATCCTGTCGCACGCGGTCGGAACCGGGCCGCTGCTGGATGCCGGGACCGTGAGGCTGATCCTCGCGCTCAAGGCGGCGAGCTTCTGCCAGGGATATTCGGGCGTGCGCCCAGCCGTGGTGGACATGCTGCTCGCCCTCCTGGACGAGGGCATCCTGCCGTGCGTTCCCGCCCAGGGCTCGGTCGGCGCCTCGGGAGACCTGGCGCCGCTGGCGCACGTGGCGAGCGTGATGATCGGCGTCGGCGAAGCGCAGGTCCGAGGCGTTCGCCGGTCGGCGCGCGAGGCGCTCGCCGCCGCCGGCCTGGCGCCGATCGTCCTGGGCCCGAAGGAGGGGATCGCGCTGATCAACGGCACGCAGGTGTCGACGGCGCTGGCCTTGCGCGGCCTGTGGGCGATCGAGGACGTGTTCGCGGCCGCCATGGCGGCCGGCGCGCTCTCGGTGGATGCCGCGGCCGGCAGCGACGCACCGTTCGACGACCGCATCCAGGTTGCGCGGGGACACGCAGCCCAGCGCGAGGTCGCGGGCCGTTATCGCGAGCTGCTCGCAGGAAGCGCCATCCGGGAATCGCACCGCCTGGGTGACGCACGCGTCCAGGATCCGTACAGCCTGCGCTGCCAACCGCAGGTCATGGGCGCCTGCCTGCAGCAGATGCGCGATGCGGCGCAGGTGCTGCTCACCGAAGCCAATGGCACCTCGGACAACCCCCTGGTGTTCGTCGACACGGGTGAGCTGCTCTCGGGAGGGAACTTCCACGCCGAGCCGGTCGGACTCGCAGCCGACGGACTCGCCCTCGCGGTGGCCGAGATCGGCTCGATGTCCGAGCGGCGAACGGCGTTGCTGGTGGATGCGGGCCTCAGCCGTCTGCCCGCGTTCCTGGTGCGGGACAGCGGTCTGAACTCGGGGTTCATGATGGCGCAGGTCACGGCCGCAGCCCTCGCGAGCGAGAACAAGGCGCTCGCGCACCCGAGCAGCGTCGACAGCATCCCCACCTCGGCCAACCAGGAAGACTTCGTCAGCATGGCGACGCACGCCGCCCGACGCCTGTCCGAGATGGCCGGGAACGCCGCGACGATCGTCGCGATCGAACTGCTGGCCGCCGCGCAGGGCGTGCAGCTGCGCGCCCCGCTCGTGACGTCGCCCGCGCTCGCCGGCGTGCTCGAGCGCGTCAGGCGGGACGTCGCCTTCTACGACGAGGACCGCTACTTCGCTCCGGACATCGAGGCGATCCGCCAGCAGATCGTGGCCGGGCACTACCGGCAGTTCGGCGCCGGACTGCTGCCCACGCGTTAGCCCGCGCCGGCCCGAGCGTCGGGCTGCGATCCGGGGCTGCGGCGGCGCGAACCCGCACGGCGCGCGCCGATCATCCAGGATCCGCCCGGAGGACGCTCTTGCCCACGGAGCGGCGCCCTGCGAGGTCCTCGAGTGCGAGCGGCAGGTCGGCGAACGGATACTCGCGTCCCACCAGGTGGCTCAGCCGGCCGGTGATCCGCAGATCGATGACGTCCCGCAGCGCCCGCTCGATCAGCGGTGCGTCCAGGTCGTGGTTCCAGTACACCCCCATCGCGGACGCATTCTTCAGGAGCAGCCGGTTCGCCCGGAAGGCGGGGATCGCGCCCGAGGCGAAGCCCACGATCAGCAGGCGTCCGTTGCGCGCGAGCGCCTTGAGACTGTGCTCGGCCACTTCGCCGCCCACCGGATCGAAGATGACGTCGGCGCCCTGCCCACCGGTGCACGCCAGGAACGGTTCCAGCCAGGCGCCGGCCCGGTAGTCGAAGGCAGCCTCCGCGCCGAGTGCCCGGCACCGGTCGACCTTCTCGGGCCCGCCCGCGGTGGCGAACACGCGGGCTCCGGCAACGTGCGCCAGTTGCACGGCCGCCGCGCCGACGCCGCCGGCACCCGCGTGGACCAGCACGGTGTCGCCCGGCCGCACCCGCGCGCGATCGTGAAGCGCGATCCAGGCGGTGGGCCAGATCACCGGCAGGCAGGCGCCCTCGGCGAACTCGAACTCCGGCGGCAGGTCGATCGCCATGTCCTGACGCACGGCCACGTACTCGGCGAACCCTCCCCAGAGCACCTTGCTCGCCACCCGGTCGCCGCGCCGAAACCGCCCCGCGTCCTTCACCACGACGCCGGCGATCTCCTGCCCCGGAACGAAGGGCAGGTGCGGCCGAACCTGATAGGCCCCGCTCAGCATCAGCAGATCCGAGAAATTCAGCGCACCCGCGGCGAGGCGCACCAGCACCTCGTCCCGTCCGGCAACCGGCGCCGGCAGCTCGACCAGCGCCAGGTCGGCGGCACCGCCCGCGGTCGCGCAGCGCCAGGCCTTCATCGGACGAACCGACCCGGGGCCCGGTGGCGACGGACGGGTCGGACGGAACCGGTGCGCGACGCCGCTGCGCGGGGCGCTGGAGCGCGGGCGCGTGCGCCCCCGCGGCATTCACGGCCGAAACAGCCGGGCACCCGTGCCTCGGGCGTCGACGCCGGGCACGCGCAGACCGGCGCCCGCGGGCAGGTCACTGCGCACTCCCGCCACGCACGCGGCCGACGCAGGGGTTCGCTCCCATCGCGTACGCCAGCTGAGCCGGCGTACCGACGTCCCACAAGGCCAGATCGGCGTGCTTGCCGACCTCCAGCGTTCCGTGGGTTGCGGACATCCCCAGCGCCCGTGCACCGTCGCGCGTCACGCCGGCCAGTGCCTCCTCCGGCGTCAGCCGCAACAGCACGCAGGCCAGGTTCAGCGCGAGCAGCATCGACGTGAGCGGCGACGATCCGGGATTGCAGTCGGTCGCGAGCGCGATCGGCACGCGATGGCGACGCAGCGCCTGCAGCGGGGGCAAGCGCGGCTCGCGCAGGAAGTAAAGCGCGCCGGGCAGCAGTACCGCGACGGTACCGGCCGCGGCCATCGCCGCCACGCCCGCCTCGCTCGTGTACTCGAGATGATCGGCGGACAGCGCGCCGTACTCCGCTGCCAGCGCGCCCGCGCCGAGGTCGGACAACTGGTCCGCGTGCAGCTTCACCGGCAGCCCCAAGGCCCGGGCCCTGTCGAAGACCCTGCGGGTCTGGGCCGCGCTGAAGCCGATGCCTTCGCAGAACGCGTCGACCGCATCCGCGCCGGTCGAAGGCATCAGGTCGCAGACGAACTCGATGTAGGCGTCCGGCCGTCCCTGGAACTCCGCCGGCAGGGCGTGCGCCCCGAGGAAGGTGGTTCGAACGGTCACGCCCTGCAGCCGGCGGGCAGCGCGGAGCATCTTGAGTTCCGTGGACTCATCGAGTCCGTAGCCGGACTTCACCTCGACCACCGTGACACCCTCGGCGATCCACTGCTGCAGCCGGGCCTGCGCCGACCGGACCAGGTCATCCTCGGAGGCCGCGCGGGTCTTCGCCACGGTGGACACGATACCGCCGCCTGCGCGGGCGATCTCCTCGTAGGTCGCGCCCTTCAGGCGCAGCTCGAACTCGGCCGCGCGATCGCCGCCGTGGACGACATGCGTGTGGCAGTCGATCAGGCCGGGGGTGATCCACGCGCCACGCGCATCGAGTTCCACCAACGCCTTGCCCCGCCACTCCCGACGGGGACCGACCCAGGAAATCCTCCCACCGGTCGCGGCGACGACGCCATCGGGGACGGCGCCGTACGGCTGCGTCCCGGCGACCATGGTGGCGAGGTCGGCGTTCAGCCAGACGGCATCGTGCATGCCGCTATGATAGAACGATGCCCTCGTACCTCGCCGCCGACGCGCTGCTTCCTGCGGGCTGGGCGCGGGACGTGACGATCGACGTCGATGCGGCCGGGGACATCACGGCCGTCACGCCAGGCCTGGGAACCGGCGAGGTCGAGCGCCTCGCCGGACCGGTGCTGCCCGGCGTGCCAAACCTGCATTCGCATGCGTTTCAGCGAGCGATGGCCGGGCTGGCCGAGGTGAGCGGCGCGACGGACGACGACTTCTGGTCCTGGCGCGAGCTGATGTACCGGTTCGCCGCGCGGCTCGTACCCGCGCAGGCGCGCGCCATCGCGATGCACCTGTACGTCGACATGCTCAAGCACGGCTACACCGCCGTCGGCGAATTCCACTACCTCCACGACGGCGGCGCCGACATGCTGGCGCACGTCCTCGAGGCTGCGCGGGCGTCGGGCATCGCGATCACGCTGCTGCCGGTCGTCTATCGCTGGTCCGGGTTCGGATGCAAGGCCCTGCTGCCCGGCCAGCAGCGATTCCAGGCCAGCCCGGCCTTCGTACTGGACCTGCTCGAGACCTTCCGTCCCCAGCTCGGACCGGACGTGCGTGCGGGCGCTGCGCCGCATTCGCTGCGCGCCGTCGATCCGGGGTCGCTGCGCGAACTGCTCGCGGGGCTGCCGCACGACGCCCCCGTCCACGTGCATGCGGCCGAGCAGACGAAGGAGGTGCAGGACAGCCTCGCCGCGCTGGGCCGGCGTCCGGTCGAATGGCTGCTCGAGAACGCGAACGTGGATGCCCGCTGGTGCGTCGTGCACGCCACCCACATGACGCCCCAGGAGACCCGCGCACTCGCCGCTTCGGGCGCAACCGCAGCGCTCTGCCCGACGACCGAGGCGAATCTCGGCGACGGGTTCTTCCCGTTGCCGACCTACCGCGATGCGGGCGGTCGCTGGGGCATCGGGAGCGACAGCCACGTCTCGAGGGATCCGGTCGAGGAGCTGCGTCTGCTGGAGTACGGACAGCGGCTCGCCCACCGCCGTCGCAACGTGGTCTCGGGCGGGGCCTTCAGCGCCGTCGGCACGACGCTCTGGCTGGAGGCGGCCCGGGCCGGCCGTGCGCTCGGCCGACCGATGGGCGCGATCGCCCCGGGCCACCGCGCGGACCTCGTGATCCTGGACGACGTCCGGCCCGACCTCGCGGGCCGCGCCGGCGACGCGATCGCGAACGGCCTGATCTTCTCCGGCGCGAGCGGCCTGGTCCGTGACGTCATGGTCGGCGGCCGCTGGGTGCTGCGCGATGGCCGCCACGCCCAGGAGGAGGCGGCCGCCGCGGGCTACCGGCAGGCGCTGACCGAGCTGCTCGCCTGAGGCGCTCGCGGCGGCGTGCCCACCACCGGGGGGCGCGTCCCGACCCGACCCGGACCACACGCCGCGAGCCCGGTCACGCGAAGCGCTCGAGAGGCCGACCGGCGCGCCCGTCCGCTCGCCTCGCGTTCACTGCGCAGCCTACCGACCCAGCAGCCCGCGCAGCGCCGAATCGATGAACCGCGTATCGACGGGACTCTGTCCGGATGCGCACATGTGCCCCCAGATCGTCGGGATCTCCTCGAGCATGCATCGTCGGATCAGAGGCTGCTCGGCGAGATTGTCGGCCGTCCGGAAGTAGAGGTCCGTGCGGGCGGGCATGAGCAGCGTGTCCGCATCGATCGCCCGCAGCGCGCTGCGCAGATCGCCGCGGTGCCGCTCGTTGGCGCTGATGTCGTGGTGGATCCACGTCCAGGTCATCGACATCAGGTTGTTCGCATCGCGTTGCTCGAACAGGCGATCCCAGTAACCCGCGAGATAGGACTCGAGTGTGTCGAAGTCGCCCATGCCGAGGTGGAGACCTTCCCGATACCAGTCCTGGCTGTAGGCCCACCCGGCATAGATGCGACCCACGGCCCGCAGCCCCCCGAGCGGCGGGGTCCGGTACTCGCCTCCCGCCCACGCGGCATCGGCCCGGATCGCCGCGCGCAGGCTTTCCAGGAACACGGCGTTGTGGACCGCCGTTCGCGCCGCACCGCAGATCACCGCCAGGCGCGAGACCCTGTCGGGATAGCGCGCGGCCCACTCGTAGGCCTGCTGCGCCCCCATCGACCAGCCGACGACCAGCGCCAGCCTGGAGATGCCCAGCACCTCGCTGACCAGCTGATGCTGGACCCGCACTGCGTCGGCGATGGTGACCGAGGGGAAGCGCGGCCCGTCGAACGGCGCCGGCGTATTGGACGGCGAGGACGACAGCCCGTTGCCGAACAGATTCGGCACGATCACGCACCATCGCCCGGGATCGAGCGCCTTGCCGGGCCCGATCAGGAACTCGTTCTCGCGGTGCGTGGCGCCGAAGCGCGTCGGGAACAGGATGGCATTGTCGCGGGCACGGTTGAGCTTTCCGTACGTCGCATAGACCAAGCGCGCGGCGGGGACGGTCGTGCCGTCGTGCGTGATCAGGGGGCCGACATGCTCGGCGATCGCGGCGTCCACCGGGTCAGTACATCCTGAGGTAGCGATCGCGCTCCCACTCACTCACGTGATTCTGGAAGCTCAGCCATTCACGCTCCTTCTGCGCGAGCCAGGCGCCGCTCATCGATTCGCCGAAGACCCGAACCGCAAGCGCATCGTCCCGGAACGCCTCCAGGGCCTCGCCCAGCGATCGGGGCAACATACCCACCCCCAGCCGCCGGAGTTCCTCCGGGCTCTTGAGGTACATGTTGTCGCGGTTCGGCGGCCCGCTGTCGAGACCCTGCTCGATGCCCTCCAGGCCCGCGGCGAGCACGAGCGCGGCACCCAGGTAGGGATTGCACGCACTGTCGGCCGCTCTGAGCTCCATGCGTCCGCCCGCCCGGGGGATCCTCACGGCGTTGGTCCGGTTGTTGTTGCCGAAACAAGCGAAGACCGGTGCCCAGGTGAACTGGCTCATCGCGCCCTGCTTCACCAGCCGCTTGTAGCTGTTGACGGTGGGCGCGACCACCGCCGTGATCGCCGGCAGGTGCCGGAGGACGCCGGCCACGAACTGGTAGCCGAGCGCGGACAGTCCGCAGCCCTGCGAGTCGCTCGGATCGTCGAACAGGTTGCGGCCCGTCGCCGCATCCGCCAGCGAGATGTTGAAGTGGGCTCCGCTGCCGGTCTTGTCGGCGAAGGGCTTGGGCATGAAGCTCGCGAAGCAGCCGTGACGCGCGGCGATCTGGCCCGCCATCATCCGGAAGAAGACGTAGCGATCCGCGGTCACGCAGCCGTCCGCGTAGTCGAAGTCGATCTCGAACTGCCCGTTCCCGTCCTCGTGGTCGAACGAGTAGACGCCCCAACCGAGGGTCTGCATCGCCTGCACCAGCTCGCCGAGCCAGCCCAGGTTGTCCAGCGCGCCACGCGCGTCGTAGCACGGCAGGCGCAGCTGGTCGCGATCGGCTCCCGGTACGATCTTGCCGTCCACCTCGCGAAGCACGTAGAACTCCGCCTCGATGCCGAGCTTGAACGCGTAGCCGTGCTTGCGCGCCCGCTCCTGCTGGAAGCCGAGGATGTTGCGGCTGCACGCATCGAAGGGCTTTCCGTGGCACCACAGGTCGCTGGCGAACCAGGCGACGTCGGTCTGCCAGGGCAGCACGGTGCACGACTCCCGATCCGGATGCGCGACGACCTCCTCTTCGGAGACGTCCTGCGGCACCCCCTCGAGAGCGGCTCCGGTGTACAGCTCCGACCCCTCGAGCATGTGGCCGAGATGCTCGATCGGGACGAACTTGGCCTTGCTGACCCCGTGCATGTCGACGAAGCTCGCCATGCAGTACTTCACGCCCTTCTCCTGCAGTGCGCGTTGCAGCAGTTCAGCAGCCGCCATGAGTTGCTCCGGATCGGTGGACCAACGTGTCGACTGTACTTTACTTGTCTATATATTTTATCAGGCGCATCGAGGCGCGCGCAGCGCTGAGCGCCTGGAGCGCTCAGCGTCGGTCGGGCTTGAAGCGCCCCGCGAGGCGGTAACGGGTGCCGGGATGGAACAGATCGGCCTTGCTGGCGACCAGACTGCCGACCCACGTGCGCCGCCGCAGCAGCAGGCAGGGCTCGCCGGGCTTCATGCCCAGTGCGCGACGCACGCGAACGTCGGGTATCGTCGCCTCGATCACGTGCTCGACTTCGTCCGGCTGACCGAAGCGCGCGAGGAACGCGTTCGGCGACACCCTGGACAGATCCTGATCGAGGTACCCCGGCGCGAACGACGGGTTCACGAACCGGTCCTCGAGTTGCACCGCCACCCGGTTTTCCAGGTGCACGACGATGGAGTGGAACACTTCCGCGCCCAGAGGCAGGCCGAAGGCCTCCGACAGGTCCTCGTCGATGCGTTCGGACCGCAGCATCAGCACTTCGGCGTCGTGCGAATGGCCACGCTCGCGGATCTCATCCGCGATGTTCCTCACGTCGAGCAGCGTGGATTGCGGCTTGGCCGGCGCGACGAACGTGCCGACGCCGGCGGTGCGGACGACGAGGCCTTCCTGGGAGAGCTCCCGGATCGCCCGATGCACCGTCAGGCGCGACAGCCCGAACTGCTGGCTGAACTCGCTCTCCGACGGCAGGCGATGCCCCTCCGACCAGACGCCCGCGGTCACCTGATCGAGCACGTAGCGCTTCACCTTCTTGTACATCGGGATCGCGCCCGACTGCAGACCCGCCCCTTGCACGCGTGCCGGGCGAGGTCTCGCGCTCGCTGTCGAACTGCGGCTCTTCAACGAAGGCAACCCCGGTGCTGACGCGGGCGGATTATATCGCCTCGCCCCCTGCGATCACCCCGGCGGCGCGAAGCGCATCCAGCTCCGCCTCGCCCAGATGCAGCACCGTGCGCAGGAGCTGCGCCGTGTGTTCGCCGAGCCGCGGCGCCGAAGCGACCGGTCCGTCCGGCCGGTCCGAGAACTTCACCGGCTGCGGGACGACCGTGTCCAGACCGGGACGTCCGCGCGGCGCGGCCTTCAGGAGTCCGCGCTGCTCGACCTGCCCGCTGGTCATTACCTCGGAGAGGTTCCAGATCGGCGCGCAGGGGACCCCACCCTTTCGAAGCGCATCGATCACGTCCTGCCGCGAGCGCGTCGCGCACCACTGCTCGATCACCGAACGCAGCCGCGCCTCGTTCCGGTTGCGGTCCGCGTTGGTCGTGAACATCGGGTCGTCGACGAGATCCGGCCGGCCGATCGCGCGCGCCAGCGCGTGGAACGCGGGGTCACCGAGGCACACCAGGGCAACGTCGCCGTCGCGAGTCGAGAACGTGTCGCACGGATAGGTCTCGGGGTGCCGATTGCCGACGCGTCCTGGAAGCTCGCCGGTCGCCAACATCCGGCTCAACGGGGTGACCAGCATCGAGAACATGCAGTCGAGCATCGCCACGTCCACGTGACGGCCGCGACCCGCGCGCTGCGCATCGTGGAGCGCGGCCAGGATCCCCCAGGAGGCGAAGATGCCGGAACAGATGTCCGCGAAACTCTCGCCGACGGCCAGGCCGCGCCCGTCGCGCTCGCCGGTCACGCTCATCAACCCGCTCATCGCCTGGACGACGAGATCGTAGGCGGGAAGCCGCGCGAGGGGCCCGGTCTGCCCGAACCCGGAGATGCTCGCGTAGACCAGTCTCGGATTGGCGCCCGCCAGCGTCGCGTAGCCGAGACCGAGCCCGTCCATCACCCCCGGCCGGAAGTTCTCGACCACGACGTCGGCCGTGCGGGCGAGGGCGATCACCAGCTCGACGGCGCGCGGGTCCTTCAGATTGAGCGCGATGCTCTTCTTGCCGCGATTCAGCAGCGAGTAGTACGAGCTCACGCCCTCGACATGCGGAGCGACGTGCCGCGAGATGTCGCCCTCCCCGGGCTGCTCGATCTTGATGACCTCCGCGCCCAGGTCGGCCAGCATCGCCGTGCAATAGGGTCCCGACATCACACGGCTGAAGTCCAGGACCCGCAGACCGTCGAACATCTGCGCCGAGGAGGGGTTCATCGCGGCTCCCGTGCGACGGGGTGGTCGATGCGAAGGGCCAGCCTGCCGAGCGAGCGACCCGAAGACAGGTGCTCCAGAGCGGCAGGCAGCTGTGAGAAGGCGAACCGCTCGTCCACCACGGGCGCGATCGAGCCGGCGGCCGCCAGCTCGAGCAACCGCTCCCAGGTCCGCGCGAGCAGGTCGTGGTCGCGCTCGATGTCCCAGTAGACGCCGATGGCGGACGCCCGCTTGAGCAGCAGGCGATTCGCGGGAATCGCGGCGATGTTCCCCGATGCGAATCCCACGATCAGGAGCTTGCCGCCGCGCGCCAGGCACCGCAGGCTGTCGGTCGTCACCTCGCCCCCCACGGTATCCACGACCACGTCGACGCCCTCGTCGCCGGTCAGGGCGTTGACGACGGCGGGCCAGCCCGCCTGCCGGTAGTCGACGCTCGCGTCCGCGCCGTGGCGAACGGCGAGGTCGCGCTTCTCGACGGTCCCTGCCGCGGCGATGACGCTGCAGCCCATCGCCTTGGCGATCTGCACGGCTGCGAGCCCGACACCGCCCGCGGCCGCGTGCACCAGCACCTTCGCGCCCGGTCTCACCGCCGCGCACTCCGCCAGCGCGATCATCGCCGTGGCATAGCCGACCGGCAGTGCCGCGGCTTCGCGCAGCGCCACGCGATCGGGCAGCGCGATCGCGGTCCGCTCCTTCACCACCGCGTATTCGGCGAACCCGCCGGTCTTCAGCTCGCTCGCGATGCGCCGTCCCGGCAGCAGGCGCGCGCCGGGCGGCGCTCCGACCACGATTCCGGAGATCTCGTGACCGGGAATGAAGGGGCGCGCAGGGCGCACCTGGTACTTGTCCTCGACCATCAGACAGTCGGCGACGTTCAGGGTCGCATAGTGGACCGCGACCAGCACCTCGCCCTCCCGGGGCTGCGGCACCGGCACGTCGTTCAGCTGGAGCGCCCGCAATCCCGGCGCCGTCGATTGCCAGGCGAGCACGCCGTCAGGCCGCCGAAAGCCGCCGCGCGATGTGGCGCTGGAAGTGACGGACGCTCTCCTCCCAGAACGGCGAGAACTTCATCGCCTGGGCCGACGCACCCGCCGACGACAGCCCTCTCTGTACGCGCCGAATCGCGGACAGGTCCTCGCCCCGGATCTCCAGCCAGAAGTCGACGATCTCGGTGCAGGCGCGGTGCACGTCCTCCGAGGCCTGCGCGTCGCTCGCGAAGTACCACGCCGAACGCCATCGGGTCTCGGTGGCCGACACCGGCGTCCAGATCGTCCGGACCACGTGGTCCTCGAGCACGTTGATCGCGGTCGCCGGGAACAGCAGGAAGATGTCGTTCGGGACCGCTCCGGTCGGCGGCATGCCGGGCAGTCTGGCAAGGGGCGAGGCGACCGCCTTCTCCGAACTCGCGGGCAGCAGCCCGGTGAATCCCATGACTTCGTCCTGCAGCACGTCGATCCAGGTCGGTCGACCCTGCGCGTCGATCCGGTAGGTCAGGCTGCGGTGGAGACAGGCCTCGTGATACACCTCCAGGAAGCCTTCGAGCACGACCTTCCAGTTGGCAGGAATCACACGATCCCGATGCGCGAACGGCCGCCTCGAGCCGAGCAGATCGAGCCTCTCCCAACGCCGCGCCAGCGGCGCCACGTAATCCGCGAGCGGCGGTGCACGACCGTCGACGTTCACGAAGATGATGTCTTCCCATTCCCCGCATGCGATCGGCGTCAGCGCCTCGGCGTCCGCATCGAGGGACCACAGCTTCCCGCCCCCCGGCCCCTGCCACATGGGCGCGAGCAGCAGCCGCCCGTCCAACGCATAGGTCCAGCCGTGATAGGGACAGGTCAGGGTCTTCGCGCCGCTCGCCGGCGCGTCGACGACGATCGATCCGCGGTGCCGGCAGACGTTGCCGAATCCGCGCACACGGCCGTCCGAGCCGCGAACCACGAGGATCTCCGCGCCGGCGACGGTCACCGGCAGGACATCTCCCGCATTGGGAACGTCGTGGGAGAAGGCGACGCTCATCCATCCGCCGCGAAACAGCCGCTCCTGTTCGTGGGCGAAGACCTCCGGTGCGACGTAGGCTGCGGCCGGCAACCCGCGGGCCTCGGCCAACGGCCGCTCCAGCATGACCAGGCTCTCGCGAACTTCGTGCAAGACGCTCATCGTTCCTCCCCCGATCGGGCGATCCTCGAACGATCACCTGTATACACAATCCTATACTACTCGGTACCCCTGCGGCAGCATCCCGGCTCCGGTCCGCCCGTCGGGCAGTGAACCACGCCGCCCACGCGCTGCCGCGAGCGCGGCGCCGACAAGGCCGGGTCGCGAGCCGCGCCAACCCCACGGTCGGCCCCGGCGAACGGCGCGCGCACGCCCGGTCGGAGGCGACCATGGCGCCTGCCGCGTGAGGCGACCGGCCGGCCTCAGCCGGCGCGCCCGCGCCCCGGCTCGCCGGCGGGTGCCTCGACGCTCGCCGCGGATTCCGCCCGCGGCGGCTCTGCGGCCGCCCTAAGCGCGGCGTGCGCCGCCTCCTCGTCCTCGAAGAACGCCCGGGCGCCGAGCTCGTCGTGCAGTCCGGTGGCCTGCAGCACCCGCACGACCTGCGGCTTCAGGCCGGCGAACACCAGCCGCACGCCGAGCGCATCGAGCCGACGGTGCAGCAGGCGCAGCATGTCCTCGCCGGAGGCGTCGATCTCGTTGATGCCGCCGCCGGCCACGAGCAGGCTGCGCGCGCCCGGATGGTCCGATGCGGCCTCCAGCACCGCGTGCTCGAAGGCGGGCACGTTCGCGAAGTAGAGCCGTCCGTCGAAGCGGATCGTGACCACGCCGCCGCGGTCGGCCGCGTCGGCGGCGACGCCGAGCGGGTCGTAGCTCACGGTCACCCGCGGCGACATCGTGCGATACAGGAACAGCACGATCGCCAGCCCGGCCCCGATCAGGATGCCCACGTCCAGGTGCGGCGCGAACGCGAGCGTCGCAACGAAGGTGGCGAGCGCGCACAGACCGTCGTGGCGATGGGCCTGCCACGCGTGCCGCATCGCCGCGAAGTCGATCAGACCGATCACCGCGACCACGATGATCGCCGCGAGTACGGCCTGCGGCAGGTGGTACAGCGCCGGGGTGAGGAACAGCAGCGTCACCAGCACGATGCCGGCCGACACCACCGACGACAGTCCGGTGCGCGCCCCCGACGACAGGTTCACCGCGGAACGCGAGAACGACCCGCTCACCGGATAGCTCTGCGCGAGGCTGCCGACCAGGTTCGCGAGCCCCTGGCCCACCAGCTCCTGGTTCGGGTCGATGCGCTGGCGCGTGCGCGTGGCCATCGCCTTGCCGATCGAGATCGACTCCATGAACCCCACCAACGTGATCACGAACGCGGTCGACAGCAGCATGCCGAACGTGCTCCAGTCGAGCCGCGGCAGCGCGAACGCCGGCAGGCCCTCGGGCACGCGGCCGACGACCTCGCCGCCGCCGGACAGCACGACCGCGTCGGTGCCGACGCGATCGATGCGCCAGCCGGTGCCCATCGCCCCGGGCCCGGCGGCGCCGAACGCCACGGCGCCGTCGGGCGAGCGCTGCTCGTGCAGCACGAGGCGGCCGAGCGCGCGCGCACGCGCCCGGTTCTCGTCCTCGTGCGCGCGCATCTCCAGTCGCAGCACCTGGACCCGGTGCTCGAGCGCGAGCGCCTGGCGGCTCGCGTCGGGCGAGTCGGCGCCGAGGCCGCGCCGCTGCGCCGTCCCGGCGTCGATCTCGGCGCCCAGTCGCCGGATCGCCTCGCGGCTGCGCGCATACCCGTCGGCGAGCGCCCGGGCCTCCGGGTCGACGATCTGCGCGATCGGCACCTCGGCGCGCCGCTCGAACCCGGCAAGCCAGCTCACGCAGGTGCCGATCACCACGGCCGCGAGCACCGCGGGCACGGCCGGCAGCAGCCGCCGCAGCCCGAGCATCAGCAGCATCGCGCACGCGCCGATCGCCAGCGTCGGCAGATGGGTCTCGCCGAGCCGCTGCAGCACGCCCCACACGTCGGCGAGGAACTGGCCGGTGCGCTCCATCGGCACGCCGAGCAGCTTGTTCAGCTGCGACAGCGCGATGATGATCGCCGCCGCGTTCGTGAACCCGACGATCACCGGGTGCGACAGGAAGTTCACGATCGCGCCGAGCCGCAGCAGACCGAGCGCGAGCTGCAGCAGCCCGACCATCAGGGCGAGCGCGATCGCCAACGCGACGAACCCCTCCGAGCCCGGCGCTGCGAACTGCGCGAGCGACGCGCCGGTGAGCAGCGAGACCATCGCGACCGGGCCGGTCGCCAGGTGCCTGGACGAGCCCCACAGCGCCCCCACGATCACCGGCAGGAACGCCGCGTACAGCCCGTAGTACGCGGGCAGCCCGGCGAGCTGAGCGTAGGCCATCGACTGCGGCACGAGCACCAGGCCCACGCTCGCCCCGGCGATCAGGTCGGCGCGCACCGTGCCGGGCGCGAGCGGGAACCACCGCAGGAACGGCAGCAGCGCGCTCAGCACCCCCCGCGCGGGGACGCGCGCTGCAGCTCGGGAGTCGGATCGGGGGGTTCCCATGCATCGTCCTGATCGAAGCGCACCGTGGCGCGCGCCGGGCACGCCGGGCGGGCGTTCGAGGCGGCACCATACCGGCGCGCGGCCGATCCGTCACCTGCGCGGCACGCGCGGCCGCCGCGGATGCCCGCGCGCCGTTCCGTCTTCGCGCACGCCGATCGACGCGCACGAGGCACGCGCGATCGACCAGGCCGCGCGCGTGGTGCCCAGCCGGCCGCGCGTCAGCGCGCCGCGAGCGCCACCGCCTGGTCGACGAACCGGTAGACCTCGGCCGGCGTGACCCCGTCCGGGCCCTTGGCCGCCGCGTCGCGGAAGCGGCCGGTGCGCACGACCACCAGCCGTCGCGAAGGCACCCCGATCACGTACTGGCCCTGGTGCCCCTGCATGTACCAGAACGGATGCGCGTACCCGAGGTCCATCCACAGCGCGTGCCCGTAGTGCGGCACCCGGCCCGGGGTGCGCATCCGCTCGACGAACGCGCGCTCGAGCAGCGGTCGGCCGTCCCACTCGCCGTCCTGCAGCAGCAGCTGCCCGAGCCGCGCGAAGTCGCGCGCGGTGGCGAACACGCAGCAGTACGTGCGCTCGATGCCGCCGTCGCGGTCGAGCGTGTAGATCGCGTCCCGGGCCATGCCGAGGGGCTTCCACAGGCTGCGCGACAGGTGCTCGCTCACGGTCAGACCGGGCTCGTGCGCCGCGAGCGCGCGCTGCAGGAACACGCCGAGCAGCTGGGTCGAACCGCTGCTGTACTCGAACGCGCTGCCCGGTTCGCGCTCGAAGCCGCGCCGCAGCACGAGGCCGGTGGCGTCGCCGCCGAAGTACAGCTCGGTGGTGACGTTCAGCGGCAGGTAGTAGTGCTCGCTCCAGTCGTGGCCGGCGGTCATCGCCGACAGCTGCGCGATCGTCGCCGCGCGCCCGCGCGCGTCGCCCGCGTACTCGGGCAGCCGCTCGGTGAGCGGCGCGTCGAAGCCGGACACGATCCGCTGCCGCACCGCCAGGCCGACCTGCATCGTGGTGATCGTCTTGGCGACCGAGAACGAGTTGGTGCGGCTGTCGGCGTCGTACGGCGCGAAGTAGGCCTCGTGCAGCAGCGCCCCGTCGTGCGCGACCAGGAAGGCGGCGGTGCCGTGACGCCTCAGGTGCGCGAGCGTGGCCGGCTCGAGCGGATCGCGGTTGTAGCGGGCATCGCGCGGCCACGGGGCCGGGGTGCCGGTGGCGATCGTGCGCTGCGCGAAGTTGGCGGCGTCGTCGATGTGCGCGGTCGCGTGCCCCTGCAGGTAGGTGGCGGCCAGCGCGCGCCAGAAGTAGCCGTGCCCGGACAGCTGCAGCGCCGCGGCGCCGAGCACCAGCACCGCGGCGCCGCTCAGGGCGCCGGTCCGCAGCGCGCGTGCCGCGCGACGCATCGTGTCCCGGGTGCTCGGAATCTGCATGGCGTCATTGTGAGCCCACGCGGCGGGACGACGCACCGCACCGGGTGCCCGACCCGCTCAGCCGCCCGCGCGCGGCCTCACTCCCCGCCCAGCCGCAGGCGATCCGGCTGACGTCGTTCGATCGCGTACTTGAGCAGCGCCGCCACCCGGTAGGGGCCGTGGGCGAACTTGCTGTAAGGCAGCGTGACGAACAGCGCGAGCACGCAGCCCAGGTGGATCGCGAGCCACAGCGTCTGGCCGGCGTGTCCGCGTGCGAGCCACAGCGCGAGCCCGGTCGCGCCCGACAGCCACAGCAGCGCAGCGAATCCCAGGTCCATCGACCGCTGCTCGCGCGCGCCGTGCTCCGGGTCCCGGCGCACCCGCAGCACGGCGAGCGCGGCCGGCCCGAGCAGCAGGCCGACGCCGCCGACCACGCCGAGGACCTTGGGCAGGCTGGGCAGGTCGTAGGGCGCGACCCAGCCGCCGAGGTAGTGGTAGAGCGTCGCCACCGACGTGGCCGCGAAGCACAGCGCGAAGCCCGCCACCGTGAGGTGGTGCGCGTGCCGGCGCGCGTGGGTCCAGCGGTCGTCCTCGTTGTGGTAGCCCTCGCCGTGCCCGCCGTCCAGGTAGGTCAGCGCGATCGCGTCGCGGCCCGCCTCGCGGGTCGCGGCGAGCCGGTCCTCGTCCTCGCGCACCGGTGCCTGGTCGCGCCAGAAGCGCCACAGTCCCACGCCCAGCGCGAGCAGCGCGAAGCCGAAGGTCGGCGCGAACAGTCCGACCATCCAGCCGTGCGGGAAGACCGCGTAGAAGTCGCCGCCCGCCGGCACCGCGGTGAGCGAGCCGGTGCGCACCAGCGCGGCCGCGAGCAGCAGGCTCATCGCCAGCGCCAGCGCGAGCGACAGCGCGAGTCCGTTGCGGGCGAACAGCGCGCCCAGCGGGCGCGGCCACGCATAGTCGGCATAGGTGCGCGCCCGAACGCGGGCCATCGCGCGCGGCAGGTTCACCGCGAACTCGTGCGGCGGGGCGTACTGGCAGGCGTGCAGGCAGGCGCCGCAGTTGTGGCACAGGTTGGCGAGGTAGTGCACGTCGGCGGGCGGGAACTCGAGCCGCCGGGTCATCGCCGGGAACACCGCGCAGAAGCCCTCGCAGTAGCGGCAGGCGTTGCAGATCTGCAGCTGGCGGGCGACCTCGGCCTCCTCGGGGCCCGCGATGGGCCCGGACGCGAGCGCGCGGGCCTGTTCGGTCAGGGTCTGCAGCGGCGTCACGGCAGGCTCGCCTCGAGCGCGTCCGGCACGCGCGACGCCGCGGCACCGTGGCCGCAGGCCCGGGCCGCCTCGGCGCCCGCGATCCGTCCGAACACGGTGCCGATCGTCATGCCCACGCCGGCGGTGTAGCCCTGGCCGAGCACGTTGCCGGCCATGAGCTCGCCGGCGGCGAACAGGTTGGCGCTCGGCCGTCCGCCGAAGTGCACGCGGGCGCGGTCGTCGACCCGCGCCCCGAGATAGGTGAAGGTCACGCCCGGCCGCAGGGTGTAACCGCGAAACGGCGGCCGGTCCAGCGGCAGCGCCCAGTGGGTCTTGGGCGGCTCGAGCCCGTCGGTGCGGCAGTCGTCGAGCACCGCGTGGTCGAAGCGCCCCGGTCGGCACGCGGCGTTGAACGCCCGCACCGTGTCTTCGAGCACCGCCGGGTCCAGGCCGAGCTGCGGGGCGAGCCCGGCCAGCGTATCGGCGCGCGCGCCCTCGAACACCGGCGGCATGAAGCGCCCCACGGCCTTCGCGTCGATGATGCTGTGGGCGATCTGCCCCGGCTGCTGCGCGACCAGACGGCCCCAGATCGCGTAGCGCTTGGGCCAGAAGTCCTCGCCCTCGTCGTAGAAGCGGCGGGCGTCCCGGTTGACCACGATGCCGAGCGACACGCAGTCCACCCGAGTGCAGATGCCGCCGTCGTACAGCGGTGCGCGCGCATCGATCGCGACCATGTGCGCCTGGGTCGGATCGCCGAGCGTGTCCGCACCCAGCGCCATCAGCTCACGCAGCACCTGCCCCTGGTTGTAGCGGGTGCCTCGGATCAGGAACCGGTCGGCCGGCCACTCGCCGCGATCGTTGCGGCCCCAGGCCTCGCGCAGCCAGTCGCGGTTGGACTCGAAGCCCCCGCAGGCGAGAACGCAGCTGCGCGCGGCGATGCGTTCCCCGGCGTCGGTGAATGCGGCGACGAACCGCCCGTCGTCGACCTCCAGCCGCGCCACCGCGCTGGCGTAGCGCACCCGCACCCCGAGCCGCTCCGCGCTGCGATAGTAGGCGTTGACCAGCGCCTTGCCCCCGCCCATGAAGAACGCGTTGGTGCGGCTCAGGTGCAGCGTGCCCGACAGCGACGGCTGGAAGTGCACGCCGTGACCGCGCATCCACGGGCGGACCGTGGACGATGCCCGGATGACCCGGCGCGCCAGCGCCTCGTCGGTGCGTCCGCCGGTCACCTTGAGCAGGTCCTGCCAGAACTCCTCCTCGGGGTAGGCGTCGGTCAGCACGTCCTGTGGGGCGTCGTGCATGCAGCGCAGGTTGCGCGTGTGCATCGAGTTGCCGCCGCGCCAGGCGCGCGGCGCCGCCTCGAGCAGCAGCACCGATGCGCCGGCCTCGCGCGCGACCAGCGCGGCGCACAGCGCGGCGTTGCCGCCGCCCACGACCAGCACGTCGATCATCCGGCGCCGCCCGGTGCGCCGGCGCGACCCCTCGCGCCGCGGCTGGCCGCAGCGCGCGCGACCGCGGGCGGGGTGACGGGCATGCGGCGCGTGCGCATCAGTCGGCCCTGATGCCCGCGCGCGCGACGATGTCCTTCCAGATCTTCTGCTCGCGGCCGATGAACGCCGCGTATTCGGCGGGCGGGCCGCCTCCGCCGATCGCGTTGTCGTTGGCGAAGCGCTCGGTCACCGAGCTGGCGCGCAGCGCCCGGGCCGACTCCTCCTGCAGGCGTCGGATGATCTCCGGCGGCGTTCCGGCGGGCACGTGGATGCCGTACCACTGCGAGGTCTCGAAGTCCTTGTAGCCCATCTCCTGGACCGTCGGCACGTCCGGCAGCGCGGGGATGCGCTGGGCGGTGCCCACCGCGATCGCACGCAGCTTGCCCGCGCGGATGTGCGGCGCCAGTGCGGGCAGGCCCGCCGAACTGGCCTGGGTGCGCCCGGCGAGCAGATCGGTCAGCTGCGGGCCGGTGCCGCGGTAGGGGATGTGCGTGATGAACATCCCGGTGACCAGCTTCAGGTACTCCATCGCCAGATGGCCGGCACTGGCGTTGCCGGCGCTGCCGTAGTTCAGCTGACCCGGGTTCTTCCGGACGTGGGCGACGAACTCGCGGAAGTTCGTGGCCGGCACGTCCGGGTGGATGACGAACAGGTTGGGCACCTTGGCCAGCAGCGTCACCGGCGCGAAATCGCGATCGACGTCGTACGGCGAACTCTTCAGCATGTACGGATTGACCGCGAGCGTACCCACGTGGGTCAGGATCAGCGTGTGCCCGTCCGGTGCCGCGCGGGCCACCTCCTGCATGGCGGTCACGCCCGCCCCGCCGGGCTTGTTCTCGACGAACACGCTCTGGCCCAGCTGCTTGGTCAGCTCGGCGGCCACCGTGCGGGCGACGATCTCGCTGGTGCCGCCGGGCGCGAACGGCACGACGAAGCGGATCGTGCGGGTCGGCCAGGCCGACTGGGCCTGAAGCGGCGGCAGCGCCAGCGCGGCGGCGGCGCCGGCCACGAGACGGCGGCGCGTGAAGGCGGGTGGGCTCTGGGTCATGGGTGTCTCCGAGGGGCCGATGGCGAACCCGGACTCACCGCGTGAGCCGGGTCGGAGGCGGGCGGACTCAGAACTGGTAGCGACGCAGACCCCCGTCGACCGGAATGACCGCGCCGGTGATGTAGGCGGCGCGCGGCGAGGCGAGGAACGTGACCAGATCGGCCAGTTCCTCGGGCTCGCCGTAACGACCGACGGGGATCTCGTGCTCGCTCTGCCAGGCCCGATACTCGGGAGTGTAGTTGCGAAAGATCTGCTCGGAGTGGATCCGTCCGGGCGGCACGCAGTTGACGGTCACGCCGTGCCTGCCGACCATCCGCGACAGGCCCTTGGCCCACGAGTGGATCGCGGCCTTGGCGCAGAACGCGCCGTTGACGTGCTCGGGCTCACTCTTGCCGGTGATGTTGATGATCCGGCCCCAGCCGCGAGCGATCATCGGATCGATCAACGCGTCGGCCAGCTGGCGGGGCCGGTGGAAGTTCAGCGTGATCGCCTCCTGCCAGGCCGCCTCGCTCACGTGCAGGTCCTTGAAGCTGCGCGAGCCGCCGGCGTTGTTGACCAGGATGTCGACCTGACCGAGCGCCTGCAGCGCCTGCGCGGCGAGTGTGCCCGCGGCGTCCTCGGCGGCCAGGTCGCAGCCGACGAGGACCGGCGCCCGCCCGCCGGCGGCGACGATCTCGTCGGACAGTTCGCGCAGCTTCTCGACGCGCCGGGCCGCCACCGCCACGCGCACGCCCTCGGCCGCCAGCGCCTTGGCGATCGCCCGACCGATGCCGACGCTGGCGCCGGTCACCAGCGCGGTCTTGTCCCCGAGTGCCAGATCCACGTGCGCCTCCTCGCCGGCCGGGCCGGTCGCGTGATCACGAAACCGCACATGGTCGTCTCCGATACGCGCGGACGGAAGTGCATAATTCGCAATGACCAGTGCACCCCGCGCATGATTGCGAGACCGACCCGACGCTTCGACCTCGGCGAGCTGGAGGCCTTCGCCGCGGTCGTGCGGCTCGGCAGCTTCCGGGCCGCCGCCGAGGCCGTGAACCTGTCGCAACCCGCGCTGTCGCGCCGGGTCGAGAAGCTGGAGTCCGCGCTGGGCGTGAGGCTGCTCGAGCGCACGACCCGCCGCGTCGCGCCGACGCAGGTCGGTCGCGAGTTCGCGCTCAGGATGCAGACGCTGCTGGACGACCTCGACGGCACGCTGCTCGGCATCGAGTCGCTCGCCGCGCAGCGCATCGGCCGCGTCACGATCGCCTGCGTGCCTTCGGCAACGCTGCATTTCCTGCCCGCCGTGCTGCGACGGTTCCACGGCCGCTATCCGGCGATCCGCGTGCGCATCCACGATGCGCACGCGCACGAGGCGCTCGCCGCCGTGCTCTCGGGCGAAGCGGACTTCGGGCTCAACTTCATCGGCGCCGATCAGCCGCAGCTGCGCACGATCCCGCTGCTGCGCGAGCGATTCGTGGTCGCCTGCCGCCGCGATCACCCGCTGGCCGCACGCCGCGCGGTGCGCTGGGAGGACCTGCGCGGCGAGGCGCTGCTGGCGGTCGATCAGACCTCGGGCAACCGGATGCTGCTCGAAAAGGCGTTGGCCGGCCTGGACTGGCGGCCTCAGCCCGTGTTCGAGGCTCGCCACGTGCACACGCTGCTCGGGCTGGTGGCCGCCGGAGTGGGCGTGGCCGCGGTCCCGCAGCTGGCGCTGCCCCGGGGCAGCAGCGACCTGGTCGGCGTGCCGCTGACCGCGCCGGTGGTCCACCGCGCGATCGTGCTGGTGAGCCGCCGGGGCGGCCGTCTGGGCCCGGCCGCGCAGGCGCTGCACGACTTCATCCTCGAGGGGCGACGCCCGTCGCGGCGGGCGTGACACCGTCGCGGCGTGTGCGGTCGGGCACCGCGCCGGCCCGCGTGGGCGGCCGCACGACGCGGCGCGCACGCGCCCGCGCGCCGATGACGCACGTCCTCGCCTTCGATCCCGGACCGGTCGCGCGGGTGCGCATCCTCCGCGGCCGCGTGGAGGCTACCCGCGCATGACTTCACGAACGCGCGTTGCTCCATCCCCGGTGCTCATCGCCGGCGCCGGCATCGCCGGGCTGACCGCGGCGCTCGCACTCGCCGCCCGCGGCTTCGAGGCGACCGTGCTCGAGCGGCGCGCCGAACCCGCGGAGACCGGCACCGGGTTGAGCCTGGGCGCCAACAGCACCCGCCTGTTGCGGGAACTGGGCCTGGGCTCGGCGCTGTCGCGCACCGGAAACGAGCTGGCGCGGGTCGAATGGCGCCTCGGTCGCCGCGGCTGGACGATCGCCGTCTCCGCCTCCGGGATCGGGCATCAGGCGATGTTCGGCGCCCCGTCGGTCAACCTGCGACGCGCCCACCTGCATGCCGCGCTGCTCGAGGCGGTGCGGGCCGAACCGCGGATCCGCCTGCTGACCGGCCGCGGCGTCGTCGGCCTCGAGGACGATGCCGACGGCGTGACGATGATCACCTCGGATGGCGAGCGACACCGAGGCTGGGTCGCGGTCGGTGCCGACGGGATCCACTCGCGGATCCGCGAAGCGCTGCTGGGCGAGGGCAGCGGCCCCCGTCACGCCGGCGAGATCGCCTGGCGCGCGATCGTCCCGGCGTCCGCGCTGCCGGCGACCGAACGCCTGAACGGACGCTTCGTCTTCTGGCTCGGGCCCGACCGGCATGCGCTCGCCTACCCGATGGACGGGCCCGACGCCCCGTCGATCAACGTCGGCGCCTTCGTGAAGACCGCCGAGCCGCCGGCCAGGGTGCGGGCATGGGCATCGAGGACGCGGTGGTGCTGGCCCGGGAGCTGCACCGCCGACCGGACGACCCGGTCGCCGCGCTCCTCGCGTACGGGGCCGCGCGCGGACCCCGGGTACGACGGGTGATGGGCATGGTGCAGGCGCTGGGCGCGCAGTACCGGATCGCCCATCCGGTGCGGCGCGCCGCGTTCTACGCGTCGCTGCGTCTGGTCACCTGGGCACGGCCCGACGCCTTCCTGCGGCGCGCCGCGTGGCTGTACGGTTACGACGCCGCGCGGGACGAGGGCAAGGACGCTGCGCCGACCGGCCGGGCGAGCGCGTAGCGCGCGCCTCGACCCGAGCGGACTGCGCGGGGTCGACCGCCCTGCGCTCGACTCCGACGGCCCCCTCCTCAGGCCAGGTCAATGAGTCCGGACGATGAGGTTCGAGCTCGACGTCGTCCGCAAGCGCGTCGTGCAGACGCGTGATCGGCCCGGCGGTGCGGGTGTCGTCATCGGGTCGTGACACGGCGGGCTTCAGCCGATCTGCACTGCACCGGTGGCTTGAAACGTGATGGTCCTTCCGATGGCAGACGAGTAGGTCCCGGACTTCACGGTGTCGACGAATACGAACTCGCCCCGGGTGCTGCCGGACGTGACGGTGAGCAGCAGGTACCCCCGGCGGGACGTGTCCGTCCAGCCCAGGTCGTCGATGAGACCCAGACCCGCACCGACTGCGACCGGACCCAACTGCGGCACGAGGGCCGAGCCGTCGAGAGACGGGCCGAGGGACCCGAGCCCCACGCTCTCGAACCCCGGCGACGTCACCGAGGCACCTGCGAACTCCCAGCCCACCCGCTCGCCGGCCAGGGTGGTGAGGTTCGCGAACCAGGCGTTGTGGGAATCCCCGGAGACGGCCACCAGCCGCTTGCCGGCCGCCTTGGCGGCCTGCAGGACGGCCTCGCGCTGCGACGGGTAGCCGTCCCAGGCGTCGAGGTTGTAGGGAATGCGCGGATTCGTGCTCGCATCGAGCAACCGTGCCTGCGCGGGCGACAGCGCGGCGGCGCCTGCCGCGAGGCGCGTTGCCTTGGCGCCGATCTCGACGCAGGATCCCGGCTTCAACGCGCTCCTCCCGACCGGCCTTCGCGCATTCCGGTGCGGTTCAGCCCCGGAGCGCGACGGTGCTTACCGGAAGCGCAGCGGCCGTTTCTCGACGAGGTGCCACGACGCGCACGCGAGCGCCATGGTGATCGCCGTACTGGCCGCGACGTAGGCCGGGAAGCTCACCGTGTGCAGACTCGCCCACGCGAGGCACTGCTGCACCGGGAACGCGTACAGGTAGACACCGTACGACCAGTCGCCCATCCTCGTCGGGACGACCGGCAGCCAGCGAGCGTGCAGCGCGAGCCACAGGATCCCGGACGAGAACGCGATCGTCGTGGCGACGTCACGCCACGCGCCGGCCGGCAGCAGCAGGGCGACCATCGTCAGCACAGCACACGCCCGTAGCGACGGCCCGACGCCTCCGCGCAGACAGGCGTACACCCCGCCGATCGCAAAGGCCAGTCCGAGCTGCACGTGATAGTGGTTCAATCCCCACAGCTTGTCGCCGCTGGCGAGCGCAGGCAGGGTGCCCCGGAACACCCACATCGCGGACAACGCGACCGCGACCAGGATGAGCTTCACCAGCATCCTGCCAGGCAGCAGGCTCACGAATGCGAGGGTCAGATAGCAGCGTACCTCGTACGGCAGCGTCCACAGCGAGCCGTTGATCGCGTTGGGGAACGGGTTGTGTGCGAACACCTGCGGCAGCAGAAACGAGACGCGCCACGCCGACGCGTTCCACAGGTACTTCCAGGTCTGCTCGTGGGTCCAGTAGGACGCTTGCGGCAACGTCGTGAACACGGGCCCGATCACCGCCATCGATGCCAACGTGACGCAGACGAGGGCCGGGTAGATCCGCAGTGCGCGTCGCGTCGCGAACACCCGGAGGTTGCCGCTGCGTTCGAGGGACTGCGTGACGAGGTAACCGCTGATCGCAAAGAACAGTGCGACGCCGACCGTGCCGAAGGTGACGCCGAGCGCGCTCAGCAGCGGTTCGTCCGATTCACGTCCGGCCAGCGGATAGCAGTGGCTGAACAGGACCAGCCACGCCGCCAGCAGGCGCAGCACGTCGAACCGGTTGTCTCGGCGGTTCTCGGGGATCCGGAGTCTTGCAGCCGTCGACATGCAGCGTGCCTCAGGGATGTCACGATGTTCGGGACGCCGACGGCGCCCCGCAGCACCTTGACGACGGACCAGTCCGGGCGCCGGGTCGTCATGGCCGCACAGCGGCGGAACGGGCTCGGGTGTCGGCCGTCGGCGAGCAACTCGGCCTCGATCTTGCCACCCGCGCAGTGGTCGCGGCTGCGCAAGGCGCTGTGGTCAGGACGTCGTTCGTCCTCGAGGCAGCCTCCTCGCCGATCGGGCGTGCGCCCGCGGACCGCCGCGGCCTGACGGCTCGGTGCAGCATGCTGAGGCGCGGACCCCTCGGGGCCGCGCAGCCGCGGCCGCAGCCGTCGGCGGTATCCTCGACCCACCTTCCGACCGGCGCCATCCGACGCATGATCTCTGCGGCACGTGCGGGCGAGCCGCGAGTCGTCCTCGCCACCGCGGGCTCGCACGGCGACCTGCACCCGTTCCTCGGCCTGGCAGCCGCGATTCGAGCGCGCGGTGCGGGCATCACGCTGATGGTGCCGGCCGCGCACGCGCAACGCGCCGCGGCCGCCGGGGTCGAGGTCGTGCCGCTCGGCGATCCGGGCGACCTGCAGGCCGCGATGCGCGACCCGGCGATCTGGCATCCGACCCGGGGCTTCGGCCGGATCTGGGCCGCGGGCGATGCGGCCTTCCGCGACGTGCTCGCCGGGTTGGACGCGCTGCCCGACGACGCACCGACGACGCTGGTCGCGCATCCGCTGGTGCTCGCGCACGCGGCGATCGCACGCGCCCGCCGTCGCACCCTGCGCGTGGTCGCCGCCTGGCTCGCGCCGTCCAACCTCGTCACCGTCCACGACCCGCTGACCTTCGGTCCGATCGCGGTGCCGCGCTGGCTGCCCCGGGCGGCGAGGCGGGCCGCCTGGCGGCTCACCGAGCGCGTCGTGATCGACCCGGTCGCGCTGCCCCGGCTCAACGCCGATCGCGCCGCGCGGAACCTGCCGCCGGTACGGCATCTGCTCGGTCATCTGATGGCGGCGGCCGACGCATCGGTGACGCTGTTCCCGCCCTGGTTCTCGCCGACGCGGCCCGACTGGCCGACGCCGCTCACCGAGGGCGCATTCGTGCTGCACGATCCGCAGGCGGGCGCGCCGCTCCCCGAGCCCGTCCGCGCGTTCCTGGGCGACGGTGCGCCGCCGGTCGTGGTGACCGCCGGCACCGGCCAGGTCCATGCGGCGGCCTTCTTCGCATCGGTGCTCGCAGCTGCGCGCGCCGCCGGCCGTCGCGCGGTCGTACTGACGCCCGAGCGCGCGCAGGTGCCCGCCCCGCTCGGCGCCGATGCGCTGTGGCACGCGTACCTGCCGCTCGCCGCGCTGCTGCCGCACGCGGCGGCGCTCGTCCACCACGGCGGGATCGGCACGACCGCCGAGGCACTGCGCGCCGGCGTGCCGCAGCTCGTCGTACCGCGGGCCTACGACCAGTTCGACAACGGCGCGCGTACGGTCGCGCTCGGCGCCGGCCGCGCGTCCTACGTCGCCGCGCGTCGCCCGGCGCGTCTGGCGACCGAACTGGCCGCACTGCTCGGCGATGCGAGCGTGCGGGCCGGCGCAGCCGCTGCCGCCGCGCGCATCGCTGCCGACACGCGCGCGGGTCGGCTCGAGGCCGTCGTCGACGCGATCCTCGATCGCGAAGCGGTCCGCTCGACGATCGATCCGACGCGGACGTGATGCGCGCGCCCGCTCGAGCGCAGCCGGCCGTGCACGCGCGCAGGCCGACGGCGGGGCCGGGGCGGCGAGACCGGTCAGGCCGCCGATCTCCGACCGGCCACTCGACGCGCTGCGCTGGGTCACCGGCCGGCCGGCCGTCCCGGGTTCAGCACGTCCGCGGTGCCCTGACCGAGCCGCTGCAGCGATCGGGTGAGCGCCACGGAGTCGACCTCCAGCGCTTCGATGCGCTCGGGCGCCACCAGCGCGACGCTGCCGGACCACACGTCGGGCGCGCCGGGAAGGAAGACCACCGCGCGTCCGTCGTGCAGCCGCTCGATGTCGAAGGCGACCAGCTGGTGGTCGTCGAAGCTCACCAGCACCGGCTGCAGCACGCGCTCGCCCAGTGCGCCGTGCAGCCCCTGGGACATCGCCTTGATGACCGCGTAGCGCGGGTAGACCGCCTGCAGCCGCGACTCGAACCGATCGGTGAGCGCGCGGCCGTACGCCGCGCGGGCGAGCATGCCGGCGCCGAAGCACATCGCCACCAGCAGTCCCGCGGCGGCGAGCGTGACCAGCGCCACGCCGCCCACGCTCGCGTGCGGCAGCGACGCGATCATCGGCTGTGCCACCCGTGTCGTCAGCGCCAGGCCCTGGCCCACCACGAGAAGCACCACCACCAACGGCAGCAGGAACACCACCCCCCCGATCAGGGTGGTGACGAAGGGATTGGCGGATCGTTTCATGGCCGTGGCGTGTCGGTGGGCAGACCGCAGTATCGCCGGTCCGGCGCCGCGGCCCGTGACGAGGGCGGCCTCGGTGGCGTCGGCTCGTGCGCGATCCCGCGCGGACCGGGAACCCCGGCTGCGCGGGATCGCGGCGTTCAACCGCGGCGCGTCCCGCGCCGCCGCGCCGGCGGCCCGACCGCCGAATCCCGCGCGAACGCCTCCCGTCCCCGCGCCGCCGCCTCGAACCGCCGCGCGAGGCTGCCGCACACCAGGTCGCAGAGCTCGTAGATCTGCGGGTCGGCGATACGGTAGTAGGCGCTCGTGCCGCGGCTCTCCCGGGCGACGATGCCGTGCTGGGTCAGCAGCGACAGGTGCCGTGACACGTTGGCCGCGGTGAATCCGCAGCGCTGCGCGATCTCCCCGACGTTGAACTCGCCGTCGCGCAGCAGGTTCAGGATCTGCAGGCGCGTGGGCTCGGAGAGCGCCTGGAAGTACGCGGCGACCTGCTCGAGGGCCTCGGGCGGCAAGCCTTCCATCGCGGGGCAGCTCCGAATCGTTGCGCTCGACATCATGCCCGTTCGGCCCCTCGCTGCAAGCGCAAGTAGTTTATAACGTACTTGACTATTTGCGTGTATGCGCAAATACTATATTCATCGCGCGTCGATGTCCAGTCCGAACGGCACCGCGATCCGATGGAGAACACCGATGTCGCTGCGTGCACTCGCGTCGCTCTGGCTGGCCGTCTCCGTGGCCGGCGCGGCCGCGGCCGGGGCGCCGCCCGCGACCGATCCGCGCCTGGAGACAGCGCCCGTGCGCGCGCTGGGTGGCGGCCGCACGAGGGTGTTCGACGGGTCGGTCGAGGCGGTCCGGCAGACGGTCGTCGCCGCGCAGGTGCCCGGGGCGGTGGTCGCGATCGACGTGCGCGTCGGCGACGCGGTGCGCGCCGGCCAGCCGCTCGTGCGGATCGACGCGCGCGCCGCCGAGCAGGCGGCGGCGGCGAGCGACGCGCAGGCGCAGGCGACCCGCGCGGCGATGGTCGCCGCCGAGCGCGAGCTCGACCGCAACCGCCAGCTGTTCCAGCAGAAGTACATCAGCCAGGCCGCGCTCGACCGCGCCGAGGCAACCTGGCTATCGACGAAGGCGCAGCTCGAGGCGCAGCTCGCCCAGGCCGGCGCGGCGCGCACGCAGTCCGGACTGCACCGCGTGGCTGCGCCGTACGCCGGGGTCGTGTCGGAGGTCCCGGTGGCGCTCGGCGACATGGCGATGCCGGGCCGGCCGCTGCTCACGCTGTACGACCCCGGCGCCGTGCGGGTGACCGCGGCGGTGCCGCAGACGCTCGCCGGTCGGCCGGTCGACCCGGCCTCGGTGCGCGTCGAGCTGCCGGGGGTCGCGGGCGCGGGCTCGGTGGTACCGGTGCGTGCGACCGTCGTGCCCGCGGTGGACGCCGCCACGCACACCGTGCAGCTGCGCCTGGACCTGCCCTCCGGGGTGCCGGGCGCGGTGCCCGGGCGCTTCGCGCGGGTGACGCTCGCCGACGCGGCCGCGCCCGGCGCGCTGCTGCGGCTGGTCGTGCCGTCCCGGGCGGTCGTGCGGCGCGCCGAGCTCACCGCGGTCTACGCCGTCGGCACCGACGGCGCGCCCAGGCTGCGCCAGGTACGGCTCGGCCTGGCCGCGGGCGACGAGGTGGAGGTGCTCGCCGGGCTGTCGGCGGGCGAACGGGTCGCGGTCGACCCGCAGGCAGCCGCGCGGGTTCGCTGAGGGCACGATGGAGGCCTCGCGGATGGGCGTGTCGGGCCGCATCGCGCGGACCTTCCAGGATGCGCGGATCACGCCGCTGCTCGCGCTCGTCGCGCTGCTGCTGGGCGCGTTCGCGGTGGCGGTGACCCCGCGCGAGGAGGAGCCGCAGATCGACGTGACAATGGCGCAGGTCATCGTGCCCTTCCCCGGCGCGTCGGTGCACGACGTCGAGCAGATGGTCGCGTCGCCCGCCGAGCAGGTGCTGTCCCGGATCGCCGGCGTCGAGCACGTGATGTCGGTGTCGCGCCCGGGCATCGCCGTGTTCACCGTGCAGTTCGAGGTCGGCGTGCCCCGCACCGAGGCGATCGTGCGGCTGCACGACACGATCCGCGCGAACGCCGACTGGCTGCCGAAGGGGCTGGGCGTGCAGGAGCCGCTGGTGCGGCCGCGCGGCATCGACGACGTGCCGATCGTCACGCTGACGCTGCACGCGACCTCGCCCGACGGCGGCGCGTTCGACCTGGAGCGGGTCGCCCACAGCATCGAGGCCGAGGTGAAGCGCGTACCGGGCACCCGCGACGTGCGCACGATCGGGGGTCCCGGGCGCAGCGTGCGCGTCGAGCTCGACCCCGCGCGGATGGCCGGCACCGGAGTCACGGTCGCCGACCTGCGGGCCGCGCTTCAGGGCGCGCACCAGGGCGCGCCGGTCGGCGAGCTGCTCTCGGGCGATCGCAGCCTGCTGATCGAGGCCGGCCCCTTCCTGCGCGACGCCCGCGACGTCGAGGAGATCGTCGTCGCGGCGCGCGCCGGCCGGCCGGTGTTCCTGCGGGAGGTCGCGACCGTGAGGGACGGCCCGCCGCCGCCCGAGCGCTACGTGTGGCACGGTGTGGCGACGCGCGACGGTCGGCCGATGGCCGAGCATCCCGCGGTCACGCTGTCGGTGACGAAGAAGCCCGGCGAGAACGCGATCGACGTCGCCGACGCGGTCGTCGCGCGGGTGGACGCGCTGCGCAACACGGTGATCCCGGAAGGCGTGTCGGTCGCGGTCACGCGCAACTACGGCGCCACGGCCGACGCCAAGGCGCGCCAGCTGATGCAGAAGCTGCTGTTCGCAACGCTGTCGGTCGTGGCGCTGGTGTTCTTCGCGCTCGGCCGCCGCGAGGCCGCGATCGTGGGCGCCGCGGTGGTGCTGACGCTGACCGCGACGCTGTTCGCGTCGTGGGCCTGGGGCTTCACGCTGAACCGCGTGTCGCTGTTCGCGCTGATCTTCTCGATCGGGATCCTGGTCGACGACGCGATCGTCGTCGTCGAGAACATCCACCGCCACCAGCACCTGCACCCAGGCCGTCCGCTCGCCGCGCTGATCCCGAGCGCGGTCGACGAGGTGGGCGGACCCACGATCCTCGCAACGCTCACGGTGATCGCCGCGCTGCTGCCGATGGCGTTCGTGTCCGGCCTGATGGGCCCGTACATGAGTCCGATCCCGATCAACGCGAGCCTGGGCATGGTGCTGTCGCTCGCGATCGCCTTCGTCGTCACGCCCTGGCTCGCGCGGCTGTGGATGCGTCCGTTGCCGTCCGCGGCGCACGACGCGCCGCACGCGCCTTCCGGCCTGTCGGGGCGACTCGCGCCGGCGTTCGAACGGCTGTTCCGGCCGCTGCTCGAGCCGCGGCGCGGGGCGCGCAACCGCGGCCTGCTCGCGGTGGCGGTGCTCGCGCTGATCGGCGCCTCGGTGGCGCTGCCGGTGGTCGGGCTCGTCCAGCTGAAGATGCTGCCGTTCGACAACAAGTCCGAGTTCCAGATGGTCGTCGACCTGCCGGCGGGCACGCCGGTGGAGCGGACCGCGGCGGTGCTGCACGAACTCGGCGCACACCTCGCGGGCGTGCCCGAGGTCACCGACTGGCAGGCCTACGCCGGAACCGCGGCGCCGATCAACTTCAACGGCCTGGTCC
>Ga0169931_10000908_pt1 | contig 49187 bp, 43 predicted proteins | sample Kivu_15m_20L_FD_129675 | JGI IMG/M metagenome (GOLD analysis project Ga0169931, IMG submission 129675) | Freshwater microbial communities from Lake Kivu, Western Province, Rwanda to study Microbial Dark Matter (Phase II) - Kivu_15m_20L... | ecosystem: Environmental > Aquatic > Freshwater > Lake...
CAGGTCTCCACGATGAACAGATCCACATCGCCCGCCAGCAGGCCTGCCGCCTGCTCCCGGAAGGAGGCCTTCATCGTGTCGAAGTCGATGTGGCCGAGGGTGGGCAGCTTGGTGGTGGGCCCCATCGAGCCCGCCACGAAGCGGGGTTTCGCGGCGCTGGAATAGGCATCGGCCATCTGGCGCGCCAGCTCGGCGGCGCGCCTGTTGATGGCGAAGGCCTGATCCTGGAGGTCGTATTCCGCCAGCACGATCGAGGCAGCCCCGAAGGTATCGGTCTCGATCACATCGGCGCCCACCTCCAGAAACTGGCGGTGCACCGCCTGCACCGCATCGGGCCGGGTGAACACCAGGTTTTCGTTGCAGCCCTCCAGGGCCGGCCCGCCGAAATCGGCGGCGGTGAGGTTCATCTGCTGCAGCGAGGTGCCGGTGGCACCGTCGAACACCAGCACGGGCCTGGTGGGATCGTGGAGCCGCTCCAGGAAGCCGATCCGGCGGGTGGCGGTGGCGATCATCAGGCGTCGATGCGGATGCGGGTCACCCAGTGCTCATACTCGGGATCGCGCCCCTGCGTGATCGCCGTCAGACGGTCGCGCAGCTTCTCCATCACCGGCCGGCTCGTCGGCAGATCGGTGGTCTCCAGCCGCCGCACCGGTGTGACCCGGGCGGCGGTGCCGCTGAGGAATACCTCATCGGCCACGAACAGCTCGGTCTTGTCCACGGCGCGCTCCACCACGGGGATGTCCATGGCCCTGGCGAGTTCGATGATGCTGGCTCGGGTGATGCCTTCGAGGATGTCCTGGTCCACCGAGGGGGTGATCAGCACGCCATCGCGCACCACGAACAGGTTCATGCCGCTGGCCTCGCTCACCTTGCCGCGGCTGTTGAGCAGCAGCGCCTCGTCGAAGCCGCTCTTCACCGCCTCGGTCTTGGCGAGGGAGCTGGTGATGTAGGCGCCGCTGATCTTGCCGCGCAACGGCAGGGAGCGATCCTCCTGGCGGGTCCAGCTGCTGATGCGGCAGGTGACACCCTCCGGAGAGAGATAATCGCCCATCTCGATGCCGTAAATCAGAAAGTCGGTTTCAACATCGTGCAGGCGGGGCGAGATGCCGAGGCCGCAGGTGTAGACGAAGGGCCGCAGGTAGAAGGGCTTGCGCGGCCTGTTGGCCACAAGAAAGGCGCGGATCGCTGTATGCACCGTCTCCTCGCTCAGCTCGGTGAGAAGCAGGCGGGCACTCTGGCTGAGGCGACGGGCATGGCGGTCGGCGCGGAAGAGCAGCACCTCGCCGGGATCATCGGGATGGGGCAGGCCCCGCATGCCGCCGAAGGCCCCGGTGCCGTAGTGGAGCGCATGGGTGGCCACCGAGAGGGTGGCCTCGGCAAAGGGAACGCAGGCTCCGCCGAACCAGGCGTAGGGGAGGAACTGGTGCATGGAGGGCGGAATCAACGCAGCGATCTTCTCACCGCGAGCAGCAGGATGGGGTGATGCACAGACTGGCAACGGTTCCTGGACTCGGGGTGGGCGGCGAGGACGCAGGCAGCCTGCCCTACGTGGAGCAGCCTGCAGCCCCGGTGCTGCTGCTCAGCAGCGCCGACACCGATCTCGCCGCCCTGGCCGCGCTGCTGCGCGAGCAGCCCCAGCTCCTGCCGGTTCCGGTGCGGGCCCTGAACCTGGCGGCGCTGGCCCATCCGGCGGTGATCGATCACTACCGCGCCACCACCCTGCCGGCGGCCCGGGTGGTGTTGGTGCGGCTCCTGGGCGGCCGTGGCCACTGGTCCTACGGGCTCGAGCAGCTGCAGGAGTGGGCTGCCGAATCCGGCCTTGCCCAGCCGCGCCATCTGGTGGTGATGGCGGGCACCGCAGAACTCGACGAGGAACTGGCCGGGCTGGGCAACGTTCCAGCCCCCCTGGCGATCGGACTGGCCGCATCCCTGCGGGAGGGCGGAGCCGCCAATCTGGCGTTGCTGCTGGAGGCGGTGGCCACCCTGCTGGGTGGTGAGACACCGCCACCGCCGATCGCCCGTCCGGCTCCGGATCCGCTTCCCCACGACTGGCGGAACGAGCCCGGTGCGCGGGTGGGGGTGATCCTCTACCGGGCGCTGCTGCAGGCCGGCGACACGGCCCTGATGGAGGCATCCCTGGCTTCCCTGCGGCGGGCGGGGCTGTGCCCGCGGGGCCTCTGGGTGAGCAGCCTGCGCGATGGAGCGGTGCAGCGCGGCGTGGGCGACCTGCTGGGCCGCGAACGGGTGGAGGCGGTGCTCTGCGGCACCGGCTTCGCCTCGGTGCAGTTCGAGCAGGCCGGTCTCGGGGCACCGCTCTGGGATCAACTGGGGGTTCCGGTGCTGCAGATGCTCTGCAGCGGGCGGCCGCGCCGGGCCTGGCAGGAGAGCACGGTCGGGCTGGGGCCCCTCGATCTCAGCCTGCAGGTGGCGCTGCCGGAGCTGGATGGTCGCATCGGCACCCGCGTGGCGGCCTTCAAGGAGCTGGTGGAGGCGAGCGACTCGCTGGCGACCGCTCTTCAGCAGCTGGCGCCTGAGCCGGAGCGGCTGGACTGGATTAGCCAGCTCGTGGCCGCCTGGATCCGGCTGCGAGCAACACCCCCGGCAGAACGGCGGGTGGCGCTGCTGCTCGCGAATTACCCCACCCGCAACAGCCGCCTGGCCAACGGCGTGGGGCTCGATACCCCCGCCAGCACGGCCGCGATGCTCGGCTGGCTGCGCCAGGCCGGCTACGACCTCGGTGCCGGTCCGCTGCCTGCCGATGGCGACGCCCTGATCCGGCAGCTGCTGGCGGGCCGCAGCAACGATGCCGAGAGCGGTCACCGCCCGCCCCTGGCCCACCTGCCCCTGGCTGCCTACCAGAGCTGGTACGGCGGCCTTCCTGCCGCTGGCCGGGCCACCCTGGAGCAGCGATGGGGCGAGCCCGCCTCCGATGCCGGCCTGGAGGCCGCGGGCAGCACGGCCGCCTTTCCGATCCGCGGCCTCCGCTTCGGCCATGTGGTGGTGCTGATCGAGCCGGAGCGCGGCTACGACCGCGATCCCTCGCTCAGCTACCACAGCCCGGATCTGCCCCCCACCCACGCCTATCTGGCCCAGTACCTCTGGCTGCGGCAGGAGTTCGGTGCCCAGGCCCTGATGCATGTGGGCAAGCACGGCAACCTCGAATGGCTGCCCGGCAAGGGTGTGGGCCTCTCGGCCGACTGCTTCCCCGAGTGGGCGCTGGGCCCGCTGCCCCATCTCTATCCCTTCATCGTCAACGACCCCGGTGAGGGCAGCCAGGCCAAGCGTCGGGCCCAGGCGGTGATTCTCGATCACCTCACCCCGCCCCTCGGCCGGGCCGGCCTCCATGGCGAGCTGCAGCGGCTGGAGGTGCTGCTCGATGAGTACTGGGAGGCAGTGCAGCTCGGAGCGGAGCGGGCTGCATCCCTGCGGCGTGAACTGGCGGACAGGCTGCAGCAGCTGGATCTGCCCCTCGCGGCCGAGCCCGGCGATCTCGAGGCACGCCTCGACGCCGCGGATGGCTACCTCTGCGAGCTGAAGGAGGCCCAGATCCGTCTCGGCCTTCACACCTACGGCCATCTGCCCGAGCCGGGCAAGCTGGCGGAGCTGCTGCTCTGCCTGGCCCGGCCGCCCCAGGAGGGTCAGCCCGGCCTCACCCAGGCGATGGCCAGCGATCTCGGGCTGGAGCTCGACCCATGGTCGGACCCGGAAGACAGGCTGCTGGTGGCCGCCGACCTGGCGCGGCTTTCCGCCCTGCCGGCCCCGGCGCCGCTGCGGCTGGTGGGCGATGCGGTGGCTCTGCTGGAGGAGAGGGCCCTGGCCCTGCTTCGCTCCTGCCTGCCCGGCCCCCTGGAGGTCCGTGAGCCCCCCACGCCTGAGAACGACGACAGCGAGACATGCCAGCGGTTCAGGGAACCCGCGTCGCCAGCCGGGGCCGGGGTTGCCACCACAGCGGCCCTGACCCGGATCCGCGCACGGCTGCTGCCGGCGCTGCTCGCCTGCGGTGAGGCGGAGCGGTCCGCCTTTCTGCGGGGCCTCGCGGGTGAGCGGATCGCTGCGGGGCCATCCGGCGCTCCCAGCCGCGGGCGGCCTGATCTGCTGCCCACCGGCCGCAACTTCTACAGCGTGGATCTGCGCGGCCTGCCCAGCGAGGCCGCCTGGGATCTCGGCCGCCGCAGCGCCGAGCTGCTGCTGGATCTGCACCGGCTGGAGCAGGGAGAGGATCTGCGCAGCCTGGCGCTGTCGGTGTGGGGCACCGCCACAATGCGCAACGGCGGTGAGGACATCGCCCAGGCGCTGGCGCTGATGGGGGTGCGGCCGGTGTGGGATGGGCCCACCCGGCGGCTGGTGGAGGTGGAGGTCATTCCCCTCTCGCTGCTCGGCCGTCCACGCGTCGACGTGACACTGCGGATCTCCGGCTTCTTCCGCGACGCCTTTCCCCAGCTTGTGGGCTGGTTCAACCGCGCCAACCGGCTCGTGGCTGCCCTGGTGGAGGAGGGGGAGGCCAACCCGCTGGCCCAGGCTGCCGCCGGCGAGGGAGGCTGGGGCCGTGTCTGGGGCTCGGCGCCGGGAGCCTACGGAGCCGGGCTGCAGGGCCTGATCGACAGCGGCCAGTGGGAAGGCCGCGGCGATCTGGCGGAGGCCTACCTGAACTGGAGCCAGTGGCGCTACGACGGTGAGGCCCTCTCGGCCGACGGGGCGATCGAGGGCCGTTTCGACCGGCAGGGGCTGGAGCGCCGGCTGGCCGGCGTGGAGGTGGTGCTCCACAACCAGGACAACCGCGAGCACGACCTGCTCGACTCCGATGATTACTACCAGTTCCAGGGGGGGCTCAGCGCTGCGGTGGAACGCCTGCGCGGCGAGGCCCCAGCTCTCTGGTTCGGCGATCACTCCCGCACGTCACGGCCGCGCATCCACCGGCTCGAGCGGGAGTTCGACAAGGTGCTGCGCTCACGCCTGCTCAACCCACGCTGGATCGAGGCGATGGAGGGCCATGGCTACAAGGGTGGATTCGAGATGGCCGCGAGCCTCGATTACCTCTTCGCCTACGACGCCAGCACCGGCCGGATTCCCCCCTGGGCCTATGGCGCCATCAGCAGCACCTGGCTGGCCTCCGATGAAGTGCTGGCCTTTCTGCAGCGCAGCAACCCCTGGGCGCTGCGCGACATGGCCGAACGGCTGCTCGAGGCTCACAACCGCGGGCTCTGGAAGGATGCCGCCGCTGAGGAGCTCCAGCGGCTGCGCAGCCTCGTGATCGAAAGCGAGGCGCTGGTGGAATCGATCTGAGCGCCGGAGGCATCACCTCAGGAGCGGCAACGCGGCTGCGATCAGCCCTGCAGATCCTTCGCCATCGACTTGAAGGGATTGATGTCTCCGGGTTTGCCGCCCTGCTGGGTGATGCGGGGCTGATCCGAGCCAGGTTCGGTTGTGCTGGCCTGGCGGGGAGCCGGGGCAGCGGCGGCGGGGGCGTTCACGGCCACGGCCGCTCCCCGCTTGCGCTGATCGAGCTCCGCCTGCGACATCGTCTTGGCGAAGGTCTTCTTCACGGGCTTGGGAATGCCGCCGGTGAGATCCACGCGGGTGTCGGATTCCAGGCTCTCTCCCGCCAGGCCTGGAGTGCTCACCTCAAGGCGGGCCTCCATCGAGGCCACCTCCATCACCATCTCCTTCTCGCCCGGGCTGTCGGCGTTGCCGGGGAAGGTGCGGCGGATGGTGTTGGAGCGCCGCATGAACTCCACGTTGCCGAGGCTGCTGGAAGCATCGGAATCGAGGAAGAACGCCTCCTCTTCCTGCTTGGGCTTGGGAGCGCGGCCAGCATCGCTGACCTTCTCCGAGGAGGGGCGGGAGCCCAGAAGACGATCGAACAGGCCCATCGGCTGAGGGGAGAGCTGTCAGCAAACCCTAGCGGCCGTGCAGCACCAGACCGTGGCTGTCGGTGCCGCAACTCAGCAAAAGGCCACGTTGGAGCAGGTCGTGGGCGATCGCCTCACACACCAGGGGAGTGGGCTGCCAGCTCGGGCCCATGGTGTAGTCGTACCAGGCTTCGCCGCCATCGAGGCCCTGCTCCGCCGCCGCGGCGATCAGCTGCGGATGGGGCAGGCGGTAGCGGGCGGGGTGGGCCAGAAGCGCCAGTCCTCCAGAGGCCCGGATGGCCTGCACCACCGCTTCGATCCGCAGCGCCGGCCCGACCGCCGCCTCCCCCTGCAGATAGGGCTCCAGCGCGGTGGTGTCGGAGGACAGGCCGAGGCCGAGCACATGCACCAGGCAGCCCTCCAGCAGGCAGCTGATCTCCACGCCGCGCCAGAGGGTCGGCACCGCGGTGCCCTGCCGCTGCAGATCGAGGAAGGCCGCGGCGATGGGGTCGTGGGCGGCGAGGCCGTGATGATCGGTCACCGCCAGATGCTCCAGGCCGATCGCCACGGCTTCGGCGGCGAGCTGCCCGGGCGAGAGACTGCCATCACTGCAGGTGGTGTGGCAGTGGAAGTTGAGCCGGCCGGGGCAGCTCTCCGGCCCCACCTGCCGCAGCACCGCCGCCAGCGGATGGTCCGTGGCTTCAGCCCGCAGCACGGCCCCTGGCTTCGGAAGGATCTGCGGCGGCGAGGGCTGTGTCCTGGGCGAGCCGTTCGCCCCGCAGGCGTCGCCAGCGCGCATAGAACTGGATCGAGGCCGCCATCGCCAGCACCAGCGCCACCAGGAACCAGGTGGCCGCTCCAGTGGGAAACTGGTTCTTGAACACCACCAGCATCACGATCAGCACCAGCAGCAGCGTGGGCAGTTCGTTGAGGGCGCGCAGCTGGCGGCCGCTCCAGGTGCAGGCGCCGCGCTGCAGCTGGCCCATCAGCCGGTAGCAGAAGGCGTGGTAGGCGAGCAGAGCCAGCACGAACGCCAGCTTGGCGTGCATCCAGCCCTGCTGCAGCCAGGCCGGATTCACGCTCAGCAGCCCAGCCGCCATCAGCACGGCCACCACCATGCCGGGGGTGGTGATGATGGTCGCCAGACGCTGCTCCATCAGCCCGTACTGGGCCTCGAAGGCTCCGCGCAGCGGCTGCTCCAGCTCGGCGGCTTCGCGGTGGTAGATGAACAGGCGCACCAGATAGAACAGGCCGGCGAACCACACCACCACGCCCACGATGTGCAGCGTCTTGAACCAGAGGTAGGCCTCCGGAGGCCAGCTGAAGGCCAGGGTCATCAGGCTCCGAATCACCGTTTCAGGCTAGGGGGCCGGCTCCGTTGCAGCTGGCATCGCTGCGGCATCCAGCGGTCCGCGGGCCTCGGCGCCGGCGCCGAGATGCGCCGCGGCGGCGGCACGGATCGCCGCGAGCTCCGCTTCCGGCAGCTTCGCCAGCTGTTTCATCATCAGCCCCATGCGTGGATTGGCGCTGAGCAGCTCACGATGGCGGGCCAGGAAATCCCAGTAGAGGCTGTTGTAGGGGCAGGCAGACGGGCCGTGGCGCTGCTTCACGTCGTAGCGGCAACCCTTGCAGTAGGTGCTCATGCGGTTGATGTAGCTGCCGCTGGCCGCATAGGGCTTGCTGGCCAGCAGGCCACCGTCGGCGAAGAGCCCCATGCCGATCACGTTGGTCTGCATCACCCAGTCGTGGCCATCGATGAACTGCCGCTGAAACCAGGCCGTGAGGGCCTGCGGATCAAGACCGGCGAGCAGGCCGTAGTTGGCCAGGATCATCAGCCGCTGGATGTGATGGGCATAGCCGCTGGCGCGCAGTTCCGCCAGCACGGTGTCCATGCAGGCCATGCCGCTGCTGCCCAGCTGCTCGAGCCAGGCGGGCAGGGCGCGGCTGGAGGCGAAATGGTTCCGCTCCGGATAGTCAGGCCCGAGCCAGTGGTATAGAGCGAAGGTGTACTCGCGCCAGCCGAGGATCTGGCGGATCACCCCCTCCAGGCTGGCCAGCGGCACCGCTGCGCCTGCTGAGCCAGCGCCCGCTGACCCAGCGACGGGCGTCTGCAGAGAACGTGGAGCGGGTGGAAGGGCCTCGGACCAGCTGTCCCGGCCGGCCTGTTCGAGGCGGCGGATCACGGCAAGCGGATCGAGGAGGCCGAGGTTGATGAAAGGGGAGAGCAGCGAATGCCAGAGGGTGGGCTCGCCGCTCACCATCGCGTCCTGGTAGGGGCCGAATCCCGCCAGGCGGGTGGTGATGAAGTGCTCGAGCACCGCCTCGGCCTGCGCCCGGGTCACGGCCCAGCCGAACGGCTCGAGTTCACCCGGCAGCGGAGCCAGTCCTTCGGCGGCCCGCTCGGCGTCGATCCGCCGCACCCGTTCGATCACGGCGCGGGTGATGGCATCGGGCTCGAAGCGCAGGGGCTGGGGACCGTGAAGCCCGCGAACGGGCGGCCGTCGGTTGTCGTGGTCGTAGTTCCACTGGCCTCCCAGGGGTGTGGCGGACTGCCCGGTGCCTTCCATGAGCACCTCGAAGCGGCGCCGTCCCTCGCGGTAGAAGTGCTCCATCCGCATCTGCCGCCGACCCCTGGCCCACGCGGCGAAGGCCTCCCGGCTCCAGAGGAAGGCATTGCCGGACTGCCAGATCAGCCGCGGAGCCCCGTTCGGCCAGCGGTCGAGGATCGTTTCCAGCGCCTGCCGCACGGGCCGGTCGGCAGGCTCCATCACGTGCAGCTCCTCGATGCCGTGGTCCTGGCACCAGTGCTGCAGACCGGTGGCGAAGCGATCGCATTCACGGTGCTCCACCTGCCAGCCGTCGGCGGCCAGCTCGGCGGCGAAATGGCGCTGGGCGCTCCAGCGCAGCACCAGCCGCTGGCGGTGCAGCGGCAGCGAGCGCAGAATCCCGCTGCTCTCCAGCAGCAGCACCCGGCAGCCGCGGCGCGCCTGCTCACCTCCAAGCCGCTCCTGCAGGGACCGCAGGGCCGCCTGCCCAGGGGAGAGCTGATCAGGCAGCACCAGGATGCCGAGGCTCATCGCGTCGTCCATACAGGCGGGCGGAAGCGCCGGCCCGGCACCATCATCGGCGGGAAGCGGCGGCCCTCCTGCGCTTCGCTCGGCCTCAGCCTGCCTGAGGGGGGTGGCAGGCCAGGCTGTCAGGGCATGGCATCGGAATCCCTGCATGACGCCTCAGCGAGCCTGCCGCCGGCAGCCTGGCCTGCGCGGCCACATCGGCGTCGGGATCGTGCCGCTCGTCGCCGTGGCGTTCTCGTCGCTCGCCGCCGCAGCCCCGACGACCGGCCCGGTCCTCTCCGCTGCCGAGGCTCAGGCCGTGGTCACCTCGGTGCCCCAGGTGGATCTGCCGCGCTATGCCGGGGTCTGGCACGAGATCGCCCGGCTGCCGAACCCCTTCCAGCGGCGTTGCGCACGCCAGACCCTGGCGCGCTACCGGCTCCGGGGAGACGGCGGCATCGAAGTGCTGAACCAGTGCCGGCGCGCCAACGGCGGGGTGCTGCAGGCCCTGGGGATCGCCCGGGTGGTGGATCCGGCCAGCCGCTCGACACTGCGGGTGAGCCTGGTGAGCTTTCTGGGCTGGCGGCCCTTCTGGGGCGACTACTGGATCATCGGCCTGGATCCCGGCTACAGGTGGGCGGTTGTGGGGGAACCCCGTCGCCGCTTCGGCTGGGTGCTGGCCCGCACACCACAGCTGGATCGCGCATCGCTGCAGACAATCGGCACCATCCTTGTGCGCAATGGCTACGACCCCGCGGCGTTCAGGCCCAGCCTGCTGAATTGTGAGGATTCAACCGGCGGCAGCGGATGCGGCGTCAGAGATCCGGGGGCAGCAGCAGATCCTCGGCGCTGATCGATTCCACCTGTTCGGCACCGCCGAGGCCATGGCTCCAGATGTCGACCCGGCTCTGGGTGGGGCATTCGAACAGCCAGTCTTCAAAGGGAAAGAGCACCTTCTCGTGAAAGAAGGCCTCGGGTCCGACACAGCGCAGGATCACCATCCTGCTGCTGACATTGCGATAGATGCAGGTGCCCATGGCCCAGGATCGGCTGGAATTGGCCTACGCCAGTGTTCCGCGATCCGCGCAAGCTGATGGTGACCGATCGCACCGGATGCAGGATTGTTCCGGCCCGGCGTGGTCAGGGCTACATTCTCGGCGCCCAACTGCTGCCCCTGAGGGTCTCTGCCATGGCCAGCATCGCCGATCAGCTCCACGCGTACCACTCCACCCTCAGCGAGGCCCAGGCCAGGGGAGACGAGGCCACGGTCCGCAAGCTCGAGCAGCAGATCCATGATCTCAAAGCCTTCGGGGAACGCCACCCCGAGGCAGCGGAGGCCCCCTCACCGCTGGAGTTGTTCTGCGATCTCAACCCCTCCAACCCCAACTGCCTCGTCTATGACGATTGATCCTCATCCCCGGCCCTGCGGCAACGGCACCGAGGCGCCCTCCCCAGACGCCTCTCCAGCCAGGCGGCAGGCGCGGCGCGCCACCGCGGCGGCGTAGCCCCGCTCCACCAGTCCCTGGGCGGGGCTGAGAGCGCCGCTGCGGCAATCCACCACCAGCCGCTCTCGGTGCCCCATCTGATCGTTCACCCGCAGGCGCAGCTGCCAGTGGTACTGGGCGCTGCGGGTGAAGCTGTCGCCGCAGACCGGTCCCACGCAGAGTCCCGGCTCCGCGGCGGCGGCCCCGGCAAGGCCGAGCAGCGCCGCGCCGAGCAGCAGCAGTGAGCAGGCCCCCTGAAGCCACCGCAGCAGCCGAGGCAGCGCGGCCGCGGGCCGGTGGGCGCGACGCGGCGGCGGAAGCGGCGAACAGGTGGAATGCAAGCCGGCGTGCGCTGGGTGACAGGCAGCATCCTGACGCCTCAGGCCGCCTCGCCGGACTGCCCGGCGGCCACGGCCACACCGGGATCCGACAGGCCGGCTGCGGCCTCTCCGGGTGGAAGCTCTGCGGAGCCGGGATCGGCCGGATGGAAGTACTCCCACACCTGCCGGGCGAGGGCCGGTCCCACGCCCGGGGCGGCCGCGATCTGTTCGGCACTCGCGAGCTGGATGGCATCGATCGAGCGGAAGTGGCCCAGCAGCTCCTTCACCCGCTTCGGCCCAAGACCGGGGATGTCGCTGAGGCGCGAGCGCTTCATCCGTTCGCCCCGCTGCTGGCGGTGGTAGCTCACGGCGAAGCGGTGAGCCTCATCCCGCAGGCGTCGCAGCAGCTGCACCCCGAGCTGATCGGCTTCGCTCTCCAGGGCCATGCGGGAGCCGGGCACGAACACCTCCTCCCGCTGCTTGGCCAGTGAGCAGACCACCAGGTCTTCGTGGAGATTCAGCTCACGCAGCGCCTCGATCACCGCAGACAGCTGGCCCTTGCCGCCGTCGATCATCACCAGATCGGGCCAGTCGTTCAGTCCTCCGGTGTGCAGGGCGCTGTCGGCGGCGCGGCGGAGCGCCTGGAGATCGGCTCCTTCGGCCTTCGCCTGAGCCCAGCGGCGGAAGCGGCGACGCATGATCTCCGCCATCGCCATGAAGTCGTCGGAATGGCCGGCGCGGATCGAGCGGCTCTGGATGCGGTAGCGCCGGTAGTGCTGCCGGGCGGGCAGACCGTCGATGAACACCACCTGGGAGGCCACCGCATCGCTGCCCTGGATGTGGCTGATGTCGAAACCCTCGATCCGCCGCGGCGGCGTGGCCAGCTCCAGCAGCTGGGCCAGATCCTCCGTGGCGAGCTGCTGCTGCTCCGCTCCCCGCCGTGCCCGTTCCAACTCATAACCGGCGTTGCGCACCACCAGCTCGATCAGCTCCGCCTTCTGCTGCCGCTGCGGCACCGCCAGCTGCACGCGGCGGCCGCGGCGCTCCTGCAGCCATTCACCGATCAGCTGCTGCTGGGGCAGCGGGTGCTGCAGCAGCAGCTGCGGCGGAATCTCCACAGGCTCCACCTGGCTGTAATGCTCCTCCACCACCCGCTGCAGAATCCGCCCCGGATCGGCGGCGCTGCCGTCGGCGGCGACGGCATCGGCGGTGTAACCAAGCCGGCCCACGAGTTTGCCGGCCCGCATCTGAAACAGCTGCACCGCCGCGACGCGATCGTCGCTGGCGAGAGCGATCACATCACGGCTCACCGAATGGTCACCCAGGCTCATCTTCTGATCGGCGGTCAGCGCATCGAGGCCCTGCAGCTGATCGCGAACCTTCGCCGCCGCCTCGTAATCCAGCCGCTCGGCACAGCGTTCCATCTGGGCCTGCAGCAGCGCGATCAGTTCATCGTTGCGACCCTGAAACACCATGGCCACCTTGCGCAGGCTCTGGTGGTAGGCCTCGGAGCTGATCTTCTCCTGGCACACCCCGGGGCAGCGGCCGATGTCGTAATTCAGGCAAGTGCGATCGCGGTAGAGGGGCTGGGGGCGCTGGCGCAGGGGGAAGACACGTTTCACCAGGGCCAGGGTGCGGCGCAGCAGCCCGACATCGACATAGGGACCGTAGAAGCGATCGAGCGGTGAGCGCAGGCGGCGGCGGCGGGTGATGAAGACGCGGGGGTAGGCCTCACTCCAGGTGATGCAGAGATAGGGATATTTCTTGTCGTCCTTGAGCAGCACATTGAAGTGCGGCTGATGATGCTTGATCAGATTCGCCTCCAGCGCCAGCGCCTCGGCTTCGCTGTCGGTCACGATCACCTCGATCTCGCACACCTGGCGCACCATCAGGCTGATGCGCGGGCTGTGGGCGTGGCCGCCGCCGCTCTGGAAGTAGCTGCGCACCCGGTTGCGCAGCAGCTTCGCCTTGCCGATGTAGAGGATGCGGTCGTCGCGATCGCGGAAGAGGTAGCAGCCCGGCTCCACCGGGATCTCCCGCAGCCGATCCTTCAGCAGCGCCGGCTGCTGCAGGATCGGCGTACCGGCGCTGCTCCGCGCAGGGGGATGGGAATCCGGCGGGGTGCTCGGGGCGTCGCAGGCCGCAGCGGGATCAACCATGCGCGGGGTCTCTGGCAGCGGCGGCGCAGGCCGGCCGTTCAGCCGCCGTACTGCCAGCCGGTGGCGGCGAGTTCGAGGGCCTCACCCTCGCGCAGCAGGGTGGCGCTTTTCACCTCGGCCACGAACACGCTGTGATCGCCATGGTCCACGCTTCCCACCAGCTCGCATTCGACACCGCCGAGCCCGTCTTCCAGGATCGGCAGGCCGAGAGGGCCCAGCCGGAAGGGTGCGGCATCGAAGCGACCGCCCACGGCGGACTGGGGCTTGAAGAACACCGCGGCCAGGTCCTTCTGGTCTGCCCGCAGCACGTTCAGCGAGAAGCGGCCGCTGCGGCGGATCATGCCGTTGCTGGTGGAATCGGCCCGCACGGCCATCACCAGCAGCGGCGGCTCGAACGACCCCTGGGTGACCCAGCTGGCGGTGAAGCCGTTCACCACCTCGCCCTCGGCCACCCCGCAGATGAAGAGACCGTGGGGGATCTTGCGCAGGAGGGTCTTCTTGGCAGCGGCGTCGAGGCTCACATCGGTCATGGCGGTGCGGAGAGGGTTGCAGCAGGATCCAGGGTGACTCTAGGAAGAACCGACCGCCTCCCCCGGCCATGCGTGCCCTCTACCCCGGCAGCTTCGATCCCCTCACTCTCGGCCATCTCGACCTGATCGAGCGCGGCGCCCGCCTGTTCGATGGGCTGGTGGTGTCGGTGCTGGAGAATCCGAGCAAGCGCCCCTGCTTCAGCCTCGAGCAGCGGCTCAGCCAGATCCGGGAGGCCACCGGCCACCTCAGCGGTGTCACGGTCGACAGCTTCGATGGCCTCACGGTGACGATGGCGCGCCGGTGCGGCGCCGGCGTGATCCTGAGGGGCCTGCGGGCCCTGAGCGACTTCGACTACGAGCTGCAGATCGCTCACACCAACCACAGCCTGGCGCCGGAGGTGGAGACCCTGTTCATGGCCACCGCCACCCACCACAGCTTCCTGAGCAGCTCCGTGGTGAAGGAGGTGGCCCGCTTCGGTGGCGACGTGAGCCACATGGTGCCTGCGGGAGTGGCGCAGGACCTGATCAGGCTCTTTAATCGGCCAACCCTTCCTGCATGACATGAGCGAGGTGCGCATCACGGTTCTCGATCAGCTCGATCAGCTGGAGGACATCGTTCTGGAAGGCAGCCGCATTCCCTTCAGCGGCGGCCGGCTCGTCAACGAGCAGGAGGCCATCGAGATGATGGACAGCCTGCGCAGCGCCATCCCCGGGCAGATCGCCCAGGCCGAGGAACTGCTGCGCAGCCGCGAAACCTTCATCGAGAAGGCCCGCCAGCAGGGGGAGGAAATCCTCAGCCAGGCCCGGCGTGAACGGGAGAACCTGATCGCGGCGGCCTCGATCCGCCAGGAGGCGGAGCGCCAGGGTGCCGAACTGCGTGAACAGGCCCGCCAGCAGGGGGAGCAGCTCATCCTGAGCGCCCGCCAGCAGGCGGCTCAGGCGGAGCAGGAGATCCAGGCCCGTCTGGCGCAGCTGGAGCAGCAGTTCGCCAGCCGCCGCCAGCAGCTGGAGCAGGAAGCCCAGGCACGCCGCCAGCAGCTGGAGCACGAGGCGACCGAGCGCAACCGGGCGCTGCTGGAGCAGCATGAGCGCAGCCGCCAGCAGGCGCTGCAGGAGCTCGAACAGATCCGCCAGGAGGGTCTGCGGGTGCAGCGGGAGAGCCAGGCGGAGGCCGAGCGTCTGCACAACGACGCTCTGCAGTTCCGCCAGCAGACCCAGCAGCAGTGCGAGACGCTGATCAGCCGCACGCGCCAGGAGGCGGCCCAGGTGCAGGAGGGAGCCAACCACTATGCCGAACAGGTGCTCGGCGAACTGGAAGGCAGGCTCAAGGAGCTCAGCCAGGTGGTGCTCGGCGGCCGACGCGAGCTGGTGAAGCTGCAGAGCAGCGAGCCCCAGTCTCCCCAGCGCGGCGCTGAGGTGGCTGTGCTTGGAGACGCTCCCCAGCCGATCGATCGCGCCCGCCGGGCCGCCGGTCGGCTGCGGCGAGTTGCCGGCCGGAGTATGGCCAGCTGAGGGCCGTGCTCTTCAACCCGGGCCGCGGCTCCCTGCCGCTGCCCGGGATCAGCGGTAGGCCGCTTCCACCGTGCTCTGGCAGAGACCCACGTTCTGCACCTGCCGCATCACCAGGCCGATGGTGCGGTTCGGTGCTGAGGCACCGTTGGAGATGGCACTCACATAGCGGGGCCCATCCTCGGTCTGGAGCACGCCGGAGATCGCCCGCACACCGCTGAGCGTTCCGGTCTTGGCATAGAGGCGTCCGTCGAGGGAGGTGCCGTTGAACAGGTGGCGGAGGGTGCCGCGGCGTCCGGCGATCGCCATGGATCCCAGATAGTGGCGGGCATAGGGATGCTGGTCCATGCGCAGCAGAAGCGCGGCCAGGAAGCGGCTGGTGAGCCGTTCGCCCCGGTCGAGGCCACTGCCCCCCCGAACCCGCACACCCTGCAGAGGGAGCCCCTGCTCCTGCAGCCAGAGGGTGACCCGCCGCGAGGCCTCGTCGAGATCCCAGGTGCCGGCGGCGCTGCGCAGCAGCACCTCGGCGGTGAAGTTGTGGCTTTCGGTGTTGGCGAGGGCGAGCAGCCCGTCCATGGAGGTGGAGGGTTCCTGATGCAGCAGCACCGCTCCAGCAGGCAGCTGCTCCCGGGCCGAGATCACGCTGAGGGTGATGGCGCCGGGGGTTCCCTGAGTGCTGAAGGAGCGGTCGAGGATCCGCCGCAGCCGGGCGGGAGGATTCATGACCGCCTCATCGATCACGTTGCTGGTCACCGCCAGCCGGGTCACCGGAGCGCCATAGGCCGCATAGCGATCCCCGGCCAGCCAGCCGCGCGGCCACCACGATTCCTGGTTCTCCTCGGCCAGCTCCAGGCGCACCGGAGTGGAGGCGGAGGCGCCGCTACCCTCGATGGCGATCTTCGCCAGCCGCTGCAGCTGTGGCACGGCGAGATCGGGATCGCCCTGGCCCACGAGCCGTAATCGTCCATCGGGGAGCCGCCAGAGCTGGGTGCTGAGGCGGAAGTCGGGTCCGAGGCGATCGAGGGCGAAGGCTGTGCTGATCAGCTTCTGATTCGAGGCCGGCACGCGAGGCGTGGTGCCGTTGACATCGGCCAGCAGGCGGCCGCGGGCATCGGCCACGCTGATGCTCCAGGCGCTGCTTTCGCCCCCCACCACCGATGCCACCCTCTGCTGCAGGGCCGGACAGCTCACCTGAGCCTGAAGCTGGGGCGTGCCCAGGGGAGGGGGCAGCGGAGGCAGGGCCGCGAGCCGCGGCGGGCGCAGCCCCGTGCGGGGAGGCAGGGCCGGGCTGAGCTCCTGACTCCGGGCGGCCGGCAGGGCCACGAGGGGCAACAGACCCTGAACGGCCAGCAGGCCGCTGAGGCTTGCCACGAGCCGGCGGCGCTGGCAGGGAGCGGCGGTGTGATGGCTCATCGGGATTCGGTGCGAAGGTCGGTCACGGTGCCGTTGAAGCGGAATCGCTCTCCTTCCAGTTCCACAGGAGCGCCCACCTTGATCGTCTGGTTGCCGAACACCACACCGCCGGCGCTGCGGCGTCCCTCGCCCTGCAGCACGAAGCGGGCATCAAAGGTGCCGAAGGTCTTCTGATTCGGATCCGGCGCACTCACGAGCCTGCCATCGGGGGTGAGGATCGTGAGACGTCGCTCAAGACTCTCGATGCTGCGGATCTTGACGCTGCCGTGGGGCTGATTGCGGATCACGATCGCCACCTTGCCCTCCTGCTGCGCGCTGCGGATCAGGTCCGCCGGATCCGCCGCCGGCACGCCGCGCACATCCACCGAAACGATCACCGGCTGCAGCGCACCGGTGGCGGTGGCGACCGCACCGCTGAGCTTCGGACCCCAGATCACGCCGAGGGCCGCCAGCAGCACGGCGGCACCGGCGGCGAGATCGATGGGGCTCCAGCGGCGTCCGGTGGAGGGAGTGAGGCTCATAAGAACAGGAAAGTGCGCGAAGTGTAAGCAGCGACGCCGGGGCGCACCAGTGGCGGTGGCGTCAGTTCTGGAGGCCTTCGAGCAGCCGGTCCACGGAGCGCAGCGTGCCGGCCAGGCCGCTTGCCTGCTCCCCGGCCAGCAGGGCATCGAGCTGCTCGCCATCCGGCCGCTGCGGAGAGCTGGCCGCCAGGCGGTAGCCATCGCGATCGAGCCGGTACACCTCCCAGTCGTGGGGATGGGCCCGGCGCAGAGCGCCGCCAGCCCTGGGAATCAGGGCGTAGGCGGCCTCCCAGCCGGCCAGAAAGCCGCGCCGGCGCTGCCGGGCGACACTGCCGATGCCCACAGCCGCATCCTCGAGGCTGGCGTTGATCAGCACCACCGCGCCGGCATGGCCTTCGCAGAGCTCCGCCACCGTGTCGTACTCCGCCTGGCTGGGGGCCACCAGCAGCAGCGGCTCTTCAGGAACGGGCCCGCCGCCGCCCCGGCGCGCCCGCAGCGCATCGGCCACGCTGGCGATGCGCTCGGCCAGCCCGGCGCCGTCGCGGCGTGCCAGCGCCGCGGCTCCGGCATCGGCGAAGAGCAGCCGGAAACCCCGACCCTCCTCCGCCAGGGCCTGAGCCAGGCGCAGCACCGGTGCGAGCAGCCGCAGCCCCTCGAAGCGCAGATCCACAGTCCAGCGGCCGCGGGGCCCGCTGTCGAGGGCAGAGCGCAGCGCCTCCAGCAGTTCGGCTTCGGCCGTGCGCAGATCGGCGGGCAGCATCGCAAGGCCCCAGTTGCCCAGGACCCTACCGGCAGATCAGGCGATCCCGGGCGCGCTGCAGTGCCGCCACCACCCCCGGCAGGTGCTCCTCCCGATGCCAGGGACCGAGGCTGAGACGCAATCCCGCTGCCGCTTCCCCGGGCTCGTAGCCCATCGCCGCCAGCACGGGGCTGGCCGGGCTGGCCCCGCCGGCGCTGCAGGCCGATCCGCTGCTGGCCGCCACGCCCTCCTCCCAGAGGCGGCGCACGAGGTTGCGACCCGCCAGCGGGCTGCCCTGCGGATCGCGCACGAGAAGGCTGATGTGATGCGGCAGCCGCCGGCCCTCGCCGCCGGCCTCCGGCCCCGTGAGCTCCACGCCGGGCAGGCGGAGCAGCTGCTGGAGCAGGCGATTGCGCAATGGCTCGAGCGGATCGCGGCGGCCATGGCGTTCGAGCCGCTCGCAGGCCTCCTGCACGGCGCGGGCGAATCCGGCCGCGAGCACCACCGGCTCGGTGCCACCCCGCAGGCCCCGTTCCTGCGCCCCACCGATCTGCGCCGCCAGCGGCAGGGCCCGCCGTCGCAGCAGCAGCCCGATGCCGCGTGGTCCGCAGAGCTTGTGAGCGCTGCAGCTGAGCAGATCCAGCGGCAGGGCAGCGAAGGCCAGCGGGCCATGGCCGACCAGCTGCACCGCATCCACGTGCAGGGGCACCCCGGCCTCACGGCAGAGGGTGCCGATGCTCGCCAGATCCTGCACCGCCCCCACCTCGCTCTGCCCCGCAATCAGCGACACCAGACGGGTGGGTGGAGCGAGCAGGGCAGCGAAGGCCTCCCGGATCAGCAATCCCCGCCGGTCGACCGGTGCGCGGGCCACCGTCCAGCCCTGCTGCCGCAACCGCTCGGCGGCGGCGATCGTGGCCGGATGCTCCACGGCGGAGATCAGCAGCCGTCCCGGCGGCAGGTGCGCAGCGCTGCCCAGCAGGGCCAGATGGATCGATTCACTGGCCCCAGACGTGAAGATCAGCTCCTCGCCCGTGGCGCCGAGATGGGCGGCAAGGCTCTGGCGGCTTCGCTCGAGGCTCTCCGCAGCCGCAAGGCCAGGGCCATGCAGGCTGGAAGGATTGGCCCAGGCCAGCGTTTCCGCCTCGGCCATCGCCGCCAGCACCCCCTCACTGGCCGGTGTGGTGGCACAGGCATCGAAGTAGCGGCTGAGCTCTGCGGCTGGCACGGCCATCGCTCAGCCGTCGCCGCTCCCGGGCGGCAGGCCACGGCGCTCGGCAGCCGAGGCGGTGGCGATCGCCACGAGCTCATCCAGCGAGCGGGCCTCCAGGAGTGCCGCCACCCGGGCCCTGGCCTCGGCGCTGGCACAGGCCTCAGGCCGCACACAACCCGTCACGCAGGCGCTGGCGCAGTCGATCGAATCCGCGCCCGGCCCCGGTGCCTCCGCGGCAGGCCCGGGGAGCCGCGGGGAGTCATGGAGGGCGTCGGCCGGGGGTTCGGGGTCGCCGTCCTCGCTCTCCAGGCCAGGAAACCCCGGCGCCAGCACGCCCTCGAACACCACCTCCGCAGGACCGGTCATCAGCACCGAGGCTCCCTCGCCGGCCCATTCGATCCAGAGGGGGCCACCCGGCAGATCCAGCCGGGCGGCGGCGGCTGAGAGCCCCAGCAGGCGACAGGCGACGAGGGTGGCGCAGGCACCGGTGCCGCAGGCGAGGGTGGGCCCTGCGCCTCGCTCCCACACCCGCATGCGCAGATGATCCGGTGCCAGCACCGCCACGAAATGCACATTGGTGCGCGCCGGGAAGGCTGGATGCACCTCCAGGGCTGCGCCGAAGCGGTCCAGGTCGATCGCATCGGGATCCTCCACCGGAATCACCACGTGGGGATTGCCCATGCCCACCGCCGCCACGCTGAAGCGTTCGCCCTCCACCTCGAGGATTCCCTGGGGCACCCCTGCCGGCCCGATCGGCAGGGTGGTGGGAATCGAGGCGGGCTCCAGGAACGGGGGTCCCATGTCGACCCGGATGGCTCCATCGCGGCAGAGCTCCGGAACGATGCGGCCGGCGAGGGTCTCCACCTGCCAGCGCCGGCCCGGAGCATCGCCGTCGTTATCCGCCAGGAAGCGCGCCAGGCAGCGGATGCCGTTGCCGCACATCTCCGGCTCCGTGCCATCGGCATTGAAGATGCGCATCCGCAGCTCTCCGCCCTGCTGCGGCGGCAGTGCCAGAATCACGCCGTCGCCGCCCACACCCAAGCGGCGGTCGCAGAGGTGTCGCACCAGGGAGGGCGTCAGCCCGATGTCGCGGTCCGGCTCGCCCTGGTCAGGGCCGTCAGGAACGAGGTCACGGCAGTCGAGAACCAGGAAATCGTTGCCGAGACCCTGATATTTGCTGAACTGGAGCACACCACCCTGGCCGATGCAGCTTGATCCTATGCAGAGCTTCTTCGAGCACCGCACGCCGCGGCTCGACACCACCTCCCCCAGCGTGCGGCATCTCCAGGAGCTGATCCGCAGCCGCAGCCTGGTGCACATCGAGCTGACCCCCGGCCAGACGCTGGTGGGCACGATCCGGTGGCAGGACCATCAGTTCATCGCCGTCCGCCAGGACCCGACGCTGCCGCTGGTGCTGATCAACCGCGACAAGGTGGTGCTGCTGCGAGCCCTCGGCTGAATCGCCGCCCCGTTGCGCTCCGGCTGCCGACCGGATGGCACGAGGCCTGTGGCACGATCGGCCCTGAGCCGTGCCCCCTTCCGTGAGCGACAGCAGCCGCTACCAGCCGGACCGCATCGAACACCGCTGGCAGCAGGCCTGGGCGGAGCAGGCGCTGGACCAGACCCCGGAGGAGGGAGAGGGCGAACCCTTCCATGCCCTCTCGATGTTTCCCTATCCATCGGGGAACCTGCACATGGGGCACGTGCGCAACTACGTGATCACTGATGTGATCGCCCGGCAGGCCCGCATGCGCGGCTGTCGGGTGCTGCATCCGATGGGCTGGGATGCCTTCGGCCTGCCGGCGGAGAACGCGGCGATCGAGCGGGGCGTCGAGCCGGCCGAGTGGACCGATCGCAACATTGCAGCCATGCGGGCCCAGCTGCGCCGGCTCGGCCTCTCGATCGACTGGGACCGGGAGGTCACCACCTGCCACCGCGATTACTACCGCTGGACCCAGTGGCTGTTTCTGCAGTTTCTCGAGGCGGGCCTCGCCTATCAGAAGGACGCCACGGTGAACTGGGACCCCGTCGATCAGACGGTGCTCGCCAATGAGCAGGTGGATGCCGAAGGCCGCTCCTGGCGCTCCGGCGCACCAGTGGAGAAGCGTCAGCTGCGCCAGTGGTTCCTGAAGATCACCGCCTACGCCCAGCAGCTGCTCGACGACCTCGGGAAGCTCGACGGCTGGCCGGAGCGGGTGCGCACGATGCAGGCCAACTGGATCGGCCGCAGCAGTGGCGCCGAGCTTCAGTTCCCGGTGCTGGATGCCAGCGGTGCCGGAAGCGGCCAGCAGATCACCGTCTTCACCACCCGCCCGGACACGATCTGCGGGGTCAGCTATGTGGTGCTGGCACCGGAGCATCCCCTGGTGGAGTCGCTCACCGCCCCAGACCAGCAGCTGGCGGTAGCGGCCTTCCGGGATCTGGTGGCGCGCCAGAGTGAGCAGGAACGCACCGCCGAGGACACGCCCAAACGGGGAGTGCCGCTGGGAGCACAGGTGCGCAATCCGGCCAACGGTGAGGTGCTCCCTCTCTGGATCGCCGATTACGTGCTGGCCGAGTACGGCACCGGTGCCGTGATGGGTGTGCCGGCCCACGACGAGCGCGATTTCCTCTTCGCCCGCCGGCACGAGCTGCCGGTGCGGCAGGTGATCGTTCCCGAAGCCAGCGACGCCCACGCCTTCGAGGGTGGGGCGTGGACCGGACCGGGTGTGCTGATCGGCTCGGGGCGCTTCGATGGCCTGCCCAGCGAGGCGGCGAAGCAGGCGATCATCGCGGCGGCCGCCGCCGAGGGCTGGGGACAGGAGCGGGTGCAGTTCCGCCTGCGCGACTGGCTGATCTCCAGGCAGCGCTACTGGGGTTGTCCGATCCCGGTGATCCACTGCGACAGCTGTGGGGTGGTGCCGGTTCCGGTCGCGCAGCTGCCGGTGGAGCTGCCGCTCCAGGCCGCCTTCTCCGGCAGGGGAGCCTCGCCCCTGGCGCAGCTTGAGAGCTGGGTGGAGGTGGCCTGCCCCTGCTGCGGCAGGCCGGCGCGGCGGGAGACCGACACGATGGATACCTTCATGTGCTCCAGCTGGTACTACCTGCGCTACAGCGATCCCCACAATACCGCCCTTCCCTTCGCTCGCAGCCAGGTGGATCAGTGGTTGCCGGTGGATCAGTATGTGGGTGGCATCGAGCACGCGATTCTGCATCTTCTCTACTCACGCTTCTTCACCAAGGTGCTGCGCGATCGCGGCCTGCTCGGCTTTGATGAGCCATTCAAGCGACTTCTGACGCAGGGGATGGTGCAGGGCATCACCTACAAGAATCCCCAGAGTGGCAGGTACATCGCACCGGCCGAGATCTCAGATCCCAGTGAGCCGCGCGACCCGGTCACAGGAGAGGGGCTGCAGGTGTTTTATGAAAAGATGTCGAAGTCGAAATACAACGGTGTTGATCCTGCTGCGGTGATCGATCGCTACGGCGCCGACACCGCTCGCATGTTCATCCTCTTCAAGGCGCCGCCGGAAAAGGATCTCGAATGGGATGACGCCGATGTGGAAGGGCAGTTCCGCTTTCTGCAGCGCATCTGGCGGCTGCTGGAGGGGGCGCTGGCCCGCGGGAGCCTGGCTGGCCCTGAAGCTGCAGACCGGGCAGCGGCCTTCGTGCCGGATGGCGAGCACGGCTGGCGGGAGGCGGTGCTCCGGCTCGGGGAGCTCAGCCCGGGTGAGCGGGAGCTGCGCCGTGCCGTGCACACGGCGATCCAGGCGGTGAGCGACGACCTCAGCGGCGACTACCAGTTCAACACCGCCGTTTCGGAGCTGATGAAGCTCAGCAACGCCATGGCGGAGCAGCTTGAGGCCTCGCGGCAGCCGCTGGCCGCTGAGGCGCTGGCCACCCTGCTGATTCTCCTGGCACCGTTTGCGCCCCATCTGGCCGAGGAGCTGTGGGAGAGGCTGGGCGGCACCGGCAGCATCCACCGCCAGCGCTGGCCGCAGGCCGATCCCGCCGCCCTCGTGCGCGACACCATCCCGCTGGTGATCCAGATCAAGGGCAAGGTGCGCGGCAGCCTGGAGGTGCCCAGCGATGCCGATCGCGCCACGCTGGAGCGGTTGGCCCTGGAGAGCGAGGTGGCGGCCCGCTGGTTGGAGGGGAAGCCCCCCAGCCGGGTGATCGTGGTGCCCGGCAAGCTGGTGAACCTGGTTCCCTGAGCCTGCTGTTCTCCCCATCCCGGCAGCGTGTCATGCGCGATCGTCTCCAGCCCGGCTCCCTCCCACCCCGCTCCCAGGACCCGCCTGAAAGCTGCCCGCCGGAATCCAGCGCGCCGGGGCCGGCCGGGGACGGGGACGGGGACGGTGCACGCCGCAGAGCCCTGCTCAGCTCCCTGCGTCAGCGCCATGCGGCCGCCGAGGCGCGCGGCGATGCCGAGACCAGGCAGGCGCTGTTCCGGGAGGCGGTGGCCCTGAATCTCCCCCCAGCGCTCTGGCAGAACCGCTGAGCCCAGGATCAGGCCAGTTCGGGATCAAGGCGGCGCAGGCTCTCCGCCACGGCATGCCGCAGGGTCTGGAAGGAGGGAGAGAGGCGCAGGGCACGGAGATCCTGCTTGTCGAGATCGACATCGAGGCTTTCCACGATCCGCCCCGGTCTGGGCGAGAGGAGATGCACGCGCTCCGCGAGCAGCAGGGCCTCGTCGACGTCGTGGGTGATCAGCAGCACGGAGAGCCCGGTGCGCCGCCAGAGGCCGTGCAGGAATTCCTGCATCGCCTCGCGGATCTGCAGATCGAGGGCGCCGAAGGGTTCATCGAGCAGCAGCAGCCGCGGCTCCGCCGCCAGCGCCCGGGCGATGGCGATCCGCTGCTGCATGCCACCGGACAGCTCGCGCGGCAGGCGCCGCGCCGCATCGGCCAGCCCCACCACCTCCAGGTAGTAGGCCGTGCGCTCGCGGATCTCGCTGCGGCAGAAGCCGCGCAGTTCCAGAGCGAAGGCCACATTGGCGGCGGCAGTGAGCCAGGGATAGAGGCTGTAGTTCTGGAACACCATGCCGCGGTCCGGCCCCGGACCACGGATCGGGGCCCCATCGAGCTCCAGGCTGCCGCCCGTGGGCTGTTCAAGGCCGGCCACCAGGCGCAGCAGGGTGGATTTGCCCGATCCCGAGCTGCCGAGCAGCGCCAGAAAGCGCCCGGTTTCGAGGGTGAAACTGATCCGATCGAGCACGCTCACCTGGCGTCCTGCAAGCGGGAAGGTTTTCGAGACCGAATCGAGAACCAGGCTCATGGCGTCAGCTGGCCCAGGCGCAGCTGCGCTTCATCAGGGCACGGAAGCTGAGATCGATCAGCAGGCCCACCAGCCCGATCACGATCAGCCCGAGGAAGATCTGGTCGGTGCGCAGAAAGCGTTGGGCCAGGCTGATGCGCTTGCCCAGCCCGCTTTCGGCCGCCACGAGCTCGGCCACGATCACCAGATTCCAGGCTGCGGCCATGTTGATGCGGAAGGCATCGAGCACCTGGGGCGCGATGCAGGGCGTGATCACACGCAGGAGCAGATCCCGCTGGCTGCCGCCGAGGGTGCGGGTGGTTTCGAGCAGCTGGCGGGGTACGAACTTCACCGCATCCATGATCATCAGGGTGTTGAAGAAGAGGGTGCCGATGAAGATCAGCAGCACCTTCGGCAGTTCGCCGAGCCCGAAATAGATGATCAGCAGCGGAATGAAGGCCGGAGCCGGCATGTAGCGCAGCAGCGCCAGCAGCGGCTCCAGCAGGCGGCAGATCGTGACGCTTGCCCCCATGGCGATGCCCAGCGGCAGGGCCACCAGCGCGGAGAGGCCGAAGCCGGCCAGCACCCGCAGAACGCTCGCGCTGATGTCGCTCCAGAGCTGGCCGCTGCTCGCCTCCTCCACACCAGCGGCCCAGACTGCGGCGGGCGTGGGCAGAAACAGCCCATCCACCACACCCAGCCCCGCCACCAGGGCCCAGAGCGCCAGCAGGGCGAGCAGCCCCAGGGCGCCCAGGATCCAGGGGTGGCGTGCCGCCGCAGGCAGCCTCGAATTCGGCGCGGGAGTGCCGGCAGCCATGCGCAGCTCAGTTCGCGGCGTTCACGAACGTGGGATCCAGCACACCCTCCAGCTTCGGCGCCGCTTTGGCCAGGCCGACGGCCTGGAGGAAGGCACTGATCTGCTCGGCCGCAAAGGGAAGCGAGGTCATCGTGCTGCCGGGCCTGAACACCTCTCGGTTCGTCTCCAGGCTGTAGATCGTGGTGCCGGCGTCGTAGTCCCGGTACTCCGCCTCGCTCACGCCGGCGCGCTTGGCCAGGATCGCCAGCGAGGGGCCAGGGTTGGCCTTGATCTCGGCCAGGGTTGCAAACCAGCTGTTCACAATCTTCTGGATCTTCTCGGGATTCTTCGCCACGAACTCCTTCCGGCAGACCAGGTGATCGCTGATCGCGCCCGGGAAATCCTTCGAGCTGAACAGCGTGGTGCTCCCCGGACGTTTCAGGGCCTGGGTGGTGAAGGGCGCGAAGACGCCCACCGCGTCCACCTTGCCGGCCACGAAGGCGGCGGCGGCAGCACCGGTCTCAAGCGGCACGAAGGTGATGTCCTTCTCAGACAGGCGCGCCTTCTTCAGACCCAGCAACAGCAGATAGTGATCCACCGTGCCCTCCTCGGCAGCCACCTTCTTGCCCTCCAGATCCGCCACGCTGCGGATGCCGGGCGCTGCGATGATCTGATCGTTGCCGCTGGAGATGTCGTTGGTGAGCACCACCTGCAGGTCGGCGCCGGCAGCGATCGAGGAGATCGTGTCGCCGAGGGTCTGGCTGTTGCAGTCGAGCTGGCCGGCGTTGAGGGCGTTGATCGAATCGAGGTAGCCGTCGAACCAGGTGAGGGTGACCGGCACCCCGGCCGTCCTGAACTGGCCGGTCTCTTCCGCGACCTTCCACGGGAACCAGCCCGGCCAGGCGCTGTAGCCGATCCGCACCGGCACATCGGCGGCAGGGCCCTTGCAGGCGGCCAGGGTGCTGGAGCCGAGAACGGCGAGCAGCAGAGCCGGCAGGCTGCGGCGCCACCGGCGGGGTGTGGGCCGCAGGCCTGACGGGCTTCGGCGGGATGGGGGGGTGGGCTGGCGGGTCATCGGTGGTGGTGGCGAGGTGGTGCTGGCGAGGTGGTGCTGGCTGGGGGCCGGGTGCTGGCCGGGGTGGAGGGAGAGTTGCGGGGAGCGGGGGCCGCCGGGATGCGGAGGCGGACTGCAGGATCAGGGAGCCGCGCCGAGCGGCACCGCGCTGCCGCACTCGCGCGCGGGGGAGCCGGAGACCGGAAGCGCCAGGCGATGGCTCTGCAGCTGCCGATGCAGCCACTGATGCCAGGCCTCGATCCCCTCACCGCTGCTCGCTGAGACCGCCAGCACGCGACAGCGGGGATTCACCTGGCGGACATGCTCCTCGATCCGCTCCAGGCTCACCGGCAGGTGGGGCAGCAGATCGATCTTGGTGATCAGCACGCAGTCGGCCTCGCGGAACATCACCGGATACTTGAGCGGCTTGTCCTCGCCCTCGGTCACGCTCAGCAGGGCCACCTTGCGGTGTTCTCCCACCTCGAATTCGGCAGGGCAGACGAGATTGCCCACGTTCTCCACCCAGAGGATGTCGAGCCCGGCAGGATCGAGGCGCTGCCGCAGCTGCCGCAGGCCGCCACTCACCATCGCGGCATCGAGATGGCAGGCGCGGCCGGTGGTGATCGCCACCACCGGCACGCCCACCGCCTCCAGTCGCTCGGCATCGAGCCGGGTGGTCATGTCGCCCTCCAGCACCGCCATCGCCAGCTGCGGGGCAAGGGCGGCGAGGCTGCGCTCCAGCAGGGAGGTCTTGCCGGCACCGGGGCTGCTCATCACGTTGAGACAGAGCAGCCGCCAGGCATCGAAGTGCTCGCGGTTGTGGGCGGCCTGGTGCTGGTTGGCGGCCAGCAGGTTGAGACCGAGCGTGTCCTGGAGGGGCATGTGCATGGCGATCAGCGGCGAAGGGTGGAGGAGGCTGGCGCCGTGAGGAGGGCGGCTCCCGCCCTGGCGGGGCCTGGGGTGTCGCTGGCGGCGCCTTGGCCGGCGCTGGCTGCACCGGCGGCGTCGGCAGGCCGAGCGTGGAGATCAGGCGTGGGAGCCGCTTCGGAATCGGCATCCGGCAGCCGGTAATCCACGCTGAGAATCCGCAGCTCCCGGCCCTGCAGGATCTCCTCGAGGGGATGGCCGCAGCAGGGGGAGCGGTAGCCCTGCTCGGCCTGCGGGCTGTAGGTGGCGCCGCAGGGCAGGCAGCGCCCCAGCAGCGCCACCTCCTCGATCGCCAGCTCCGCCCCCGCCAGCCAGCTGCCGGTGCAGGCGGCCTGCCAGGTGCTGCGCAGCTGCTCCGGTTCCACGCAGGTGAAGCGGCCCACCTGCAGCAGCACCCGGCTCACCCGGGGCTGCCGGGGCGCGTGGCTGCTCCGCCAGTCCTGAAGCGAGAGGAGCAGAGCGCGGGTCATGTCGACTTCGTGCATGGCCTATCTCCAGCGCTGATCGACCTGGAGATTCGCCACCGGATCGATCCAGGCCGGCCGCTCCCGCCGCGGCAGCTGGCCGCTCACCACCAGGTGGGCCATGGTGTCGCAGATCACGCGGGTGGCCATCAGCGAGGTCATGTCGCTGATGTCGTAAGGGGGAGACACCTCCACCACCTCCAGCCCGCAGACCGGCACGTTGCGCACGATCAGCTCCAGCAGCTTCAGCGCTTCGCGCGGCAGCAGGCCACCGGGCTCGGGCCAGCCGGTGCCGGGCACGAAGCCGGCGTCGATGCAGTCGATGTCGAAGGAGATGTAGACGCAGTCGGTGCCATCGCTGGCGCGCTCGATCGCATAACGGGCCGCCGCCTCCAGGCCCATGTCGCAGATGTCGGTGACGGTGAGCACATTGGTGCCGCGTTCGCGGCAGATCTTCACCCCCTCCCGCGGCACCTGCCAGCCGCCGATGCCCAGCTGCACCAGGTTGTCGGCCGGGGCATTGGCCATGTTGGTGGCATGAAACCAGGGGGTGGTGTGCATGCGTTCATCCAGGTCTGTCTCCTGGGTGTCGACATGACGATCAAAGTGGATGATGCCCACCTTCTTGTCGCCCAGATGGCGGCAGACACCGCGCAGGGTGGGGAAGCCGATCGAATGATCGCCGCCGAGAATGATCGGAAAGGCGCCGCTGGCGAACACATGCGCCACGCCCTTGGAGATCTGATCGAAGCTCTTTTCGTTGTTGGCTGGGATCGTGAAGATGTCGCCGACATCGCAGAGGCGGATCTGCTCGCGCAGATCCACGCCCATTTCGTAGTTGTAGGGGGTGTAGAGCGCCGAGATTCTCCGGATTCCCTGCGGGCCGAAGCGGGTGCCCGGCCGATACGTGGTGCCGCTGTCGTGGGGAACACCGAGAATCGCCACATCAAACTCGCCGACGCGATTCACGTCTTCGATGTAGGGCGCCTTCATGAACGTGTTGATGCCCGCGAAATGGGGCAGTTCGCCGCGCGAGAAGGTGGAGATGCGCCGATCCACGATGCTGTCGGCCGCCTCCAAACCGAAGCGCAGGGCCTGATCCACCTCCTGCTGCCAGCCGGTGAGTGGCAGGCGCGCCTCGCGCTCCAGGGCGCCTCTGCCCTGGCTGCCGGGTGGATCGAGGGGGTCAGCGGGCTGGGAGCCCGGGGGGCGTCGATCGAAGGGATCGGCCGCTGAATCGGCCGGCGTCGCCGCAGACGGTGCCATCGGAGGGGAGCTGGGGGATGGTGCGGCCTCCCGGGCTTTTATCCCTCCGTGTCTCCGGTGGTCCGGATGGACCAGCCGGGGGAGCCCTCTTGGACCAGCGCCGCCCGTGTCAGCGGCTCCGGGAAGGGACATCCGCTGTGGCGACCGGAACCCTAGGGATCCATTCCGCTCCCACAATGTGTCGCCGCTGCAGCAGCGCTGCGGTGGCAACAGCTACCAAGACCGCCCCTCCCGAGACCGCCCCGCCCGCTCAGACCGCTGTGCGGAAGCGGAGCGAATCCGGAGCGCTCCAGTCGCCCTCGGCCACCAGCCCGCGGTCGTTGTGGCTCAGGTGGCGCAGGGTCCAGAACAGGGGCTCGGGACTCGCCAGCTCCAGCGACTCCGCCAGGGCCTGCAGGCTCCAGGAGCGACCATCGGAGAGCAGCGTCTCCAGCCGGCCCTGCAGGGCCAGCACCTCGGCGGCGGCCTTCTTCCCGGCCTCGACGCCGGGCTGGTGGTAGGCGTTGATGTCGATCAGCTCCGCGTAGAGACCCACCGCCCGCTCGAACAGGGCGATCAGAGCACCGAGGGAGCGCTCATCGAAGCGCCGCAGCGTGATCGTGAGATTCTGGCGGCCGCCCTCGGTGAGAGCGGCGCGGGTGCCCTGCAGAAAGCCTTCGAGAAAGTCGGGAGGCAGCTCACCAGCCACCGGGCCGATGTCGGCGGGGTCATCGAGGGCCTCGATGAAGGTCACGAAGAAGTTGTCGAGGCCATCGCGCAGCTGCTGCACATAGGCGTGCTGATCGGTGGAGCCCTTGTTGCCGTAGACGGCCAGGCCCTGGTGCACGGTGGTTCCCTGGCGGTCACGATCCTTGCCGAGGGATTCCATCACCAGCTGCTGCAGGTAGCGGCTGAACACCTCCAGCCGATCCCGGTAGGGAAGCACCACGAGATCGCGGCGGCCACGCCCCTCACCGGCCACATACCAGGCGGCCGCCATCAGGGCCGCCGGATTGGCCCGGAGCTCCGCCACCCGGGTGGCGGCATCCATCGCCGCGGCACCCGCCAGGAAGGCGCGGATGTCGGCGCCGATCAGGGCCCCGGGCAGCAGGCCCACCGCACCGGTGATGCTGGTGCGCCCTCCCACCCAGTCTGGAAGATCGAAGCGGGCCAGCCAGCCCTCGCCTGACGCGAGCTGATCCAGGTGACTTCCGGCCATGGTCACCGCCACGGCCTGGCCGCTCCACGTCCCTCCCTTCGCCTCCAGGCGCGCCCGCGCCTGCTCCATGCCGATCCGCGGTTCGGGCGTGCCCCCCGATTTGCTCACCACCACCACCAGGGTGGTGGGCAGGCGATCCCCCAGCGCCGCCAGGGTGCGGCTCATGCCCTGGGGATCGACGTTGTCGAAGAAATGGAAGGGAAGGCCCCGGCCCTGCTCCTGCAGAGCGCGGATCATCAGCAGCGGCCCCAGCCCGGAACCACCGATGCCGATCCACAGCACATCGCGGAAGGGCTCGCCACCCGGTGCCCGCAGCTCTCCGCTGAGCACCGCGGCCCCGAACCGCTCGATCGCCTGGATCTCCTCGGCCACATGGGCTCCCGCCACGGGATCGGGCGCCAGCGACGGGGTGCGCAGCCAGTAGTGACCCACCTGCCTTCCCTCATCGGGGTTGGCGATCGCTCCGGCCTCGAGCGCCTGCATGGCGGCGAAGGCCTGATCGAAACGCGGCGTCAGCGCTTCGAGTGCCTCCAGGCTGATGGCCATCCGGCTCACATCGAGCCAGAAGCCCTGGCTGGGATCGTGCCAGAGAAGGCTGCGGAATCGTTGCCAGAGATTGGCGGGATCATGACCAGCCAGAGACGGGAGGTCAGCGGGCGTCAGCGGGGGCAGTGAAGGCATGGTTGGAGCTGGCGCCTCGGCAACGTGCTGGCGGCATCCAAGCCCATCGGAGGGCGTGGTGGGAATCCCCTGAGACACCGACGGCACGGTTGTGTGGTCCACCCGACAGACCGAACCGCCCGAGCACTGGATCCACGGCCGGTTCCTTCATACTTTCTCTTGTATCAATGGATGTCACACCCAGGCCGCCAGCCCCCGGCGGTTCCCCTGATCACAGCCCACCCTCTGCGTTCCAGCACCCGATCCCCATCCCGCCCGGCAGCCTTGAGGCTCTCCGGGATCCCACCACGAGCGACCCCCTCCCTCCACCCACCGGCCCTGTCTCCGCCTTTGTTCTCCATGCGCGGCAAGCCTCTGCCAAGGATCCGTCTCCAGCCACTGGCCGGCCTCGGTCTCCTGGCGACCGCTCTGGTCTCCTTCCCCCTGGGTTCCCGTGTGGTCGGAGCCTTCTACCGGCCGGCCCTGCCCAGCGGCCCGCCGGCGGTGGGCAGCACCCGGCCCAGCGGCCTGGCCACCACACCGCCCAGTGAGGGGATGCGGCCGGATCCGGTGGACTTCAGCAGCGAGGAGCTTCGCGAGCTCAACCGCCGGTTTGGGGTGCACGGCCCCCAGCCCCAGCTGGCCCAGCTGTTCACCGCCGGCATCGACAGCCTCCAGCCGCTGCGCGGCCGCACCCTGGAACGGCTGGAGGAGCTGCGGCCGGTGATCCTGATCGAGGCCAGGCGTCAGCGCCTCAATCCGATGCTGCTCACCGCGGTGCTCTTCGATGAGCTGCAGCACGCCAAGCCTGGTGAAAACACGGCCCTGGCGGCTGGAAGCGGCCTGTTCAGCACCCATGGCCCGGCCCAGCTGAGCGTGGGCGAGCTCGTGAAGCAGGGGCTGCTCAGCCCTGATGCCTCTGCCGAGGAGGTGGAGCAGGCCCGCCTGCAGCTGCTCGATCCGGAGCGCAGCGTGGCGCTCCTGGCCAGCAAGTTCGTGCGGCTCAGCGAGGCCCTCGGGCTGCCTCGCCAGCGGCTGCTGATGGCCAGCGTGTCGCCGCGCGATGCCAAGGCCCTCGCCACCCTGGCCTACCTGCACAACGGCAAGCTCGATTACCCGGGCCGCCTGCTCGGCTACATGCAGGATCCCGAACTGCACGCCCTCATCTACGGGCACCGCAGCCGGATCATCAGCCCGCTGATCTGAAACCCAACCCCCAGCCCGCTGCGCTCAGCAGATCACCCCGAGGGCTGCCAGGCGACGATGCAGCTGCTCCCAGCGGAAGCTGCGCGGATCGGAGCGTTCCTGGCCCAAGTCCACATGGCGATGGGTGGTGATCGCCTCGGCACGGATCGGGAAGCGACGCATCCAGTCGGCCAGCACCAGCGCCAGGGCGTCGTACTGAGCGTCGCTGTAGCCGCTGTGCTCGGCGGCGGCATCCTCGCCATCGATCGGTGTTTCGAGGCTGATGTGCAGGGCGAAATTGTTGATCGAGCCACTCACCTTCCGGCTGGTCACGGCCCAGCGGCCCTCGAAGGCCGAGAATCCGGCGCCGAACGCCCTCTGCTCCGGCGGCACGGTGTCGATCACCTCGCCCTTCTCGCCGATCAGGGTGTGATAGCTCACCTGATTGGCATCATCGGGATGGTGGGTGAGAAAGGTGTTGATCGCGGAATTCAGCCCGTAGACGGTCTCGTGCAGCACCACCACCCGGGGCCGGGGATCGAGCCGGTTGCCCGCGATGTCGCTGCGCAGCCGCTCGCCGTAATTGCTCGGGTCGATGCGGATCCGCCGGCGCTGCTGCGGCAGAGCCGCCAGGAGCGCCGCGAGCCGGCGCTGCTCGTCCGGATCCCGGATCGGACAGGCCTGGCGCAGGGGTGATTGCCAGCGCTGCTGCGCCGGTGGCGGGCCCAGGCGGCGGCGGGCCACCCGGGGGCCGCCACGCTGACCCTCGAGCAGCAGATCCAGCAGCGAAGCGCCTTTGCCGTCGGGAGCGGCCGTGCTGTCGAACAGGGCGCGCGACAGCCACAGCAGGCCACCGAGGCTGAGAGCCACGGCTCCCGCCACAGCGAACAGCAGCGGCCGGCGGGTCTCAGCGTTCACGGCAGCAGCTCCCGCCAGCGGCGCCGCCGTTCGGCGCACTCCGGAGCGGCCTGGGGGTCGATCTCCAGCTGCCAGCGCTCGGTTCCGGGAGCTGCTGGCCGCAGGGTGGTCTCGCGGATGCGTCCGTCGCGGCAGAAGAGCAGGGGAAGGCCCTGCTGCGAGGAGGGATCGGCGGCGGCGGCAGCGCGAAGCAGGGTTGTCAGGTGCTCGGTGGAGCGGATCCGCTGCTGCTGCAGGGCGAGCAGTTCATCACCCACCTGCAGGCCGGCCGCTTCGGCCGCCCCGGAACGCCGCACTCTCTCGAGGCTCAGGGACGCACCGCACTGCCAGCCGGGATCGCTGTGATCTGCGGGCACGGGGGTCAGCCTGAGGCCCACATCCATCAGGTAGGAATCAAGATCCGGATCGTCTCCGGAATCCAGCCAGAACGGCAGCAGGGTGGACAGATCAGGGGCGTGGCAGCTGAAGGCGGCGATCAGATCCCGCTCCAGATAGCCACGACCATGGCGGCCGTGCGATCGCCAGAGGTCCTGCAGCACCGTGGTGAGAGCCGAGCCGTGGCGGCGCAGGTGCAGATCCAGTACCAGGGCCAGCAGCGCTCCCTTGAGGTAGTAGCTCACCTGGCTGTCGGCACTGTGGGGATCAGGGCGGTAGAGCTTCACCCAGGCCTCCTGCGAACTGGCCCGCAGGCTCTGCACGAAACGGCCAGGGGTGAGGCGGTAGCGGGAGAGATCGCTGCCGAGATCCTCCAGCAGGTCTGCCTCGGAGCTGAGGCCCGCGGCCAGGGGCAGCAGCTGGTCGACGTAGCTGGTGATGCCTTCGGCGAACCAGAGGGTGGGCACCACGGTGGCCCGGTCGTAGTCGATGGGCGTGAGCTCGGCCGGCCGCAGGCGGCGCACGTTCCACTGATGCAGGTATTCATGGGCCACCAGCTGCAGCAGGCGGCGACGCCCCTGCGGTTCGAGCAGGGCGCCCCGGCCGTACTGGAGCACGCAGCCCTCGTCGTGTTCGAGCCCGCCGTAGCCTTTCTCGAGCAGATGCAGCACGAACAGGTAACGGCCGGCGGCGGGGCGCTCCTCCCCCAGCAGCCGGCAGCAGGCGAGCGCCACCCGCTCCACATCGGCGAGCCAGCCGGGGTCCTGAGAGGGAAGGTCCGCACCCCAGCTCACCCAGCGGTGCGGCACGCCCGCCACCGTGAAGGCATGCACGGGATGGGGGCCAGCCTCGATCGGGCTGTCGATCAGGGTGTCGAAATCGGGCGCCAGCCAGGTGCCCTGATCGTCGGGGAGCGAGAGGAAGGGCTGCCAGCCCTCCGGCAGCCGGAGGCTGAGCCGGTGCGGCGTCCAGCGCTCACCCTCCAGCTGCAGCGCCACACCGGCGAGGCAGAGAAAACCATGGTCGGCGTTGAGGTGGCAGGTGCGCACCGACAGGTCGGTGGCCAGGATCCGCCAGTGCAGCTCCACCGGCTCGGCCGAAGGGGTGCTGACGCGCCAGCAGGCGGGCTCGAGCCGCTCGATCGCCAGCGCCTCGCCGCCCTGGCGGCCCGCGAGGCCTTCAAGGGTGCGCACATAGTCGCGGATCAGATAGGAGCCGGGCGTCCAGGCCGGCAGCCGCACCAGGCAGCTGCGGCCCCGTGGCGTCCAGCGCAGCGTGGCCCGCACCAGGTGGCGGTGCGGCTCGGTGAGATCGAGATGGAGATGGGGCGGGATCCGGGTCTCAGGCACCGATCCGCACGATGGCTTCCGGCAGATCGCGGGCAGCGGCCGCGAGGGCTTCGCGGGCGGCGTAGGTGCGGCTGAGGCGCGAGAGCAGGGATTCGAGCTCGCGGCAGCGGCTGAGGCGCTGCAGATCGGCCACCAGCGAGAGGGAGCCATCGCTGCAGCGACGCCAGCCCAGGGTGAGGCCATCGGCCAGGGTGACCCTCACATCCACCGCTTCTCCCTCGCCCCGGAAGCCTTCCACCCGTCCGCCGCGCTCGGGAACCAGGCCCATCTGCTCAAGGCTGGCCGCCAGGCAGCCGGGATCCCGCAGCACCGTGGGCAGGATGGTGAGATGCGACATGGTTGCCGGCCTCCTGGTGGTCGCCAAGCTGCTTTGGCCAGACCATAGCGGCCACCACCCGCCACTCCGGTCGCCGATGCCACAGCCTTCGAGCCCGCCACCGGCCAGCCCCCATCCCCGCGCCCAGCCGATGACCCTGCCGCCCGAGCCGGATGCCGGCTTCTCCCTGCTCTGGCCGCAGCAATGGCCGCCTGATCCCGCCCGCCTCCGTCTCGGGGTGATGGCCTCGGGGGAAGGCAGCAACTTCGAGGCCCTCGTGCAGGCGTCGCGCCAGGGCCCCCTGCAGGCCGAGGTGGTGCAGCTGGTGGTCAACAACCCCGCTTGCACCGCCTCCCTGCGCGCCCGGCGGCTCGGCGTTCCCTGCTCCCTGCTCGACCACCGCCGACAGCCCGACCGCGGCGCCCTCGACCGGGAGATCGCCAGCCTGTTCGCGCAGCGGGAGGTGGACCTGGTGGTGATGGCCGGCTGGATGCGGATCGTCACACCGGTGCTGATCCAGGCCTATCCCGGCAGGCTGATCAACATCCACCCCTCCCTGCTGCCCAGCTTCCGGGGCCTCGATGCGGTGGGCCAGGCCCTGGCGGCGGGGGTGCGCCTCAGCGGCTGCACCGCCCATCTGGTGGAGGAGGAGGTGGATGCGGGGCCGATCCTGGCCCAGGCGTCGGTGCCGGTGCTCGACGACGACGATCACGCCAGCCTCAGTGCCCGGATTCAGCGGCAGGAGCACCGTCTGCTGCCGCTGGCGGTGGCGCTGGCGGCGGCTCGGCTGCAGCCCTGAGAGGGGGCGGCGCGCCGGACCGGCTCTCCTGCGCTCAGGGGTAGAAGGGGAGGAGCGGCAGGCCCGTGGCCGCCTCCAGCCCAGCCAGCAGGTTGAGGCACTGCAGCCCCTGGCCCGCCTGACCCTTCACCAGGTTGTCGATGGCACTCATCACGATCAGCTGGCCGGTGCGCCGATCCACCTGCACCGAGAGCAGGCAGCGGTTGGTCTGCCGCACCCATTTGGTGGAGGGATAGGTGCCCACGGGCAGCACCGCCACGCTCGGGCTGTGGCGGTAGGCCGCCGCGAGCAGCGTGGTGCAGTCTTCGGCGGTGAGCCCGGGATCCCGCAGACGGGCGTAGACCGTGGCCAGCAGCCCCCGCACCATCGGCATCAGGTGCGGCGTGAACTGCAGCTGGATCGGCTGCCCGGCCGCCTGGCTGGCGAGCTGCTCGATCTCGCTGGTGTGCCGGTGGCCCACCACGCCATAGGGCGCCACCGCCTCGGAGGCCTCGGCGAGCAGCAGATGCTCCTTGGCGGCACGGCCGCCGCCGGAGGTGCCGGTCTTGGCATCGATCACGATTCCCGCCGGTTCGATCAGCCCCTGCCGCAGAAAGGGCAGCAGGGCCAGCAGGCTGGCGGTGGGAAAACAGCCCGGAGCCGCCACCAGGCGCGCCTGGCGGATTCGCGCCTCCTCCCATTCCACCAGGCCATACACCGCCTCCCGGCAGAGGTCCGCGTCGCTGCGGGGCACGTCACGGGCCTCGCTGCTGTACACCTCCTGCCACTGGGCCAGGGAGCGGTAGCGGTAATCGGCGGAGAGGTCCACCACCTTCACCCCACGGCGCAGCAGCTCCGGGGCCAGCCGTGCCGCCAGGCCATTGGGCAGGCTCAGCAGCGCGAGATCGGCCGCCGCCGCGATCTCCGCCGGCTCGGGGGTGCGCACCACCGGATCACCCGGCAGGGGCAGAAAGGGCACCAGCTCACTCCAGCGCCGGCCGCTGCTGCGCTCACCGCCGAGGAAGGTCACCGTGAGGGCGGGGTGACCCTGCAGCAGCCGCAGCGTCTGCAGGCCGCCATAGCCGCTGGCGCCGATCACCGCCACGCGAGTGCCTGTCATGCCGCCGTCGAGAGAACGGTGGATCGTACCGGGGATCTATAACTGCAGATCTGCCCCGGCCCCACGGTTCTGACCAGCGCGCCCACCAGCACAGACCTTGCCAGCGGCCCCCAGCAGGGTCTGCCGGCTCCGCAGGCGGCGGCGCCTGGCCGCGAGGCCGGCAGGGTGACGTTCGATGCGATCGCCGATGCCCTGGCGGCGATCCGCAACGGCGAAGCGATCGTGGTGGTGGACGACGAGAACCGTGAAAACGAAGGCGATCTGATCTGCGCCGCCCAGTTCGCCACCCCGCAGCAGATCAACTTCATGGCCACGGCCGCCCGCGGCCTGATCTGCCTGGCGATGGAGGGTGAGCGGCTCGACGCGCTCGATCTGCCGCTGATGGTGGATCGCAACACCGACAGCAACCAGACCGCCTTCACCGTGAGCGTGGATGCCGGCCCGGAGCTGGGGGTGAGCACCGGCATCTCCGCCGATGACCGGGCCCGCACCATCCAGGTGGCGATCCACCCCGAAACCCGCCCCAGCGACCTGCGCCGCCCCGGCCACATCTTTCCCCTGCGCGCCCGCGACGGCGGCGTGCTGAAGCGTGCCGGCCACACCGAGGCCGCCGTGGACCTGGCCCGGCTGGCGGGCCTCTACCCCGCCGGTGTGATCTGCGAGATCCAGAACGCCGATGGCTCGATGGCGCGGCTGCCGCAGCTGGTCGACTACGCCCGCGACCACGGCCTGCGGCTGATCTCGATCGCGGATCTGATCCGCTACCGGCTCGACACCGAGCGCTTCGTGCGGCGCCAGGCGGAGGCGGCGCTGCCCAGCAGCTTCGGAAGCTTCCGGGCGATCGGCTTCCGCAATGAGCTCGACGGCAGCGAGCACGTGGCGATCGTGAAGGGGCATCCCGAGCGCGCCCTCGGCCCGGTGCTGGTGCGCGTGCACTCCGAGTGCCTCACCGGTGATGCCTTCGGCTCGCTCCGCTGCGACTGCCGGCCGCAGCTGGAGGCCGCCCTGCGCATGATCGAGGCCGCCGGCGAGGGTGTGGTGGTGTATCTGCGCCAGGAGGGGCGCGGCATCGGCCTGATCAACAAGCTCAGGGCCTATTCGCTCCAGGATGGCGGCCTCGACACGGTGGAGGCCAACGAGCGGCTGGGCTTCGCGGCCGATCTGCGCAACTACGGCGTGGGTGCCCAGATCCTCTGCGATCTGGGGGTGAAGCGGCTGCGGCTGATCACCAACAATCCCCGCAAGATCGCCGGCCTCGGGGGCTATGGCCTGGTGGTCGAAGACCGGGTGCCGCTGGTGATGGATCCCGGCGACTACAACGCCGCCTACCTCGCCGCCAAGCGCCTCAAGCTGGGGCACCTGATGGAGACGGCCGCCCAGGTCGCCGAGGCGCCACCCCATGGGCTCAGCGCGGTGCTGGCCTGGTGTGGGGAGGCCGAGGCAACGCTGGTGGCCGAGCGGATCGACTCCCTCACCGCCTGGGCGCTGAAGCGTGGCCTGCGCCTGGAGCGGGAGGAGCATCGGCGCCTGCTGGCCCTGCTCGGGCAGCCGCGCATCAGCCTGCTCCTCTCCGCCGCTCCGGGCCACGAGCTCAGCGCAGCCGATCTGGCGGGCCCGCTGATGGTGATGGCCCGCTGGCCCGGCGCCGCGGCGGTGGGGCTGCTGCTCACCCCCGATCAGCGCCGCCACAGCCATCCCAGCGTGGATCTCGAACCGGAGCGGCGCCCCCTCTCCGATCTTCAGGAGGGGGGGGATCCGGCCCGCTGCCCGTTGCTCAATCTCACCCCCGGCGCCTTCATTCGCTGGGGGGTCTGAGCGGCAGGGGGTCAGGCCTGCACGGTCACCTTGTTGATGCGGGAGCCGTTGCGCAGCTTGAGCACCACCTCCATGTCGTCGGTGTGGCCAAACACGGTGTGCTTGCCATCGAGGTGGGGCTGGGGCTCGAAGCAGATGTAGAACTGCGAGCCGCCGGTGTTGCGGCCGGCGTGGGCCATGGCCAGGGTGCCGGCCTTGTGCTTGTTGGGGTTGATCTCGCAGGGGATCGTGTAGCCGGGGCCACCGGTGCCGGCCATGCCGCGGGCGCCTTCGCGGCTGTTGGGGCAGCCGCCCTGGGCCATGAAGCCATCGATCACCCGGTGGAAGGCGAGGCCGTCGTAGAAGCCGTCGTCCGCGAGCTTCACGAAGTTGGCCACGGTGCCCGGGGCATCGGCATCGAAGAGCTCAAGGGTGATGGTGCCGGCTTCGGTTTCCATCAGGGCCGTGGTCATGGCGGGGCGGTGAACTGCCGCAATCCTGGCAGCCTGGCCGGCGCTGCCCTCGCCAGCCGGCGCTGCCGGGCGAGCCGCCGCAGCGGCCCCCAGGGATCCTGCTGTAGACAAGGTGTCCGTTGTTTCAGGCCGCCATGAGCAGCAGCCCCGCTTCCGATCTCTCCCAGGCGAGGCTCGCCGTGCTGGGGGGAAGCGGCCTGTATGCGATGCAGGGGCTGGAGGCGGTGCGTGAGGTGGTGGTCGACACGCCCTATGGAGCCCCGTCCGATGCGCTGCGTCTGGGCCGTATCGGCGAGCTGGAGGTGGTGTTTCTGGCCCGCCACGGGCGCCACCACTCCTTCACCCCCACCGAGGTGCCTTACCGGGCCAACCTCTGGGCGCTGCGTTCGCTGGGGGTGCGCTGGATCCTCTCCGTGTCGGCCGTGGGCTCCCTGCAGGAGCCGCTCCGCCCGCTCGACATGCTGGTGCCGGATCAGTTCATCGACCGCACCCATCAGCGGCCGCTGAGCTTCTTCGGGGATGGGCTGGTCGCCCATGTGGGGGTGGCCGATCCCTTCTGCCCGGTGCTCAGCCGCATCCTGGCCGATGTGGGCGACAGCCTGATGCCCGAGGGGCGCAGTCTGCATCGCGGCGGCACCTACCTCTGCATGGAGGGCCCCGCCTTTTCGACGCGGGCCGAATCGGAGCTGTACCGCTCCTGGGGCTGCTCGGTGATCGGCATGACCAATCACACCGAGGCGCGCCTGGCACGGGAGGCGGAGATGGCCTACAGCACGCTGGCGATGGTGACCGATTACGACTGCTGGCATCAGGAGCACGACGCCGTGACGGTGGAGATGGTGATCGACAACCTGCGCAGCAACGCCGAGCTTGCCCAGCGGATCGTGGCGATGACGGCGGAGCGGATCGCGGTGCTGCGACCTCCCAGCAGCGCCCACCACGCGCTCCGCCACGCCCTGATGACGCCGCAGGAGGCGGTGCCGGCCGAAACCCGCCAGCGCACGGCCCTGTTCACCGCGCCCTACTGGGATGCAGCGGCAGCCGGCACGGAAGCTCAGCAGGCCGCAGCCGCTGCAGGGCTGCCGATCACGCCTGGCGGATGAGCGCAAGGCGCTTCAGCTGCTGTGGAGGCGCGGAACGTTCAGCAGCGCCTGTAGCTCCTGGTGAAACAGGTAGTAGGAGCCACTGATCGCCAGCAGGGCCTCGAGCTGGGGGAAATCGCCGTTCAGCCGATGGCGGATCAGGGCCGCAGGGTCGATCTCCTGGAGCTCACCGAGGTCGGCCACGGAGCAGCCGAGCCATTCGGGCAGCAGCCTGAGGATCTGATCCAGGCTGAGCTGGAGCATGAAGGCGCTGTCGAGCCAGCTCAGGGTGTGGTCCGGGTGGCTCTGGCGGTACTCCAGCAGCTCAGTGGCCTCGAAGCCGAGGTGGCGGCTGATCGGTTCGAGCCGATCGGGGAGGGCGACAAAGCTGTGGGCCCAGGTGCAGGGTCGGATGTGTCCCTGGGCCAGGGTGAAGATCAGCACGGGCCGGCTTCCCGCACCAAGGGAGAGGCGATGGCGACTGATGACATGACCGACCCGAAGGCGTTTGCCAGCCATCCGATCCTTCCGCAGCGCCCGCTGTGCAGGGATCATCCCGCACGGACCGCCCCCTCAGCCATGGCGGAACGCATTGCCGGGAATCCGCCTGGCCGCAGAGCCGCCCTGCCGGGTTGATGGCGGAGGCGGCAGAGGAGGCGAGATGATGGCCTCACATCCGCTGCAGACGCACCATCAGCGAATCCCTGAGCAGAGTCGCCGATGCGGTGACCCTCCGCAAGGACGGTCGCCGTGTGTCCCTGGAGGGTGTGCTCACCGGAGCGGCCCTCGGCGTTCTGCTGCTCTACCTGCTGGAAGACGCCGGGGCCGCGACGTCAGAGCCGTTCGTTGGTGGTGCGATTGGGGATCCGGGCCCTGTGGATCTCGGCAGCTTCGCCGCCGCCACGGGCAGGATCCAGGTGGCCCCCCTCTCCGAGGTGGAGGTGGACCTGCCTGCAGCCCGACCGCTCCCCAGCGGCGGCCGCGGCGGGATGCCGGCCGGAAGCACCGGCGGCCGCGGTTCAGTCGGCGGATTCCCCGGCAGGCCGACCACCGGTCCGATCGGCCCAGGACCCATCAACACCCTGGGCCTGACCGCCTCCGCCGACAGCGGCATCCCCGGTGGCGGAGGAGGCGGCGGTGGCAGATCGGCAGCTGCGATCACCCCTGAGCAGCCCGGCGAGCCCTTCAGCCAGCAGGAACAATCCGGCACGGCGTTCCAGACACTGCCCCAGATCTTCGCCGTGATCGTGCGCACCGGTGGCGGCGCCAGCAGCCGCAGCCTGGAGGGCATGGCCACCACCAGCGCCAGCCTGCGCCAGGTGGGCTTCGAAGACACCACTGTGAACGCTGCCAGCACGCCGAATCTGGGGCTCGAGCTCCGGTCCGACCGGATCGTGCCGGTCTCGGCGGTGTCTGATCTCGATGCGGCGGATCTGGCCTTGATCTCCGAGCATGTGAGCCTGCTGCGCAGCACCTTCAACCTGGGCAGCGGCGCCGATGTGCTGATCCTCGGCAGCCATGATCTGTTTGAACTGGCCACCCTGGCAGCCACCCGGGCCACGGCCAGCGTGACCACACGCACCGCCGGTCTCGACGGCAGCTCGGTGAGCACGGGCCTGGGAGACGACCTGGTGAGCCTGGAGGCGATTGCCCGGCTCACCTTCACCGGGGTGGGCACGGCGGAGCAGGCTCGCCTGCACTTCAGCCTGCTCACCGAGGCGATGCGAAACAGCCAGCTGCTGCTGGGCGATGGCCACGACCGGGTGACGATCAACAGCGGCTTCTTCGATGGTGCTGGCGAATTGTTTCAGGCTGCCGCTGAAGGGGGCTTTGCCTTTTTCCTGGGCCAGAACGGCCTGCCGCTGAGCAGCGGCAGCGATGTTGCCTTCAGCCTGAATGCCACGGCCATCGGCCTGAACAACAGCCTGATCGATATGGGTGGTGGCGATGATTCGCTCTCACTGTTCACCAGGATTGATGAGAGTGTGGCTGCTGATCTGCTCACGCAGGGCATCAGCGATCCCAGCCTTTCCTTCACACGGATCGGCCTGCTCAATTCCGAGCTGCGCATGGGGGAAGGCAATGATCTTGTGCGCATCAATGGCAGCGTGGTTGATTCGCTGATCGATCTCGGGCCTGGCATCAATCAGTTGATCATCGAGGGTCCGCTGCTCGGCAACAGCCGCGTGCTGATGGGCGAGGGCGGCGGAGAGGCCATCTTCCGCCAGGGGCTGGGGGGTCTGGTGCGCGGTGGCCCCGGTGATGAGGTCTTCACGCTCGGGAGTCTGTCTCTGGCGGGAGAGGTGGATGGCGGCGGCGGAGACGATACGATCTCGGCCAGCGGCAGTGTGCTGGGAGCGCGTGATCTGCTGCTGGTGAACAAGCCGAATGCTGGCAATCTTGCCGGCACACGCTTCCGAGACATCGGCACCATTTCCCTCGGCCGGGGCGACGATGTGGTGGTGATGGATCTCAACGGCACCCTCACCGGCAGGCTGCTGGGAGGCGAGGGGCTGGATCGGCTCGAGTTCACCAACTGGTCGCTGCCTGTGCAGGTGGACCTCGATCTCGGCAGCAGCACCGCGATCCTGGCTGGCCGGCCAGGCGGGCTGCTGGGCTTCGAGCAGGTGGTGGGCGGCCTGGGCAATGATCTGCTGGTGAGCTCCGGCGCCTTCGCCGGGATCGATGGAGGCGATGGCGACGACACCCTCTATCTGCGCTGGAGCCCCTGGCTCTCGCCTGCAGACGCAGGGCTGCAGCTGCGCGGCGGCGCCGGCCGCGATCTGTTTGTGATCAGCGGGCTGGATCAGCCGCTGCCGCAGGGCTGGGATCGGGTCAGCGGGCTGCCGGTGCTCACCGATCTTGATCTGAGCAGCGCTGGGTCCACGGGGATCGGCCTCACCGACCGCATCGCCTGGGAGCGGCAGGTGCTGCAGCCCAGCGGTGTGGAGGGGCTGGGCAACGCGCGCCTGCTGCCGATCGCGCCGCTGGAGCAGCTGCTGGGCGGCATGACGGATGGCACCCGCCAGCTGGCCATCGCCAGCGATGGGCTGAGCTCCGGTGGCGGCGTGCTGCATCTGCTCGGAAGCAACGGCCAGGGCACCAGCCAGCCGGTGGCCCTGATCTCCAGCGCCCTGGGAGCCGCTGAGCCCGTCAGCCAGAGCTGATGCAGCGGTTGCCGGCAGGCCTGGCCCCACCCGGCTGATCTGCGAAAGGCTGTGGCTCAGCGAAAGGCTGTTGATCAGCGAAAGGCTGTTGATCAGCGAAAGGCTGTTGATCAGCGAATGGTCCGGGTGGAATCCAGGAAGGAGCTGTATCCCTCCACGATCATGCTGAGCACCGGGCGCTGCCCCAGGTTCACCAGGGAGGTCACCGACATGCCGGGGCGCAGGTCGTAGGTCTTGCCGTTTTTGCTCAGGGTGTCGTTGCTGAGCTTCACCTTCAGAGGGAAATAGGGCTGCTGATGCAGGGCATCGGGTTCCCTGGCATCGGCGGCGATGCGCACCAGGGTGCCCTTGAGCGCCCCGTAATCGGTGAAGGGGAAGGAATCAACGCGAACCTCCACGGCCTGGCCCACCTTGAGAAATCCCACATCGCGGTTGTAGACCGCCAGCTCGGCTTCCAGCGAGCCCTGCGGCACGATCCGCATCGCCGGCTCCATGGTGCTGGCCACCTCGCCCGGCTTCACAGCGAGATCTGCGATCCTTCCCGCCACCGGAGCGGTGAGACGCCCCAGCCGCAGGCGCTCCTGGAGATCCTTGAGGCGGCCGTCGGCCTCAAGCAGCTGCTGCCTGGCATTGTCGTACTGGGCGTAGAGCTGCTTGCGATCCGCAGCTGGGATCTGCTCGCGCCGCAGCCGACTCTCCTGGATACGCCGGCGGGCCGATTCGGCCTCCAGCTGGGTGCGCCGGATCGTGGTCGCCAGTTCCTCCTGGCGTTCATTCTGGCGATCGAGTTCGAGCTGGGCCATCGCACCCTGGCGGATCAGCTTCCGCATGCGGGCACTGATCTGTTCATTGAGGCTGTAGCGGCTGCGCAGCCCCGCCAGATCGGAGAGCTGCTGCTCGAGATTGATCGTGCTGCGCGCCAGCTCCTCGCCGGCCGCCTGCTCCCTGAGGCGAACCTCCTCCTGCTCCACCGCGAGCTCGCGGCGCACGGCCGGATCGCTGAGGGTGGGGGTGGGCAGGCCCAGCTGCACGGCGATCAGCGCCGTCTCCTTGAGCCAGAGGCCGCGCATCCGCTCCGCATTGGCGATCTGCTCCTGCACCGCATCCTCCCGGATCAGCAGCAGGGGTTGCCCGGCACGCACACGATCGCCATTGCGCACCAACACCTGCCTGACGATGGCGTTGAAGGGAACCGACACCTCCGTGACCCCGCCCACCGGTCGCAGCTGGCCGGTGACGGTCACGGAGCTGTCGATCTTGGCCACGAGGCCGTAGAGCACCCCGAAGCTGGTGAGCCCGATGAGGGTCCAGACGATGCCGCGGCTCCAGCCGCGCGTGCTGCGAGGCAGCGTGGTGCGCCGCCGCCGGTAGCCCCGTGGGCGCTGCTCCCCCGGGGGAGGCGGCGGCGGCGGCGGGGGGCCCGGAGCCACGAGCACGTCCACGGTGGCGGCGCCGGGGGGATCCAGCTGCGCGGTGGGAATCGGCGGCGGCGGCGAGGCGCGGAAGGGATTGCGGATCGGATTACGCCGGGATCGGCGGCTGGATCCGCCGCCGGATCCCAGGGGTGGTGTGGGTGGGAGGCCGCTGGTCATTGCCCTGGCGTCACGTCCCCACGCGGTAGTTGATCGGCATGCCCACCTTCGCCGCTGTGCTCGACGACGACGACGACGACGAGGACGAGGACGAAGACGACGAGCGTCCCTGCTGGCGGAAGAGCACGTAGTAGGGGCCCTTGCGGGCCATGAGCTCCTGATGGGTGCCCACCTCGAGCACGGCGCCGCGACCCATGCAGACGATCATGTCGGCGTTCACGATCGAGGAGAGGCGGTGGGTGATGAAGAGCACGGTGGAACCCTTCAGGAACCCCATCAGGTTTTCGCTCACAACCCGCTCGGTCTGATAGTCGAGTGCGGAGGTGGCTTCATCCATGATCAGCAACCTCGGGCGCTGCAGGATGGTGCGGGCGATGGCGATCCGCTGGCGCTGTCCGCCCGAGAGACCGGCGCCGCGCTCACCCACCTGGGTGGAGTAACCAGCCGGCAGGTCCATGATGAAGTCGTGGGCGGCGGCGATGGTGGCGGCCTCGATGATGTCTTCCGTGCTGGCTTCGGGATTGGTGAGGGTGATGTTTTCCTCCACCGAGCCATCGAACAACACCGTTTCCTGGGGCACGATGCCGATCTGGCGGCGCAGTGAATAGAGCTCCACCTTGCTGATGTCGATGCCATCGAGCAGCACCAGACCCTGCTCGGGGTTGTAGAGACGAGCCAGCAGTTTGGTGAGGGTGCTTTTGCCGGACCCACTGGTGCCGACCACCGCCACAAACTTGCCCTGCGGGATTTCGAGATTCACGCCGGAGAGCAGCAGCGGAGAGGAGGGCTTGTAACGGAAGTGAATGTTGCGGAAGATGATCTCACCTTTGATCGTGGGCATCACAATGCGAGAGGAATTATCCTCCGGCATTTCCTGGGGATTGTCGATGATGTCACTCAGCCGTTCCAGCGACAGGGCCGTTTCCTGCACGGTCTGCCAGATCGAGGTCATCCGCAGCAGGGGGCCGGTCACATAGCCGGAGATGATCCGGAAGGCGATCAGCTCGCCCAGGGTGAGTTTCCCCTGCAGCACCAGGGCCGCCCCGCCCCAGATCACCAGCAGGCTGGAGAGCTTGTTGAGAAAGCTGCTGAAGGTGTTGGCGGTGGTGCCAAGCAGGATGTTGTCGAATCCTTCCGCCACATAATCAGTGTAGAGATCCTGCCATTTCCAGCGGCTGCGCAGCTCGATGTTCTGGGCTTTCACCGTCATCATGCTGCTCAGCACTTCCACCAGATGGCTCTGGGTGCGGGCATTGGCCACGGCACGGCTCTGGAGCTGGGCGCGCACGATCGGCGAGACGCTGAGGGTGAGCACCACCAGGATCGGGATCACGGCAAGCGTGAGCAGCGTGAGCTCCCAGCTGTAGATGAGCATCACCACGATGTAGAGCAAGGCAAACACAGCATCGAGGATGGTGGTGAGAGCCGTGCCGGTGAGGAAGGAACGGATCTTTTCAAGTTCGCCGATGCGATTGCTCACTTCACCCACCGGCCGTCGATCGAAATAGCTGAGCGGCAACCGCAGCAGGTGATCAATGATCTGGGTGCCCAGGGCCAGATCGATGCGGTTGGTGGTGTCGATGAACAGGAAGGTTCGCAGGGCAAGCAGCAGCCCCTCAAACACCGCGAAGACCACCAGCATCACCCCGAGCACACCGAGGGCGGAGGGGCTGTTGTTGATGATCACCTTATCGATCACCTGCTGAATCAGCAGCGGATTGACAAGGCCGAAGAGCTGCACGAAGAAGCTGGCCAGCAGCACTTCCAGCAGCACGGTGCGATGCTGACGCAGCGCCGGCAGAAACCAGCGGAAACCGAAGCGGCGGCGGGGGGTGAGATCGCTGAGCCTGAGGGTGAGCACCTCGCCCTCTTCGCCCCACTGCTCCTCAAATTCAGCCAGCGACAGCTCCTGGTTGCCGCTGGCGGGGATGCCGAGCAGGATCTTTGAGGCGCTGCTGCGGTAGACCACCGCCAGCCCATTGCCCCAGCGCAGCAACAGGGGCGGATCGAGGCGCTGAATGGCATTGGCCTGCACCTCGAGCAGCTGGGTCTGCAGACCGATCGATTCAGCCACCGCCCCGGCGAGGGCGAGAGACGCTTCGCCATGGCGCTTCACCTGCTCGCCGAAGACGCGCCGCAGCAATTCACGCCGAAAGGGCAGATTGAGATGATCGCTGAGCATGCGGAAGGCCGCGATCGGCGATTCGAGCGCTCCGATGCCCCGATGCCAGGGGAAGGCCTCGGGTTGCATCCGCGCCGGATCGTCGGGCTCGGGGGGCTCCTCGAGCGGCAGATCGGAGGCTGGCCGGATGTCCTGCTCCTCCATCCGGCGGAGCTGGGCCTCCCAGCGCTCCAGCAGCAAGGGATCCGCCGCCGCGGCACCCTGCGGCGCCTCACCATCGACCTGATCAGCGGCACTGGCCGGTGGATCCACGATCGCCTGCAGGCCGGCACGGTCGATGCCGATCACGCGCAGGGGCTGCTCGCCCTGGGCAGGGAGCCCGGTGGGCAGGGCTGTGCCGTAGGGAAGGCCGCCGCCGGCCACGAGCCAGAGACGCTCCGGTGGAAACTGGGTGGCGGCGAGCTGGGCCGCGGGAATGCTGGCAGCGCGGCAGCCATCGGCCAGGCCCACGGCCGCTTCCACCACCTCCTTGGAGAGGGCGCGGGGATACTCCCGCAGGTGGGCATCGAGCAGGGCGAACAGCTCAGAGGGGTTCACGCTGTTCTGCACCCGCTGGGCCAGGCCCGCATGGCTCGCCATGGCGGCGCGCATGGCGGCATGGGGCAGGGCGAGGGCCACCAGATCGGAGGAGGCGATCAGGGTTTCGCGGTTGACACCACAGCTGAGGGCCGTCCAGCCGAACACCGCACCGGGCCCGAGGCGTTGCAGGGTGGCCACACCACGGGCAAGGCGCGGAGCCATCACCACCGATCGCACCGTGCCCTGCAGCAGGAAGAAGATCTGCGCCTGGGGCTGATCGGCCCGGCTGATCGCCTGGCCGAGGCTGAAACGCAGCAGCTGGGCCTCGCCGGCCAGCTGCACCAGCAGGGCTTCAGGCTGATCGGCGAGGAAGGGGAAGGAGCGCAGCAGCTCCAGGATCTGGCTGAGTTCGGCCATCTATCCCTGCTCCGCAGGGGGCGATGCCTTGGCCTGCTGCTCCGTGGCGGCGGGCATGATCGGAGCCGCCGGGGCGGCAACCAGCTGCGGGTAGATCTCGGTGAGCGCGGCATCGAGGCAGGAGTTGAGATCCTGCTCGAAGAGTTCGGTGTAGAGCTGCAGCCGGGTGGCGTCGTTGAGGCTGGCCGGCAGGCGGTGCTCCATCTGGAGGAGCAGCACCCACTTATCCACGCGAAAGGGCGGATGGATTTCTCCCACAGTGAGCGTCTGAAGCACCGCACGGATGTTGGCATGGGGTTGGGAGATCAGCATCGGCCCCACCAGCCCGCGGGTGTAGCGCTCTTCGCCCATGGAGTAGCGCCGCGCCAGATCACCGAAATCGGCGGCGTCGTCGAGCAGCCGCAGGTAGAGCTCCTCGGCGGCACCCTGCTGGTTGAGGCGGATCATGCCGTACACCACCTGCTCGAGGTCGGCGCGGCGCTCGAGGAAATAGGGCTCGAGGCGATCGCGGTAGGTGTCTTCGATCCACTTCTGCTGGCGGATCTGATCCCAGCGCTGGGCGAGCGGTCCGCGCAGCAGCTCGGGCAGGGGGGTGAGCCAGTCGCCGGAGAGCGAAGCGGGGGGTTCATGCGGCACACCATCCCAGAGCGTGGTGAGCACCAGCGGTTCCTCCTCGGCGCTGAACTGCACGCTGGTGCGCAGGCGCTGCAGGAGGGCATCGCGGGCCAGCTGGCGCAGGATGCCATGTTGCAGCAGGAGCTGGGCGAAGGGTTGACGCTCCATGTCTGCGATCGCCTGCAGCAGATCGGCCTGGAGATGCTCGGCGGGAAGCATCAGCTGCTGGCGCTGCCGTAGACCGTCTGGGCGCGGCCACGCAGCAGGGAGCTGGCCGAAGTGGTGGACTGCAGATCACCATCCACGAGGATCGTGGCCCCTTCGATGCCGCGGCTGGAATCGCTCAGGGAGGTGGTGGCATTGCCCTGCACGGAGATCGCTTCGGCGAAGGAGCTCTGGGAGGCGATGGCGGCGATGCGGCCGTCTTCGGCGAAGGAGATGCTGAGCGGCGTGACGGTATCGCCGAGGATGCCGGCGGTGGTGGTGCTGCCCGAGGCGGTGGCGGTGTCAGCGACGCTGCGGGCGAGCAGATCGGCGATGCCGGTGGCCTTGGCATCGAGGCTGCTGAGACCGGCACCGAGGGTGAGGTTGATGTTGCGGATGCCGAGCACATCGGCGCTGGCACCGGCGGCATCGCTGAGGCTGGCGGTGGCGGTGCCGGCCAGGGCGGTGGCGGAGATCTCGAGGTTGGCGTAGCCCTCGGCGCTCACGGCCGACTGCACCGGGCCAGCCTGCAGCAGTGAGTAGGTGCTGCCGTTGAGGGTGCCGAGGATGCCACCCACATCCACACCGGCCAGGGCGGCGGCATTGCCCACGGCAGCGGAATCGGCGGCCACCAGGAGGGGTGCGGAAGCGGTGCCCACCAGGGCGCTGGCGTCGACACGGCCGACGGCACCGATGCTGATGGCCACGTTTTGGTGC
>Ga0169931_10000909_pt1 | contig 49156 bp, 43 predicted proteins | sample Kivu_15m_20L_FD_129675 | JGI IMG/M metagenome (GOLD analysis project Ga0169931, IMG submission 129675) | Freshwater microbial communities from Lake Kivu, Western Province, Rwanda to study Microbial Dark Matter (Phase II) - Kivu_15m_20L... | ecosystem: Environmental > Aquatic > Freshwater > Lake...
ACATTAATCTGTTAAAATAGATTATACATTGTTAATGTTTTAAAAAGTATGTCTAGCCGTAGATACGGTCAAGGTGGATTTCCTAAACCCTATGGGAAGCAAGCTTTATGGAGTCCTAGTTACACTGCAATTATTTCCCGCCCAAACTTCGCCTATCAAAGAATCGACTAATAGCACCTTCTACATTTTCTACAGATGCTTGACAAGCATGACTGTTTAAATCATTAACAAATTTAAATTCGGCTCGTAATTGAGTGTTGTACTGGTACAATTGTTTTTGCATCACCGTAGTTTTAATACTTAGAAAATAGTAAAGTATTATACAAAAAGCAAAAATTTGATGTATTAGTGCAAGCGAACTAGTTTAAGAATGGGGAAGGCGACTAAAGTCGCTATCGACTTATCCCCATGTCTGAAGCCATTAGCTCCCCTCGCCGTTGATATTTCTGTCACTATGTGAGACGATCTAAAAATGCTGTGCTATATTCATGTTTATAAAGATTATTTTCGGCTGAGTAACTCCTTTAGGTTTCTTCTAAAAAGCATCTCTCCGAATTTAACTCTCTACAATTCTAGGAATTCGGAGACACTATATGTCAATTTACGTCGGCAATTTATCCTATGAGGTCACTGAAAAAGACCTGAGAGGCGTTTTTGCAGAATATGGAACAGTTAGTCGCGTTCAGTTACCCACCGACCGGGAGACTGGTCGCCCCCGTGGTTTTGCTTTTGTGGACATGGAATCAGAGAAAGAGGAAACCGCAGCCATCGAAGCCCTGGATGGTGCTGAGTGGATGGGGCGTGATTTAAAAGTGAATAAGGCTAGACCCAGAGAGGAAAAAAGCGGTGGCGGCGGTTCTCGTGGTGGTAGCTGGGGCAACCGTGGCCGTGGTGGCGGTGGCGGTGGCGATAGACGCTATTAAGCTTTAACTGTGACCTTGATATCCGGGTAATATTTTTTCACCTGTCACCAGTCCCCCTTGAGTGAGTTTTCTTGACATGGGGGGCAGAATTTATTGTTTAATTCCGGGCGGAACTAACTGTAATAAATATATATATCTATCTTTTGGTATATTCACAAAATGTAGTGCATACTAGTCTGCAAGTTCTGGCTCAGGATGACCACAGAAAATGTTGCGTGTTTATCATCTTTTTCTCGGTATTATTTTATTGCCTTTAGCCCCCTGGGGAGTAAAAATTATTCTCCCTGAACCCTCTCCCGCGATTGTAGAAAATCCGAGTTCTACAGCAATGACAAGCACTCATTCAAAAACTCCTACTGCCATAGAAGAAAATACTTGGAAAAAAATTATAGGGAAAACCCCCGTCCCAAAGGGTTGGCAAGTTGCACCTTGTGAGGAAAGCAATTCTTTGTTATGTGTTTCCTCCCAAGGACAACTTTTAGGAACAGTGGAAATTGAAGTTTACCCGGTAAACAATAATGGCAATTTCCAAAAAAATCTGACAGATGCGGGTATTCCACTCAATTCTCAGGTAGATTACCAAAGTACTGAGTACCAAAACAAGCTATTAACGGCACTCGAAGCCTGGGTTACAGATTTAAACTCTACCTTAGTGAAAGACCGCCAAGATAATGGAAATACAATTGTATTTTCAGCCTACCCACCACAACAGGCATTGGTTGGTAAACTTCAGGGTCTACGCTACGGGTTTGTAGGTATCCAGCCAGAAAAGGGGGTAGAGGCACAACATATCAATTATGTTACTTTTGATGGTAGTAACATCTACGTAATTAACACATCATTTGACCCTGGTTCAGTAACAGGTAAATTCGATAAATTGGAGAATTTGGCAATTTTTCAACCTTATCTGTCAGCGATCGCAGCTGATTTAAAATTACCTATGTAAGCTGGTAGATTTTGGATTGGGGAATTTTGGACTGTTCCCCAGTTATTTGTGATGTGTCGTCTGTTCCTTGGTTCTTTGTTTTAACGCACTACAAGATGATGTGATCTAAATCTCAGCCACAGCCCGTTCAATTAAACGACGGGCTAAGGTTTGCGTCCCTGTGTGTTCGTAGTAGTTGGTAGCCACATCTAAGAACGCGGCTAAGTAGTCTAACTTATCATCAGAAAACTCCATGAAACTCTGCAAATTACCCACTACTTTTTGTGGAGTTAAGTTATTTTGAGCAACTAAGCCCCCCATCCAACCTTTAACTGAATCGAAGCTTTCGCCGATAAAGTTTAATTTACTACCAGGGCTGTCACCGGGAATTGAGTCTTGGATGGTTTGGAAAGTGGAATTTTGTTGTAACTCCTGGGGACTGGTTTGATTAAGTCTAGATAATACCTTATTAATAAAATCCGGTCCTAGAGGTATTAAACCATCAACACAAACCAAAGCAGCCATACGGATAAAAGATTCACCACTATATTCACCCAAAGCGGCAGCAAAATCCCCAATGCTATCTCCGGGGATACCGTTAATTTGGCAAAAAGCCACTAATTCAACTACTAATTTTAGACATAAATCAATAGTTTGGGCTTTGTCGGGTTTGGGAGTTACAGCACTTAAAAAACCGAATAAAGGAATTTGCTCACCAACTTTGTTAGCTAATGCTGCTGCGCCCAAGGCTTTATCTGTGGTGTCAACGGTTTGATAAAGCCACATTGCCCTTTGGTACCCTTGGGAACGGTCATTGTAAAGATAAATAGCCCTTTCGCCAATTTGTTGAATTAAATCTTCGTCGCTTTCACCAGTGACAGTTTTAATGGTGTTGACAAAACCCACAGTGTTTTGCCACTCACCAGGAGCGATAAAGTCTAGAGCATTCAACATGGAAACGGTTAAACCACTAGTTGGTAATTCATCAACTAACTGAAAAATCGGTTTATTCATAAAAACTCCCTGTTATTTTAATTTAGCTAAACCATCAAGATTAAATTTCTCAATCCAATCCGCGCGATCGCTTGCAGTAAATGAAGGATCACGGGATAATACTTTCACCTGGTAACGATTATTTACCAAAACTGCTGTTTGAGTATTGCCAATTTCTCGCGCCGGATAACCAGCAATTGTTTTACTACTGTTGGAGTAGCTAGCGGCTGTTGTTGGTGTGCTACTAGTATCAGAGATAGCCATTACAGCCAATTCCTTGCCATCTTTTTTTAACTTGGCCTCGGCGAAACCTTTTTTCTCCTGGGTAAACACTCTCTGATAGCCATCTTCACCAACGGGAAAGAATTTATTAAATTTTGCTCCTTGAGTAGCATTTTTAACAACTGCTTGCCCGCTTTTTTGCTGACTACTTTCTTTTTGTACTTCGTCAAAACGACTTGGTGCTTGTGGTGTGCAGGCAGTAGTCAGTAATAAAATTGACAGTAACAAAGTAGCTAAAACTTTAGACACGCGGGAAAAATTCATCTTTGACTATTCCTTTTTCACTTCTTATTTTTACCACTCAGGACCGAGAACGGTGTGCTATCACAGCATAAAACGGATCTCCTCCACCCACACCCAACCACTGTAAAAAATCCGGTACTGTGGACTTGTTGACAATTACTTCTGGAACCGTAAACCCAGGGACTGAAGTAAAGTAGTGCTTAACTAATTCTACCCTACTCGCTTCGGAACCCTCTCGCCAAGCTTGAATGGCCTTTTGAAAAAACATCCGATTAGAAAAGCTGATAATTGCTATACCTCCCGGCTTGAGAATACGATGAATTTCTGAAAATATCCCTTCTGGATACTGTAAATATTGTACAGAAACACAATTTAAAACGGCATCAAAACTTTGGTCTACTAAGGGTAGTTGGGGATTAAAATTGAGATTTTGTACAAAGTAATGATCCAAACGGGAATTACGGGCTAATTCCTCAGCGTTGAGTCCGTGTCCCTCCACATGGGTAAATTCTATTTCCTCTGGGAGGTGAGAAACCCAACTACTCATCATATCAAGTATACGAGTGTTAGGGCTGAGGCGATGGCGATATAAATCTGTTAACTGTTGAATAAATGCTTCATCCACATGGGTGACGAAGCGGGGATAGTCGTAAAATAATTGATCATCTGTTTCGTCTAATTTTTGACGTTGATTGGGTTTGAGGATCATAATAGAGACACAAATGCAGCAATGAATATTTTAAATCTTACTAGACAGGCTAGGGGCGGGCAGTCCCAAAGTAACGCCCTAGGACTTGCGACCTCTACTCTTGTAAGACTGGGAGTTTCCCACCCGTGGGAGTCTCAACTTCCCCTGAACCGGAAATAAAAAACTTTTTTTGTATACAGCCGACGTGTTGATTTCCAAAGCTTGGGGTAAGATGGGGTTGCATATAGGCGACGGTCAGAACATTGTCATAATTAACTCATACCGTTTTTTGATGAAATTGAATCGGTGCTTTGTGTCCTTTACGTCCCTTCTACAAATCAGTGATTAGCCAAACAGAACCAGACACACACAAAAAAATTTGACTCTAACAGCAAAACAGTGATAGCCGAAAAGCCTTTGACACATCAACTTTCCACTATAGAAATTCCTTCACCCGGTAAACTCAAAGCCACATCCTGGCGCATACATCAAAAAATTGGCTATGGTTATTTTATCGCCATTGGTATTGGCTTTTTCGGTTCCCTGACTGGGTTAGTAATTGCCAATTACTATCGAGGGAGAGAAATTCGGGAACTCAATCAAGCCCAAGAACAAAGACAAATACTCACAAATTATAAAGATGCAGTATTAGAAGCTCAATTCTACAGTTCCAATTTAGTTGCTGTGTTGGAAAATTCACAACGATTACTCAACAAAAAAAACAAATTTATTCAAAGTATTAACACAGCTAAAGCTCTACAGCAAGACATTGGCCAATATATAGACACAAAGCCCGGTACATTAGCCGCTAACAGTGCTAACTTACAGGCTTTATTACAGGATTATGCCACTAGTTTAAAATTATACGTAGACCAAATAGAGACAGTTTTAGAGACAATTAACCCTCAGCAACTACCACCAGAACAAACTGCACTTGTAAAAGATCAATTACTAAAAATTATGCGTGGTGAAACAGCCATGCAGCTTGATCAACTTTCCCAAAAATTAACTGATATCCTTAAAGTTGCTGAACATCAAGAAAAGGAAAAGAAAAAAGATGTAGAGCAGTCCAAACAAGTTGAGAGATTCATTGTGATCATGAGTATGCTGGTATCAGTAGCAACAGCCGCCATTGTAGCTTGGCGTACCAGCAGCGCCATCGCTGAACCAGTCATCACCGTTACCCAAGTAGCTGAACAAGTAGCCAGAAAATCTAACTTTGATTTACGCGCCCCCGTTACCACTGAAGATGAAATTGGCTTATTAGCCAAGTCCCTAAATAGATTAATTGAACGTGTATCTGAGCGGACAAAAGAACTAGAACAAGCTAAAGAATTAGCCGAGGCTGCTAGTAAAGCCAAAAGCATATTCTTAGCTAACGTCAGTCACGAACTCCGCACACCATTAAATGCAGTAATTGGCTTAAGTCAATTACTGCAAGATGACGCTACCGATTTAAATTTATCTCCAGAATTTATCACTGACTTAGAAACAATTAACTCTGCTGGTAGACACCTACTAGAACTAATTAATGATATCCTCGACTTGTCAAAAATTGAAGCGGGGAAAATGACTCTTTACCCAGAGAAATTTCAAGTTAACACCCTAATCAATAATGTGGTTTTGACCGTGAAATCAGCCATAGAGAAAAATAACAACCTTTTGGAAGTATACTGTGATCAGCAACTTGGCACAATGTACGCGGATCAAACTCGCGTCAGACAAGTATTATTAAACTTACTCAGCAATGCCGCCAAGTTTACCACCAATGGTAAGGTAACTTTAACAGTCAAGAGAGAAAAAACCAACATACTGCCAAACGCTCCTTTTAGTGTGATCACCTTCATAGTAACTGACACGGGTATTGGAATGTCTCACAGTCAACAGCAACAACTATTTAAACCTTTTATACAAGGCGATACATCAACCACAAAAAAATATGGTGGTACTGGATTGGGTTTAGCAATTACCCGCCACTTTTGTCAAATGATGGGAGGAGAAGTTTTTGTCAAAAGTCAGATGGGCGTAGGATCTACTTTCACCGTTCACCTACCACTGACTAAAACAGAGGGGATACAAGCCCCCTCCTAGAAATGCCGCTTTTTAGTTTCTTTTGTTCATGAAATATTGTTATATAGTCTTAGAGGGTGAATTTTGCTCAATTGAGGTATATCCTGAGCGGGAAAGATGTATTAAGCAGCCAGCAGGATGCTCCCGCCATTCGTATCTCACCTGTTTAAGAAATGCTATAATAAACAGCATTAATACTGTAGATATTTAAACTATTAACAACTATGTCAATAACAACTATTGACTTTCTCAGCCATCTTAACCCCAGCCAACGTCAAGCTGTTGAACATTATTGCGGACCCTTGTTAGTTGTGGCTGGCGCAGGTTCCGGTAAAACACGAGCGCTGACTTATCGTATTGCTCACCTAATTCTTAAACACCGGGTTGATCCGGAGAACATCCTGGCGGTTACTTTCACCAACAAAGCCGCACGGGAAATGAAACACCGCATTCAAAATTTATTTGCTGAAGATTTGGCCATCAAACAACACAGCCAAAAATTTGATTTGTTGACAGAATACCAACAAACCCAATTGCGATCGCGCGTTTATAAAGATATCATCAAAGACCTGTGGTGTGGCACTTTTCACAGCTTATTCTCTCGCATTCTTCGTTTTGACATTGAGAAATACCAAGACGAAAAAGGTAGACGTTGGACTCGCAATTTCTCTATCTTTGATGAATCCGACGTGCAAAGCTTGATCAAAGAAATTACTAATAAACAGCTGAACTTAGATGATCGAAAATTTGAACCGCGTTCTGTCCGCTACGCCATCAGCAACGCTAAAAACCAAGGCTTTTCCCCCCAAGAGTTCGAGCGGGAACAGCCTAATTATCGTGGTAGGGTAATAGCCGAAGTTTATAATTGTTACCAAGATAAATTAGCTGAAAATAACGCCCTAGATTTTGATGATTTAATTCTTGTACCCACCAGATTGTTTCAGCAAAACGAGCAGGTATTAAACTACTGGCATAACAAGTTTGGCCATATCCTTGTGGATGAATATCAAGATACTAACCGCACTCAATACAATTTAATTCGCCTGTTAGTCACTAATGGGGAAGAAAGCAAAAGTGCATGGGAATGGCAAAATCGCTCGGTGTTTGTGGTGGGTGATGCGGATCAATCCATTTACAGTTTCAGAATGGCAGACTTTACCATACTATTGGAGTTTCAGCAAGACTTTGGCGACGGTTTAACTGATGACGATACCCGCTCCATGGTAAAGTTGGAAGAAAATTATCGCTCTTGTGAGAACATTCTCCAAGCAGCTAACGAACTAATTGAAAATAACACTCAACGCATTGATAAAGTCCTCAAACCCACCCGGGGCGCTGGTGATTTAATTTATTGTCACAGAGCAGATAATGAAATTGAAGAAGCAGAGTTTGTCATTAGTCAAATTCGCTCTTTAGAACAGCAAAATCCCGAGTTAGATTGGGGTAGCTTTGCCGTACTTTATCGTACCAACGCCCAATCACGACCTTTTGAAGAATTTTTAGTTAGAAATCAAATTCCTTATACAGTAGTAGGGGGAATGAAATTCTACGATCGCAAAGAAATTAAAGATGTCATAGCATATTTACGAGTCATTGCCAACCCCGCTGATACAGTTAGTTTACAGCGAATCATCAATACCCCCCGGCGCAGTATTGGTAAAACCACCATTGACAACTTGGTTAATGCTGCTCATGAATTAGGAATCACCCTGTGGGAAATACTCAGCGATCAAACATCAGTTAATACATTAGCCGGCAGGTCCGCTAAGGCGGTAAATAACTTTGCTCAAATGATCCAGGACTGTCAAGCAAAAGCAGCAACAGTTTCAGTAACCGAACTGTTACAAGAATTACTCAATCAATCTGGTTATATTCAGGATTTGGAAAATCAAGGTACAGAAGAAGCAGAAGATAGAATTCAAAACGTCCAGGAACTTTACAACGCCGCACTTCAGTTTCAAGAAGAAAATGAAGATGTTTCCTTAACAGCTTTTCTGCAAAGTAGCGCCCTTAGTTCTGATTTAGATAACTTGAAAGAAGGGCAAAAAGCAGTATCTTTAATGACCTTGCACTCTTCCAAGGGGTTAGAGTTTCCGGTGGTGTTTTTAGTGGGTTTAGAACAGGGATTATTTCCTAATTACCGTTCTATCAATGACCCTGAAGCCTTAGAAGAAGAACGTCGCCTGTGTTATGTGGGCATTACCCGTGCCAAAGAAGTATTATATATATCACACGCTCGTGAACGGCGCTTATATGGTTCTCGCGAACCAGCCATGCGATCGCAATTTCTCAATGAACTACCCCCAGAGTTATTAACTACCGGCCATAAGCGCCGCCAAGCCCATGGAAAAACCCCCGCATCTAGTCCCAAGCAACACACCCCCCAAAATTCAGACCAAAACTGGCAAGTAGGCGATCGGGTCTTACATAAATCCTTTGGTGTAGGTGAAATAACCCATGTTTTCGGACAGGGAAATAAACTGTCTGTAGCCATCAAATTTACCGATTTAGGGCAAAAAATTGTTAACCCTTATATAGCCCAATTGCAAAAAGTCGATTAAAAATTGTTTAAATAAATTGTCTGAGGATATAGGCGATCGCCTGACAAAACGGCGTATATTGCCCATGAGAATCTGGTTGATCATAATGTTGAGCAAGTTGCTGTATTTGTGCGTCAGTTAAATCTTCAATACCTAATAATGCAGCATCAAGTGCTAGTTTTCGCATATTTTGCAGTTTTGCAATATTAAGTGCCAGCTTTTCAATTGTTGTTTCAGCAGCAGCTTTTTTATCTGGATCATCTGTTGGCAGAATTTCTCCAGAAGCAGGGTAGCGAAAAAACTCAGCACAATTTGGTATTAGGGGTGAAACTAATAATTGTTCGTCATACCAATTATCTTTTTTATGTCCACAATGTACTGGAACAGGAGGAGGTTCATCACTTTCTCCTTGACATGAAGCAACTAAATTTATATACTGTAATGCTAAATGTGGATGACTACTACGAGGCTGGAGATGTTCTATATGGCTAGTTGCTCTAGTGATAGCCATACCGCAATAGCAACAGATAAAACCCTGTTCTTGTAGCAAAGCATCATGTACCACAGGTTTTTGTGGAGCTTGAAAATTATCATCCCAACTTGGCTTCCAATCATCATTTTTTAAAGCTTTCCAACTAGAAAATTCTTTTGGCTCTTGATTTTTTTTGATGTACTTCATCCCCTGAGAATGTCCTTCCGTCTTATAAGTACATCTGCTCTCACAAATTCCGGCTCATCAGCACCAATTTCACTGGCTAAATTTTGACGGACCTTTCTCGCACCTTCCAAATTACCAGCATCAATTAATCTAAACAGTTCTAAAAGTCTTTCTTTTATTTCCTGTGGACGTTCAGGAACATTCATCAAGTCCTCGAGAATACGATTACTGTCTCTACCAAAAGAACTTTCTGGGCGTTTAGCAATAACACCTTGATCAATTTTTTCTAAAATATAAATTCCTTCGGGTTTCACATCACTAATGACTTGGGGAGAATGAGTAGTTACGATAAATTGACAATTAGGAAATGTTCTGGTCAAATCAGGAATAATTCCTCTTTGCCATTTGGGGTGTAAGTGCAGTTCAATTTCATCAATTAAAATAATACCACTACCTTGCAAAGGATCTGATAACCCAGGATTAGCAATTGCCAAACGTCTCGCTAAATCTCCCACCATTGCCAGCAAGCATTTCTCACCATCGGATAGTTGATTAACTATCAGTTCCTCACCGTCTTTTTGTAAAGTCATGCGTAAAGGCTGACGTTGTACGCGCAAGTCAGAAAAACCTGGCATCATTGAAGATATGGACTTTCTCACCATTTCTAATTGTGTATCTCTATAAGAAACCGCTTCTTTTAGTCGCAATTCATTCTCTAAATCTTCTTGCTTTCTAAACCATTCAAAAAATAGCTTAAACTCACTTCCTATGCCTTTAAGTGCGTTGTCATAAATATCTATTTGCTTAAATGAATGCTTTGTACGAATCCTCAAAGGAATATCTAAAACTGCACGATTTGTTGAGTAATACACTAAAACAGGAATATTAAATTTATCATATTTATATAAATTACTTTTTATCTCCTCAGTAAATTCATGAATATCTGATAGTTTGCTACTCGTATCTTGGCTGCGTCCCTTTCTAACTTTTGTTAAAGACCATGTTGCTGGCTGAGAATCAAATGAAATGTTAATCTCATTGTGTGTTTGTATCTTTCCATTAGTAATATCTTCTTCTGTAAAAACTCTTCCAGAACGGGTAGAATATTGAACAGAGCTAGTAAAACGTGACAGCAGAATGGCGAGACAGTCCAAAATACTTGACTTCCCCACGCCATTAATACCAATCAATATTGTTGGGTGATTTTGATGAAAATCCAAGGTCAAATCACCAATTCCACGAAACGATCGCATTTTTAGGCGATTAACTTTCATCTTGTCAACTCCATCAATGACAATTGATTTAGTGGTGGGCTTGGCCCACCAGACAACTTGAGATAATCTATCACTAAAGGATTAAACAGATTTAAACTTAATCACACCCTGATCAAAAATACCTTTATCAGTCCCCATGGCACTCACCTCAATTCTATCAGCATAGACATCATAAACAGCAAAGGCTAACCTTTCAGCAGAATATTCTGTCCACTCAGAACTTCCCACAGGACGCACCCCAGCACCGCTACCAGTGGTTAAATAAGTTGTGCCATCAATAGCACGGGTGCGCTCATAATGGTGATCGTGACCATTGATGTAAAGTTGCACATTGTACTGTTGAAATAAAGGCGAAAAGCGGTTAATCAGTGTAGGATTAACTCCATAGTGTCCCGATGAGTAAAATGGATTATGCCCAAATACCACTTTCCAAGGTGCATCACTCCGGCTTAACTCTTGCTCTAACCAAACTATTTGATTATCCCAATCAGCATTACTATTAGTATCTAAAGCGAAAAACTGCACAGCATCACGGCGAAATGTATAATAACGCCCCTTCATATTAAAGCCGGGATATTTGATTTGTGGATCACCGTTATCAGTGCGAATATCGTGATTACCTAAACAAGCATGAAACTTTACGCCCTGGGTGAGTAATTGTTCATAAGGACGCTCAAAAACCGCACCGATTTTTTCAATTTCCCCATTGTTGTAAATATTGTCTCCAGCTAATACCACCAAATCATAAGGGTTTTGCTGGTGATAGTAACTCATTGCTTTAGCTACAGCATATTGACCTTGAGCGCCGGTCCCCGTATCCGCAACAGAAGCAAAACGCAAGAGCAGATCATTTTTGTTTGGGGTAGCAGCCATAGCAACATTTAACTTCCAGCCCACAAGCCCTACGCTCATAGTCAGACCACCTAAAGATAGGAATTGACGGCGTTTTAAATTCATAAACCTACCAAACTCAATATTTATAGTCAGTTTAACTGAATAATCCATCAATTCGGGAGTGCTAAATCACAATAACACCCCCATTTGACAACGGTTTTTTTGGTGATACATTAAGGCAACATAGGCATGAGCAATAACAGTCGCTGCTTAATAGTTCCATGTCACAAAACAATCAAAATTTACCACCTTCTTCTTCCCCCCCACCCGAAGCCAATCAATTGCGCCCACTACCCATTTGGAAAGTTAAAATCATCCAACTTCTCAGAGGAATTGCGGGAGTTTTAGAAACGGTAGTAGTTAAACTGGAGACTTCACCGCCCGCAAACCATGAGGAAAAACCTAGTTTTTGGCAACTTCTGCAAATACAGTGGAATAGATTTTTAAGACAAGTCCGGTTATTTTTACCATCAAATGTATCCAATAACTTATCAGATCCAATTTTGACAGGGATTTTAGCAGTAATTATGGTAGGCGCAGTTTGGTTAACTGCAACTATTGTTACTCAAAAACCTACGGAATTAGCTACAGTTCCCCCCAGTGAAGAAGTTCCAGCACCCACACCCACAATTACCATTCCACCAGAACCAGCACCAGAACCAGCACCAGAACCAGAACCAGAACCAACACCCATCATACAACTAACACCCGAAGAAACCTTAATTGCAGCCATTGAAAATCAAGTAGCCGAAATTAGCGATCGCTTTGCTGATGGTTTAATACAATCAATACAAGCTAACTTCCGCACCAGTGACTTAACTGTGAAAATCAATAATGATTGGTACACTCTCCCCCAGTCCCAACAAAACCAACTAGCCGGGGAAATATTACAACGGGCGCGAGAACTTGATTTCACCCATTTAGAAATTATTGACCACCAGGATAGGCTCATAGCCCGCAACCCGGTAGTTGGTAATGAGATGATTATTTTTCAACCCCGGCTAAACTATTCATCAGAGGAGCAGGACAGCTACATTCAACAGTTAGCCTCCCGTTTGGGAAGACCACGGGAATTATTAGCGCTTAAACTAGTGGAAATTCCCACTGCTTCTAATTATACCCAAAACTCATTTTATCAGTTATGCCTGATTCTTACCCCCAACCACAGATATTAAAACGCCTGCGTCAGCTTAGTCGCATTTTAGATAAAGCCGTAACTGTTCCCGGAACACCAATTCACATTGGGTTAGATCCTCTCATGGGATTTATACCCGTTGGTGGCGACTTTTTGGGAATTATCCTGGCTAGCTACATTGTCCTAGAAGCAGCAAAACTAGGTGTACCCAAATCAACATTGACCAGAATGGTTTTGAATGTGATCATTGATGGCTTGATAGGAACTATCCCGGTCATTGGAGACTTATTTGATTTCGCCTGGACAGCCAATGAGTATAATATACAACTATTAGAAGAACATTTACAACTACCCCTGAGAAAATAAAAAACACCCATATCTCCGAAATACTCAAAATATCAAACAGGACGACACTCGGATAAAACACTGTGCATATTTACTACATAACCAATTACTGCGATGGCGGGAGCGGTAAATCCAGTTTCTTCAACTTGCTGAAGAATAGTTGTTAAAGTGCCAATTAATTCTTCTTGTTCCGGTCGTGTCCCCCACCGCACTAAGGCAATGGGTGTGTGTAAATCTAACCCAGCTTCACTTAACTGTTCCACAATATAAGGCAAATTGTGAATCCCCATGTATATAACAATGGTTTCGGAACCATGGGCGATCGCTTGCCAATTTACTTTGGGTTTATACTTACCTATTGCTTCATGTCCAGTTACAAAACTCACGGAAGAACTATAAAGCCGATGAGTTAAAGGAATGCCGGCATAAGCAGCAGCCGCAATACCAGATGTAATACCAGGCACAACCTCCACAGATATTCCCGCTTGGACTAAATCTGCCATTTCTTCACCGCCGCGACCAAAGATAAAGGGGTCACCACCTTTGAGGCGAACTACCATGGCGTGTGCTTGGGCTTTTTCGATTAACAATTGGGTGGTTTGTTCTTGTAGTAATGAATGTCTCCCCATGCGTTTACCAGCATTAATTTTTTCGGCTTGGGGATTAATCATGTCCAAAATTGCTGGACTGACTAAGGCATCATAAATCACCACATCTGCACATTCTAGCAAACCCTTACCCTTGAGGGTCATCAATCCCGGATCTCCAGGACCCGCACCTAGCAAATAAACCTTACCTAAACACCTTTGGGCCTCTTTCTGTGTGCGACTCATCTATCTATCAAATCCGTAATTATTTTAGCTAATTCTGCACTTGCTCCCAAAGGCGCAGCCAGTTGGAAAGTTACAGCAGGAAATTGTAATTTTAACTGTTCTATGGATTGAGCGATCGCATCAGTTATACCCCCGGTGAATAAAAAGTATGGCAAAATGGCAATTTTTCTTTGCCCAGCGGCAACTAAATCTTGTATCCGTGATGGTAAACCAGGATCTACAGCCCAATAAGCAGTCAACGCTCCCAACTTCCTGGCTATAGTTTCTATTGGCTGTAAAGAACCAGGGCGACTGCTACCGTGGGCTAACAATATTGTGGTTTCAGCTGTCATGCTACCCATTTGCTGATATAATAGTGTTATTAACCCAGAGTGACTACCGAGATGTGGCAGCAGGTTAATCATGATCTCTTCACCAACAGACTGCTTTGCCAAAGCAATCTGCTCAGGAAGATCATTGAGTACATGAACACCTGGTAAGAGAAATAGAGGGACAACCTGCAAACAACCAACTCCCTCAACTAAAGCACTGCTAACAAATTGTTTAATCTGCTCATGTAAAGACTGTGGTTGTAATTCCAAGGCCGCTATACCCACCAGATGCTGAGAAACTCCCAATTGATCAGCAACCAAAGCTGCTAATTGCTGCATAGCTAATTCCGGGCGGGAGTCACGACTACCGTGAGACACCAATAAATACGCAGATGGCATAGAAAAATTTTTCCGTCTTACTAACTACTTTTAGAGTAGCCGGTTGAGACCATGGGCAATTTGGGGTTTATTGCTGCTGTGCCTTGTAGGTGTAAAAATTATTCAATGCTCCCACCGTTTCAAACTTATAAATAGGGACTAAGGAACTCAATCTTAAATCTGTTGTGTAAATGCTGAAAATGAGGAAATTTTGCTTTTGTGTACTATTTGCCAGGATGTCGCGCATTTGGGGATTAAATTGATCTACCAGACCTTCGCATTGAGATTTGATCACATTTTCTAAAAAATTGGTTGTTTTCTGACAAATGTCTTGTTTTAAAATATTTGTCAGCCTTTGTGTGGCGTAGTCTTCGTATTCAGCCCGGGAGGGGTTGGTTGTGGCCATTACTACCGTCAAGCCGACTAATGCTGCTGCTCCGCTAAGAGCAACCATAGTTAGTACTTTCATTGTATCCCGCTTTCATCCTCCATAGCGATCGCATATCCAAGACTCTAAATTAACAAGATCCGTTCCTGAAAAAAAGTCTTGATCATTTTCTGATTAAGGTGCTATAATCAAAAATATAAAATGGCGAGCGTAGCCAAGTGGTTAAGGCAGTGGTTTGTGGTACCACCACTCGTGGGTTCAAGTCCCATCGTTCGCCCTTGTTTAACTATATAGTGATGCACCCTCTAGAAAAAAGGTCTTAGTTTAATATTTTTTCTAGAATTGAAAATATATTGAAAATATTTTGAATTTAGCCGCCTTTGTGTGGAAATGGTGACTACATGGTTAACTCTTGCCAAGTGACAGGCCCCACTACTCCATCCACCACCATAAGACGCTGATTTTGAAAAGCTTTCACAGCTGTTTCCGTCAGTGGACCGAAAGCCCCATCAACTCGAATAGCATAGCCATTAGAAATTAACAACCTTTGTAAAACTCTCACAGAAGTACCATGACTACCAAAACTAAGAATTGGCAAGGATAAACCCCTAAACCTCCGTCCCCCACCTGATACCTTGACATAATCAGACTCCGAGGCGTAGTAGTGATTAGCTATAGGTAATCCACCTGCCAATAAATTCCTGTTGGTAATGTGATCAAAAAGTTGCTGTTTAGGTGAATTAGATGTAGATGAATTCCTCGGAGAAACTGCATCTGTGGGCATGAATTCAGGTGGTGTAATGGAAGCATTACTAGCTAATTTAGCTAAATTACTTCGTGTTAAATTCTCCGGGCTATTTTCCATCGGCAATGGCTGCCCCTTGTATGATTTATTTGCTAAAAATAGTTGTTTGGTGGTTAATATACTCGTTATCAGCAGACCAATGTCGCTCATTGTCATTCATTTTACTAAGAACCTAATCTTTAAATACACAAACAAATATGTTGTTACTCCGGAAAAGTTTATACTGAATTGAATTAGAGTACTATTTGACTGTATATTAGTTAAATAATTTAGAGTAAGTTAGTATTTGCTGTCTTCCTCCTAAAGTCTCATCAAATTGCCAATATTAACGGAGGGAAGTAAATAAAAGTTTTTCTTGATGTATTAAAAATTGTGCCATCCCCCTAAATTAAAAAAGGGGGAATTGGAGGCACTTAATAGTTAGGGTATGGAGTAAGAAATATTACCCAATGCTATCTAGGACTGGATGGAAGTAGAAAGCAAGCCCCAAGACTGTATAAGCAGCTAAAAGTAAAATGCCTTCTAACCAATTGGACTCACCATCAGAACTAATACTATTGGCAATGAAAACAGACACCACCACAGCAACTAATTCAAAGGGATTAAAATCTAAATCCATGGGTTGATCAAGTACCCACCCAGCTATGACTAAAACTGGCGCAACAAATAAAGCAATTTGCAAACTTGATCCCACAGCTACCGACAGGGAAAGATCCATTTTATTTTTCATAGCCACAGTGATGGCGGTGGCGTGTTCAGCAGCGTTACCAACTATGGGAACTAAAATTACCCCTGTAAATAGTGATGTCAGACCTAGTTGAGATGTAGCGACTTCCAAAGAACCCACTAACATTTCTGATTCCACTGCCACTAACAAAGTAGCTCCTAACAGCACACCACTCCATAACCATATATTGGGTTTAGTGTGGGGTGTGTCCTCTGCTTCTATTTCTGCAACACCTACATCATATAAATAGGCGTGGGTTTTCATGGAAAATAGCAAGGTTAAAGCGTAGACGACAATTAAGACCAGTGCCACTGCAAGAGAAAGATTTTGAAGAATTTTTTCGCTAATTCCCAAGGAAGTGTAATTTACCGCTGTTGGTAACAAAATGGCAATTACTGCCAAATTCATTGACGAAGCATTGACCCTGGCGACAACGGATTGAAATTTCTGTTCTTTGTACCGCAGTCCACCTAAAAGCATGGAAAAACCCATGACTAGTAGTAAGTTACCGATAATGGAACCTGTAATACTGGCTTTGACTACATCCACCAAGCCCGCATTCAGGGCAACCAAAGCTATAATTAGCTCTGTTGCATTGCCGAAAGTGGCGTTTAGTAGTCCTCCCAATGTCGGACCGACTACTACGGCTATTTCTTCTGTAGCTGTACCCATCCAAGCTGCTAGGGGCAAAATTGCTAAACCAGCTGTAATAAAAACTGTTAATTCTCCCCATTCTAAAATGTGGGCTGCTACAGAAACGGGGATAAACAGTAGTAAGACCAGAAAGAGTGTGTTTTTAACTGACATTTGCTACAGATACTTCTTGTTGCTAACTAAAGATATTTGTGATTATTCTTTATGTACATAGATAATTGTACTTAATTAATTAAGGTAGGAGGCAAGATGCCCGCACTACAAGATTTCTATCACTTATATATCTCATGGGTTCTGGGTGATTGGGGGGGTGGATATGTAAATTAAAATTGCAATTTATGGATTTTTGGTAAACTTTCGTAGCAAAATACCCATGTACTCTAGCATTTTCCCCAAGATATAAGGTTTAATGGATGAGAAGACCCTAGAATATTTAACAGACACTGCTAATAAAAAAAACCTATTGTCTGTGAAATAATGATGAATGCAGATTTATCTGAGTAGTCCAACAGGTGTTGAGGAGATTTAACCCTATCCCCTAGCCATAGTTTTTCTATATACCGGATTTTGCTTTCAAACCTCTGTAAACAGGTTTAAATAGCAAGTTTCGTCGCCAATGTAAGTTTTTTATTGGGATAAATATATATGACTTCTGCTGCGGAAAGACCAGTTAACTCTGGCACAACCTTTACATCACATTTACCAGCTGAGGATGGTCACCACCTTGACACCCTCAAACAGTCCACTGGTGTTTATGTGACAGTACATGGTCACTTTTATCAGCCACCGCGGGAAAACCCATATTTAGAGGCCATCGAACGTCAACCCAGTGCTGCACCTTTCCATGATTGGAATGAACGCATCCACTGGGAATGCTATCGCCCTAATGCCTTTGCCAGGGTTTTAAATGATCGTGGTGAAGTGGTGGATATTGTCAATAATTACGAATATTTCAGCTTTAATATAGGGCCAACCCTGATATCCTGGCTAGAAAACCATGATTTTGAAGTTTATCAGCGAATTTTAGAGGCAGACATTAAAAGTTGTCAGCGTTTGCAGGGTCATGGTAACGCCATTGCCCAAGTATACAATCACATAATTATGCCCCTGGCTAATGAACGGGATAAATATACCCAAATTCGCTGGGGAAAAGAAGATTTCCGCTCTCGCTTTGGACGTGATCCTGAAGGGATGTGGTTAGCGGAAACCGCTGTGGACTATCCCACTTTGGAGGCTTTGGCGGCGGAAGGAATCCGGTTTATTGTCTTGGCACCATCCCAAGCCCAGCGCTGTCGTCCCCTACCCACTGAGGATGATCTCCACCCGGAATGGCAAGAAGTGGGGGGCGGTCAAGTTGATCCCACCCGTCCCTATCGTTGTTATTTAAAGCCAAAACTTAGTACTGCGGCTTCACCCCTCAGCACAACTAAAGAAAGAAGTGAGGAAATAGATAATTCTCTGGCATACATTGATATCTTCTTCTATGATGGACCGATTTCACGGGATATGGGTTTTAGCGATGTGGTTTATAGTTCGAGTCACTTAGCAGGTCGCATCGGTTCAGCAGTCCGTGGGGATCACCGTCCCGCACAATTAATTTCCGTGGCTACAGATGGGGAAACCTTCGGACACCACAAAAAAGGAACGGAGAAAACTTTGGCTTATGCTTTTGTGGCAGAGTTTCCTAAGCATGGTTGGACTGTTACCAACTTTGCTCATTATCTCAGCCTGAATACTCCCACTTGGGAAGTGGAAATTAAGCCGGCTACGGCCTGGAGTTGCGCCCACGGTGTGGATAGATGGCAAGATGACTGTGGTTGTGGTGGTGAAGGTGGTGTATGGCATCAAAAATGGCGGCGACCTTTGCGGAATGCTTTAAATTGGCTGCGGGATCAGTTAATTGCAGTCTATGAGGAGCAGGGTAGGCTGTTGTTGCGTGACCCATGGCAAGCAAGAGATGAATATATACAGGTGATACGCGATCGCTCTCCGGCCAATGTTAGCCGCTTTTTGTCTCGCCATCAAACCCATAAACTCACCGCAGCAGAACAGGTGGACGCTTTGCGCTTGTTAGAAATGCAGCGTCACGCTTTACTGATGTTCACTAGTTGCGGTTGGTTTTTTGAGGAAATTTCTCGCCCAGAAGGTACTCAGATTCTCCGTTATGCCTCCCGTGCTTTAGAATTAGCTGGAGATGTGGCAGGTGTGCAGTTAGAAAAAAGTTTCCTCAAACGTTTAGGTTTGGCTCCTAGTAATGTAGATGTGTTCAAACATGGGGCAGAAATCTATCGGCGCATGGTGCAAACTGCCCAAGTCAGCGTTAAACAAGTGGCTGCACACTATGCCATTAGTTCTCTGTTTAACAATCACAAGTCCTCGGAGACACAAATTACTAACTCTGCTCATTCTCAGCAAAAGCGGGTTTATTGCTACACTATCAATGAAATTGATTACCAACTGCAACGCATGGGATCACTGACCCTGGCAGTAGGACATTTAAAGCTACTGTCAGAAATTACCTGGGAAAGTGAGAATTTAGTCTTTGCTGTCCTGCATTTAGGGGGCTGGGATTTCCACTGTTGCACCCAATTATTTACTGGTAGACGTGAATACAGCCAAGTCAAAGAAAAACTCTTTGGGGCATTGGGTCAAGCCAGCGCATCTCACACCATCTTAGTGATGATACAGCTATTTAATGAGGAAACATTTAGCTTGCAGAATCTCTTTGCTGAGGAACGTCACCGGATTATGCGCCTACTTAGTGAGGAAACATTGACACGTTTAGACCAATTATATACCCAAACATACCGTGATAATTATGGTGTGTTAATGGCATTTCACCGGGATGAACTAGAGGTTCCCCAAGAGTTACAAGTGGCAGCAGACATTGCCTTGGGTTCTCGCTGTATGATGATATTGCGATCGCTTGAGCAGGACATCACAGAACCAAGATTGAGCTTAAATCACATTACAGAATTAGAGTCCATAGCCACTGAGGCGAAACATCTGCACTGTCGGCTAAATATTCCCGAAGGTAAGCAGATCCTAGAACAATTGATCATGCGATTACTTTGGCAATTGTTACATGATACCAACGGCAGTTTTGCCACAGAAATCCAAAGTTTAGAACGCCTGATTGATGTGAGCTACCAGCTGAACATCGGTGTTTCTCTCCACAAATCCCAAGAATTATATTTTAGTTGTCTTCATAGTCAAATTATTCCCTTGTGTGTTACCACCCTAACCAGTCAAGAGGAGAATTATCAATGTCGTCAATTGCTGAAATTAGGACAAAAGTTAGCGGTTGATTTGACACTCCCCATGGCTAAAGCCGGGGGATTCCAATCTTAGCGTTAGCTAGGCATAAGTTACGCGCGAGTCTCTTCGCGTGTTCATTCCTTTGTCGAATTACTTTTAAGTGCTTGCGCGCATACACACCAGGGGCTTTTCTTCTACCGGATGATATCATGTCCTGGTAATGAGTTACCATTAAGCAGCGAGCAGGACTTATACTGAGCGCAGTCAAAGTATAGTCAAAGTATGCTCGCACTACATATGTTGAGAAAATACAGAAACTATAATCATGTCGCCCCTGAAAAAATGCGAGATAATCTATAAGAACAAAGTTTGTCTATTTGTTTGATAATTGGCAATCAACATAATGATACAAAGTCAGTCAGACAGAAAACGTATAGAAGAACTGCGCCATTTGTTGCGACAAGCCAGCTATGCCTACTATGTCTTAGATGCACCGATTATGGAGGATGCAGTTTATGACCAGCTTTATCGAGAACTACAAACCCTAGAAAGTGAATATTCAGAATTCATCACTCCCGACAGTCCCACTCAGCGCGTGGGGGAGAAACCAGCTACACATTTTACATCAATACGTCATAATATTCCCCTCTACAGTTTGGAAAATGCCTTTAGTATTGATGAGTTACAAGGATGGGATCAGCGTTGGCGGCGACAAGTACCCAAATTAGATAGGGTGGAATATGTTTCTGAACTGAAAATAGATGGTTCTGCTTTGGCTTTGACCTATGAAAATGGCTTGTTAGTTAGAGGTGTTACCAGGGGTGATGGGGTAGTGGGTGAAGATATTACCCAAAATGTGCGAACAATTCGCTCAATTCCTTTGCGGTTGAATTTTGCAGATGCAAAAACCTGGGAAAAAGTAGAAGTTCGTGGGGAAGTGTTTTTACCTATAGAAGTGTTTAAACAAATTAACGCCGAAAGACAAAAAGCTGGAGAAAATTTATTTGCTAATCCCCGTAATGCCGCAGCTGGTACACTCAGGCAATTAGACCCGCGCATTGTCGCCCAGCGACGGTTGGATTTTTTTGCTTACACATTGCATATTTCTGGGATGGATGACGCGAGTATTGCTAATACTCAATGGGAGGCTTTGCAGTTATTGGCAAAAATGGGTTTTCCCGTTAACCCTAACCATAAACTTTGTCACTCAATTTCAGAAGTAGCAGAATATTATGAACACTGGGATACAGAACGCCTAAACTTACCCTACATGACTGATGGGGTAGTGGTGAAGTTAAATTCTTTTAAGTTACAAGAACAACTGGGTTTTACCCAAAAGTTCCCCCGATGGGCTATAGCTTTAAAGTATCCAGCTGAAGAAGCGCCGACACGAGTAGAAAATATTTCTGTCAATGTGGGGAGAACTGGGGCGTTAACGCCATTAGCAGAAATGCGTCCGGTGCAACTAGCAGGAACAACAGTTTCCCGCGCTACTCTACATAATAGCGATCGCATCCTGCAATTAGATATCCGCATTGGTGACACAGTTATTGTTCGCAAAGCCGGGGAAATTATACCCGAAGTAGTACGAGTATTAAAAGAACTGCGTCCAGAAAATACCCAACCTTTTATAATGCCCACCCATTGCCCGGTGTGCGGTCAATGGGTGGTGCGGGAGTCTGGCGAGGCGGTGACTCGTTGTGTTAATGCTTCCTGTCCGGCTATTCTCAAGGGAGAAATTGAACATTGGGTGAGTAGGGATGCTTTGGACATTAAAGGTATGGGGGAAAAGCTAGTACATCAACTTGTAGATAGAGGTTTGGTGTTTTCTGTTGCTGATTTATATGACTTGACAGTAGAACAATTATGTGCATTAGAAAGAATGGGGGAAAAATCAGCACAAAAATTAACAGATGCCGTTGCTCACTCAAAAAAACAACCTTGGTTTAGAGTATTGTATGGTTTAGGTATTCGTCATGTTGGTACTGTTAATGCCCAATTATTAACCGAAAAATACCCCACTGTAGAACAGTTAGCCACAGCCAAGCAATCAGATATTGAGGGTATTTACGGTATTGGGGCAGAAATTGCTCAATCTGTATATCAGTGGTTCCGCATTACTGCCAATCAAGTTTTAATTGAACGTTTACAACAAGCAGGATTACAATTAGCGGCCGCAGAAGCAAAAACAACAGTTAGCACAAGTGTTCAAAAATTGGCTGGTAAAACTTTTGTAATTACAGGCACTCTGCCCACTTTATCACGGGATGAAGCCAAGCAATTAATTCAAAATGCCGGGGGTAAGGTGACTAATTCCGTGAGTAAAAAAACTAATTATTTGCTAGTGGGGGAAGATGCTGGTTCTAAATTAAGCAAAGCCGAAGTTTTAGGAATTACTCAGTTAACTGAGGCGGTGTTGTTACAAATGTTAGCCGATTAACAAAGAGTAATGGTATTATTGCCATAGCGTTTTGTTTCAGCACCTATGAGTAAACACAGTCGATTTTGGGTTTTTGTGTTGGCGGTAATTATGGGATGGTGTATCAGCTTGACCCATCCTGTCATGGCCGCGCCTTTGTCTCCACTGGCATACCTTGACTCTTCTCTGTTAGAAACATTACTTACACGCAGTTATACCAGAGCAGTTGAAGATGCGGAAAATGCAGACGAGTCTGAAATTTATGCAACCCTACAAGCTATTTCCATCAACAATCCTAATTTAAAATGGAGAGATTACCAGGGTGAGAAACAAGTATTAATGGTAACTTGGACATCCTGGAATGGCTATGATAGTCAAGTGGGCTTACCTATGGAATTAAGTCGAGAAATTTGGGTAACCGCGGTTCCAGAATTAAAAACCTTTACCCAAACTTTAAACCTTGACCCAGAAAGTCTGACCTTACGCTTAGAACAATATCTGGGTTTACCACCTCACAACGGTAAAACAAAATTTGTGGAAATGTGGGTCAATGCTACTGATTTATTTCGCCCTTGTCCCGATGCAGAAATTAACGATACTAGCTGTGATGTCAAGTTTTCTGACAATGTTGACTTGCAACATCAAAACTGGATCAATAATTTACAATTAGCCTCCTATGGTGACAGGGGTTATCCCTGGACAAGATTAGGTTATACCTATGATTGGGGGAGTCTACAGGGTGAAGTTGGCGCTAGTGAATTTGTGGTGAAAAAAGGGGCAAAAGTGATGATTGAATCTGTGAAAAATACTGTAAACTACACCAAATCCTAGAGCCAAGTATTCCCTAATACTCTGACATCACCGACCTTCTGGGTCGGTGAATATGTCAACATTTACACTTGTATGTCACGTGTTTAAGAAATGTTATATTAGCGATCGCTACAATATTTTTAGCATTTAATTACTGTCTATTTATTATTTATTATGCAAAGTCTAGCGTTGACTTATGGTGCTTTTGGAGAGTCAGCACTAGGCAGGGTAGATTGATTAATATGATTTAAAACTACATTAGACAAAATAAATTTTTATTTGCTATTATTATCTAGTGAGTGAAATTTAGGAATCATTTGGGAATCTACAAGTCTGGCAGATGAGAGTTAAGTGACGTAGCCATAAATACTTGTGATTATAGTGCTGGTAAATCAAGCATACATTCAAAGAACATTTTAAAAGCAGTATGGTAAGCTCTTTTGATGAGGTTTTTATGTTAGTAATAAACTTTTAAAACATCCTCTCAGGTGCATCTTTAAAGCGTTGAAAAATTAAATTTAAATTTTTACCTGATTATTCATAAAAATCCTGGAGAATGTATAAAACGAAATCACATAATATTAATTTAATTGTCCGGGGTGTCTAAATCACTACCATAGCCAACGCCTAGCTAACAATATCACCAAAATAGTTGAGCGATGAATAGTTTGTTTGATAATTGGACAAGCAACCTGAAAAAAAATTCGCTCTTAATGATTATGGCAATACTGCTGCCAACCGTAGTAATTAATACGGTTATAATGACAGCAGAGCGAATTTGTGCGACTTTTTCCGCCATGGAAACGTCGATTTCAGTCACAGCCTTACAGAAATACGCCGAAGATGGTGTCATTGACAATGAATTATCATTTTATCAACAATATCTGCCTGCAAAGCAGTTACAAGAATTGCAGGTACTTTTACACACACCTGTTAAGGCCAGTCCAGTGCTGGTTTCTCAATTCCTCCACACCCCTCAAGGCGAGTTTCTGTTAAAGCGTTTGGCGCAAGTGGTTCAACCAGAATCTCGTCAACCAGAACCTGCATTTCACGCCTTAAGGTCAGCATTTATTTCAGCTTCTGCTGAACCAGAGGGTTTAACAATATTAAATCTGTTACGCAAATATCCTTATAGCAGTATTCATATTGATTTAAAGCGTGGTTTCGCCATGGCTAGGGAACTAGAAAGAGTAGTTAATCAGACTCAACGGGCGATGGACGCAGTAAAAAAACAGTCTAATATAGAAGCTGCTAAAACTCCAAAAGCTCTGAATTTATTACAATTAGTAAATTTAGATAGTCAAGGAGAGTTTGAATCGCAAAAACACACACTAAAGTTTTTTGACTCACAACGCCATCGCCTGTTACTAACTGATGTTTACATACCCCATGTCCAGAGTCCAGCCCCTGTAATTGTCATTTCTCATGGTTTGGGTACAGACAGCAGCAACTTTGAATATTTAGCTACACATCTGGCTTCCCACGGATTAGCGGTAGTTGTTCCTAATCATCCGGGTAGCAGTCCTGAAAAATTGCAAACATCATTGCATAAAAACAGCCATAAAGTCATAGAAGCAAATGAATTTAAAAACCAACCCCTAGATGTAACATATGTCTTAAATCAACTGGAAAAGATCAACCAGTCGGATTTACGCTTTCAGCAGCGATTTAATCTGCAACAAGTGGGAGTCTTTGGTCAATCTTTAGGGGGCTACACAGCCTTAGCTTTAGCAGGTGCAAAAATTAATTTTCAGCAATTAAAACAAGACTGTACAGCACAAGCCTTAGACAAATCCTGGAATATGTCTCTACTATTCCAATGCAGTGCTTTGGCCTTAAATAACCACTCCAGTCAAGAGTATAACTTGCAGGATGAGAGAGTAAAAGCGGCGATCGCAGTTAACCCCATCACCAGCTCAATTTTTGGTCAAGCAGGTTTAAGCCAAATCAAAACTCCCATCATGATTGTTGGTAGTAGTGATGATACTGTTGCGCCTACCTTATACGAGCAAATTCAACCTTTTTCCTGGTTAAATAACTCTCATAAGTATCTGGTCATGCTTTGGAGTGGAACTCACTTTTCCACCATTGGTGATAGAAACTCCAGCAGCCAGCAGGTATCATTACCCAAAGATTTAGTGGGCGATGCTTCTCAAGCACGTTACTACATGAAGGTTTTAGGTTTATCTTTCTTCCAAACTTATATAGCCAAGCAGTCACGATACCTACCCTATCTTAATGCAGCTTATGCCCAAACTATTTCCCGCGATTCTCTAGGGTTGAGTCTTGTTCAATCTTCGGCTAAATTAAATTAAGCTGTTGTGCTGCGTTAAAATTCAGCTGGGAAACTCAATTGTCGCCATAAAACAAATTCACTGTGCAAGGTTTTCTCAACTTAAACAAACCCTTTAATTGGACATCTCACGACTGCGTGGCGCGAGTGAGAAAACTCCTGCGTCTCAAACGTGTGGGACACGCGGGAACTTTGGATCCAGCAGCTACCGGAGTTTTACCCATTGCGCTGGGTAAAGCCACCAGATTATTACAATATTTACCAGATAATAAAGCCTACAAAGCTAGTATTCGCCTAGGGGTGCAGACCACCACCGATGATTTACAAGGTGAAATCATTACTTCTCAACCTTGTGCAGAATTGGATCTGGCAGCGGTAACCAATGCAATGGCACAATTCAACGGTAAAATCATCCAAGTACCACCAATTTACAGTGCCATTCAGGTAGATGGGAAACGTCTGTACGACTTAGCCCGGAAAGGCGAAACCGTAGAAGTTCCCCAACGCACAGTAGAAATTTTTCACACAGAAATTTTAGATTGGCGAGTAGGAGATTTTCCTGAATTAGATGTCGCCATTACCTGTGGCGGTGGTACATATATTAGAGCGATCGCCCGTGATTTAGGCGCAATCTTAGGAACTGGTGGTACTCTGGCCGCTTTAATCCGCACAGCAAGTAGTGGTTTTCATCTGACAGACAGTATCACTTTAACTGACTTAGAAACACAAATACAAAGTGGGACATTTCAACCAAGCCCCCCCGATACCGCCTTACAGCATTTACCATCTATCACATTACCCCCGACATCTGCTCAAAAATGGTGTCATGGGCAAAAAATGCCTGTAAATGAAGACTTTTCTGGCACAGTTAGAGTTTACCATAGTGGGGAGCCTAGTGTGGGAGGCAATCTAGAAACTTCCTTTCTAGGTATAGGAAAACTAGAGGAAGGTATACTAGTACCTGCCACAGTGTTAGAACAGTGTTAGAACAGTGTTAGAAAGTTAAAGGTAGTAAGGGCAGTATAGCATTTCTGAAACACGTGAGATACAAATGACAAATTACAGATTTGACGTTAAACCCACACGAAGAGTCAAGCCAGGACTGTAGATCCGATTAACTTTTTCATGCTGCTGATCAAGTAAATTTTCTACATAAACTGTCAGTCCCAAATTGGGTGTTATGGGAATGCGACTACTCAAGTCCAAATTCCAGAAGGAGGGTATAAAATCTCTACTCGATTGATTTTGATTTGTGAACAAAGCTCGACGAGTGCCACTGTTATAGGTAACATACAAATTAGCTTGCCAGCCTGAATTTTGATAACCCACACCAGCTTGAGCTACAGAATAAGGAATAAAACCTAACTGTAAACCTTTTTCTGTTCCTGTTTTGATTTCAGCATCTGTGTAGGTATAGTTGACAAAAGTTGACCAGTTATTAGCAACTTGTAATCTTAATGCTGCTTCTAAACCATTAGTATCCACTAGCCCTACATTTGCCCATCTTCCGGCCAGGATGGCTAGGCGATTATCTAAACTACTACCAAAGTATGTCAACTGTCCAGTCAAATTATTTGACAATTTAACATCCACACCCGCAGTCCAAGATGAACCTGTTTCTGGGACTAAATCAGGGTTAGCCTGCCAATTGTGAACAGTATCATATAGATATAATTGATCTAAATCAGGATTACGCTGTCCTCCGGCCCAACTTCCCCTAATTGCTACTGTTGGTGAGAGGGTATAACGTAAGCCAGCACTAGGGTTGAGATAATTACCAAACTGGCCATCAAAGCTTTGTCTGAGTCCTAAATCTATTTGTAAATTATCACTAATGTTGAAAGTGTTAACAGCAAACAATGCTGTATTTAACACATTTCTATTTTCCGTCTCATTCAAATCACGTCTATCAGGTCTGGTACTGAAAGTATCACCATTTAAGTTAGTGTTCTTTAAATCTAATCCCCAACGTAATTGATGACTGGGGGTTAATTTCCAGATATGGTCTACTCTGGCTGTGAGTTGTTGTGTGTCTAAAACACCCCGACGATTAAATTCTTGTCCACTAAATACTGTAGGTCCATAAGTGCTGAAGTAATCTTTGTTGTAACCGAGGGTGGTTGTGAGGTTAGAACTTTCTCCTTCACCTAACCGAGTTTGCCAAGATAACCCCACATTCAAGCCATCATGGTCTAATCTATCTTTTTGCAGGGGAAACCCAAAATAAATTAAGCCGCGACGACTGCTGAGGGTTTTGATATCTAAATTCAAAGAGTTTTTACTATCTAAATCTAAAGCAATACTGCCAAAGTAAGTACTAGTAGCTGTGTCTGCATTGGATAAATATCCTTGAGCATCACGATTAGCTGCACCCACAGGAACGGGATAACGATTGTCTATAAAGTACCTTTCAAAGCTGAAATTATATCGAGCATCACCAGATGAACCACCATAACTTATCTGTTGATTATTTAAATTTAATGAGCCGAATTCCGCACTACCAGTTAATTTCGGTTCACCATAACCTTTTTTGGTGATGATATTCACCACACCGCCAAAGGCTGATGAACCATACAAAGCAGAGGTAACACCACTATATAATTCTACTTGTTCGATGGCCTCTACAGGAATACTGTTTAAGTCTGTTGCACCATGATAAGTGTTGACATTATTGTTAATTGGTCTGCCATTAATCATAAATACAGACTGATTAATTGAAGCCCCCCGGTAGTATGTACCTGTGTGAATATCAGCACCATGTCCGACATTGTTAATGGCAAAACCAGGCATTCTTTTTAATACGTCAGCTACACTTGTAGCACCTTGTTTTTGGATTTCTTCTTGATCGATGACGTAAACAGGGGTAGACTCCGGTAAAGGGTCTTGTTCGCCGATTACATCTATGAAAATATCTGCTTCTTTTTGTGGTTGAGTTTCCGGGTTAACTTCAATCGGTATAGATTCTTGAGTTAATAACTCCCCATTAGCCACAGCCGGCAAGGCTATTAACAGACTCGGTAAAGCAACTGGTAAGAAAAAAAAATACTTATTCACTTGGTCTAGGTTAAGCAAAAATTACTAAGTGGTATTTTTGCGCCTACAGTAAACTAATGTCAAAAGACATCCTGTCATACTTTATTAAAAAAAGGGAATAGGAAACAATTTAAAACCTAAAATCAGTATAAACCCAGAGAGTATGGGGTTATACTGTTGGGCTTTTAGGGTTGATCGTAAAATGGTGACTAATTGATATTTGGTTGAATTTCCCTTAGTATAGGCTGGTCTAGCTCAACAGATGGTTCTGGACTTGCTATTGCTGCTTTGGGAATTTCTATAACTGGGTTGTTCAAGGCCACCATGAGAGGAGAAGTTGAAACTCCAGGTTTTTTTGTACCTGGTGTAAAGTTAACTGGTTGTTGTTGGGCTAGTTGTGGTGTGTGGAAGTCACCACCTGACACTAACCCAGATACAGCACCGATGACACAAGCAGCTAAAGCAGCGCTTCCCATGATCCACATTGGGCGGTAACAGTGGCGCACACGCTTTAATACTTGCTCAACCCTTGCTTCTGGCGACTCTGGGGCTTTTGGTACTGGCAAAGTCCGCAAGCCTCGCCGTAAGTTAAGTAATCTAATATACAGGCGTTGGGCAGAGGCATCGTTTTTTAGCCACTCCTCAACTTGCCTGCTTTCGGTAGCTGTTACCTCTCCATCGAGGTAAGCACTTAATAACTCGAAGCGATCGCGCTTCTCCATATCCATAGCACCCGTTGACTCATTGGTATGCCGGCCTGTTCCATCTGGCAAATCTTGAGGATCTAGCCCGGAGGAACTGTCATCAAAGGTCGAATTAGTATTCATTATAGCATTCTGACCAATTCATATGCGGGTCAAGCGAGTCAGAAATCCTGATCAATTCATTAAATTACTTTCTGAGGAAACCAGGATTTTTAACTAACATCACAATTCTTAAACAAGGTTTAATTTTTACCGTTAGGAATCTAGATAATTTTGCAACTGAGCTTGCAATCTGGATCTAGCTCTGGCGATTCTGGATTTCACTGTTCCTAATGAAACGCCGGTAATTTCGGCAATTTCTTCATATGCCATACCTTCAATTTCCCTAAGCACAATGGTAGTCCGAAACACTTCAGGTAAATCTGCGATCGCTTCCCGCAGTTGCTCGTAAAACTCTCTAGTTGTCAGTTCCTCCTCTGGTCCTGGAGTATCTCCTGGGATTTCCCAATCCATTTCCCCGTCTTCTACTGTGCGGGGAGCATCCAGTGACAAGGGAGTGGCTACCCGCTTACGTTTACGCAGCTCGTCGTAAAACAAGTTAGTAGCAATGCGGCTTAACCACCCTTTGAATTTGGCTGGTTCTTGTAATCGGTTAACATTTCGATACACTCGAATCCACACTTCTTGAGCTAAATCTGCCCTGTCGGGCCAATCTGGAGCCAGGTGGTATAAAACTCGATCAACTTGACTTTGATAGCGGCGCAATAATTCTGCAAACGCAGCGCGATCTGGGCGCAGTCCTGCTTGACAGCGTAAAATCAGATCGTGATTAGAGAGTTTGTCAACTTGCACCGGTGCGGTCGGGTATTTTGCATCGACAGTTGACCAGGATACAGTAATCGATTGGCTCATAGATCGTACTGAATTTTAAATCATCCCTATCTATTAGACAAGGTAATGGGCGGAATGTTCCTGTAAAAAGGACGGATATTGGATTGGTACACAACGGTATAGAAGGTTAAAAATATCAAAAACTATAGCTAAGGTCTGTTTTGACCTCTCATGAGACCATAGCGGTGTTTTGAGGGATTTTTTTTTAATTTTTGATCTCCCCTCCATTTTACTCTCACTGTGCAGTTAGCATTATCCGACCACTTACCATTGACAAAATTAGCTAGATATGCGCTGCCGGCTAAGGCTATATTTGGGGTTGGAAACGGTTTCATCGCCAAAATTTCAGCCTTATGGCAGACAAAAATGCGAATTTTTCGGTTTTATGCTTAAATCATGAGTTGATTTACTGTTTGAGGAGTTATGTAACGGCTTTGCCAAAAGTTGCTTGATAGTTCTGTTAATATGGGCGGAGTTGCCCATAAAAACCAGTTATTTTTCCGGTGTTTTGACCATCATTGATGTTGATGAGGCATATACTTCAAAAACAGTAAGTTAAACTGGGGAGATTATCAACAATCTAGGAGGAATTTATCTTCGTGCATTGGTTGATACGCCTTGGTTAAGAGAAAATCTTATAAACAATAGGCGATGGCAATGGTAAAAAATCAATCTGTAGCCCGTATATTCATGTTTCTGTGTTTTGGGACAGCCATCTTATCATTAGCTGTCCATTGGCGCATAAGCAGAAGTCAAGGGCAGTTTGACGAGGTAGCTTCCGCAGCAGCCAGCCCACAGTCAATGGCTGATAGCCCTTCTAAACGAGCTATACAACCCACTGGACATCAGTCCGGTTCCATTCAGTTATCGCCCAGGATGCGATCGCTATTTTTAGGACGAAGGCGCAATTCCCCGGCTTTGTCCTCAGCAAAATCATCTCAAACAGAAGTGGTAGTGAATTTAAGCGATCGCCGTACCTACGTTTACAAAGCTGGTGAAGTGATAGCCAGTTACCCCATTGCTGTAGGTAAAAAAGGTTGGGAAACCCCCACAGGTTCCTTCCGCGTCACGGATATGGAAGAATATCCTATGTGGCAGCACCCAATCACTAACAAAATATTTCCGTCTGGTGCTGATAGTCCTTTAGGAGCGCGATGGATTGGTTTTTGGTCAGATGGACGCAATGTGATTGGCTTTCACGGCACACCAGATACACACTTGTTGGGATATGCTATCTCTCATGGCTGTATCAGAATGCGTAATGATGATGTCCGCTTATTATATGAACAAGTAAATATCGGCACGCTTGTTTCCGTGCGTAATTGATGAACTTCCATGATCACTGGCAGTACAAAACCCCGTTGATGATTAAAATTGGGATTGTTGCTCAAAGTCCGGTGCGTAGACATTAAGTAAATGACTGACTTGGCGCAGGATTTCATTACCAGTATTTTTGCATACCACAGGTGTTTTCTTGTTGTTGGGTTGCTGGAGATTACGTCCTATGGACTCGGTGATTTGCTGGGAAATTAACTCTTGTAATTCTGCCTTGGCACGTAGACGTTGGTAGTTAGCGCCTTCTTCTGTGGTGGCATATAAGGGTGGTAAGCGGTTGAGGGCATAAGCAGCTATATCTCCCACATCCAAGGAACTGTCGCTGGTAGCCTCAATTTCTGCGGCTCTAGTAATCGCTTCACTCAACACCAATTCTTCCATAACATTAATGAATTGTTTGCGAGGAATCGCCACTACCTCGCCAGTCAATAGTGCCCCCATTAATCGATCTAGCGCCATATACTCCTCTATTGATAGTTCTGATGCGTTATCACAGATTTTTCCAACCTCTGCTTCCATTACTGGTGTCAAATAACCATCCTGGAGAGCTTGTTCTACAATTTTTTCTATACTCATAACGCTCATCATATGTACGCTAGCCGAGCAGGGTGGGGACGGTATCAATCTGCCTAGTGATTAGCAGAAAGTATATAATAGATTCTCATTAGTGCGTCATTAATTTAATATCTACTAATCTACTCCATCAAATCTCCAGGGTACTGGATCAACAGACTGGCCATTGACATATAAACCCCAGTGCAAGTGGGGTCCTGTAGAAGCACCTGTAGAACCCACTGTACCGACTAATTGACCAGCTTTGACGAAATCACCTTCTTGGACTTCAATACTGTTGAGGTGTAGTAAAATACTTGTTAATCCTTGTCCATGGTCAATGCCAACTGTATTACCGTGAACCCGAAACCCTCCGGACACCGTACCTACCAACGCCACCCTTCCCGCAGCTGGAGCGACTACAGGCGAACCCTTAGCGCCAGCGTAATCAACACCACGATGGTAGTAGTCATTGGCAAATTTACCGTTATAGTAACGACGTACACCATAAATAGTAGTAACCCGCCCTGCATTTGGTTTCACGAGTGGTCCACTCCAATACTTTTGGGGTGTTTGCAGCTTTTTAAAAGCGGCGACGCGCTCGAGTTCATGTTCTGTAGCTTTTACCCCAGCTTTTCCTGGTGGTAAATTAATGCGTTGTGTGGGAAAAGAGCGATTACGCAAATTAACAGCCAACTTTCGCACTTCCCCATTGGCAAAAACTTTCATTGTTAGGTTTCCTGGTTTATCCATGGGAGTGGTAGGAATTAAAGCCCGATATTTATTAGGCGCGATGGCAAATGCTGCATAAGAGTTTTCATCCACAACCACCCTAGGATTACTACTTTTATCTAGATTATCCACATTAATCACCACAGATAGGGTGTCCCCCAACTGAGGATTACTGGGAGTCACCTGGGTTGACAAAGCTTCCACAGGTAAAGCCAAGAGTACCACAAACACAGATGCCAATATGCCCATGAACAGGTTTTTCATGGGTTGACGTTTCCAGCTTCTCAAATTAAAATTTGTTTCTCTAGTGTGATTATCTATACTCATAAACCCACAACACAATGTCTTACTGCTATTGACTACAAGACTAATATTATTTACATTTGTATCTCACGTGTTCAAGAAATGCTATCAAAACATATCGGCTGGATCGGCAGATCGCAGTTTACGGGTGGCGATCGCCCCGGAAATTGAACACATAATGATAGTTAAAAACAGCACCTGTAAACCACGAACTAATGTCATATACATGGGCAAATTAGTGGCGGTGCGGGTGATGTGATAGAGTCCCAAAGATACAGCTACCCCAGGAATAAAGCCCAATGCTGCTAAAATTAACGCTTCTTCAAATACCACACTTAGCAAGTAAGAATTATTATATCCCAGTGCTTTAAAAGTCGCATATTCTCTGACATGGGCATTGACATCGGTGGAAAGAACTTGATAAACCAGAATTACCCCCACCGCAAAACCCATGGAGACACCAAGGCTAAAAATAAAGCCAATGGGGGAATTTGTTCTCCAGAAGTTGTTCTCAAATTCAATAAATTCTGCGTGAGTCATCACCTTGACATCATTTCTCAGGTAGGCTTGCAATTGTACTGCTACTTTTTTCGGGTCATATCCTGGTTTTACCTGTATTAAACCTAAACTGATACTGCTGGAAGGACGTGGAGAAAATAACCGCAGAAAGTTTTGATCGCTAGTTATTAGGCTACCATCAGAACCAAAGGAAGCACCCACTGTAAACAAACCACTGATGGTAATTGTGCGGCCTTCTATTTCCGTGGTGATTTTTTTACCTTGGTCAATTTCAGCAACAGCTTGTTGATAATCTCCCCTAGCACTGCGGTCAAATAAAACTGTATCCGGTAGCTTGATTGACTGTAACTGCTGATTGACATCCGGTAAATCAAAAGCTGGCTTGTCGGGATTAAAGCCGATGACTTGCACCGATGTTTCCCGGCGTGTTTGGGGATTCTTCCAGATGATGTTGTTAATATACATTGCTTCTGCTGAGTACACCCCCGGAATATCCATGGCTTGATACAGTCGCCGCCGGGAAAATGGGGGCATATTTTGCATACTACGGGCTTGGGGACTAGTTAACACAATGTCTGCTTGCAAGCTGCGATGTAGTCTAGTGTTACTGTCATATAATGCGGTTTGAAAGCCCATTTGCATGAACATCAAAACATCAGCAAAGGCTATCCCTGACAAGGCTACCAGCAAACGGCTTTTTTCGCGACTCAGTTGCAACCATCCTAGGGGTGTACGCCGGCGCAGTTGTTTGATTAATCCCATCATATGAAGTGGTGCTGATTAAGGATGTGATGAAAAATTAGACAGTTCAATTATTGCCTTCACCTGCATATTGGTTAATTGGGCAGCTTTTTGATTGGAAGTTTGATCTAGTCGGATATAAACCTCTACTACTCTGTTGTCAATGTTGCTGGCTGGGTCAGTGTTAATTACATTTTGCCGCCTCACTTGTAAGCCTTTACGCTCTACTGTTCCCTGTAATTCAATGGGCAAAAAATCACCAAATACTTGCACCTTCTGCCCTGGATTCACTTTGCCAATGTCGCTTTCGTAAACTTCCGCAATCACGTACATTTGGCTGGTTTGGCCAATATCGGCAATACCATGACTAGAAATTAATTCCCCTGGGCGGGAGTGGATCTCAAATATTTGACCATCTTGAGGCGATCGCACATAAGCTTGTTGTAAATTTACTTCAGCCCTTTTCATGGCTGCTATAGCCCGGTTTACTTCCGCTGCAGCCGCTTCTATATCCACTTTTGGCACTTCAGTAATTCCATCTAGTGTTGCTGTGGCTGCTTTGATCTGTTCCTGGCTCGTTAACTTGATGTGAGTTAATTGTGTTTGTGCTTCTTGCAAATTTTTTTGGGCTGTTTCTAGTTGTAAGCGTTTGCTGTCTCTTTGGGAGGCTGATATTGCCCCCTCTTGATACAGTTCTTCATATCTTTGGTCTTCTGATCTGGCGTGATGCACTTCCGCTTGTAATCGAGCTATGGTAATTTTTTGGGCGGCAATATCACCTTGGCGTTTTGCTTCTAGGCGCGCAATTGTGGCTTGTTGTGCTAATATTTCTCCACGTTGAGCACCTGCTTTGATGCGGTTGAGGTTGGCTTGTTCCACTTTTACCTGTTCCTCAGTTTCTTTTAAAGCAGCTAACAAGCGATCGCGGCTATCTAAAATTGCTATTACCTGCCCTACTTTCACTCTATCCCCCTCCTGTACCAACAGTTCCTGTACCCGACTTCCTTCTGAAGTAGTGGTGGCGGAGAGTTTAATCACTTTTCCTTTTGGTTCAATCCGTCCTAAAGATGTTACTGTTTTTAGCTCTGGTAGTAGTGTGTCCGCCTGTGGTGGCTTCTGATTGATGCTATTCTGAAGTTTTAATACTGTATAAACACTACTACCAATCACTGTTAAAGAGACAATGATAGCTATAAAAAATGGGGGACGTAAAATAGATTGAGAAGATATTGATCGATTTAGCTTTGAATTCTGCACAATAGCATACCTTTGAAGCAATTCCAAATAGGCTGATTCAAATCGGTAAATGTCCTGCTTAACTCTCTTTTATCACTCAGCAGAGGAAAAAAATCTCATGCTTTCCCTGTTTTTTGGACATATAGCATTTCTTAAACAAGTGAGATACAAATGTAAATGCTCGCCCTGTAACACAAGCATCCTGCTTGTTAATGATGTACCTCACTAAGGGTGAGAACCGCCATAACACAGATTTTTAATTAGTTCTGCTTCCACTAGTCAATGATCTAATGTAAATGCTCCCCCTGTAACACAAGCATCCTGCTTGTTAATGATGTACCTCACTAAGGGTGAGAACCGCCATAACACAGATTTTTAATTAGTTCTGCTTCCACTAGTCAATGATCTGTGGTATACAAAACTAAACTATTTACTTCTATAATAGAATTATACTAAACCGATTAGTTTAGTCAAGGCCTTCCTAGGCTGTAAAAAATGATAAAATAAGGACTATTTACACATGGCACGCCCAAAAACGGGGGAAATTGACCGTTCAAATTCAGGAGATAAAATAGAGCAAATTCTGCAAGGAGCAATGCAGGAATTTTTAGCCCACGGCTATGCTGGTACTAGCATGGATAAAGTAGCAGAAGCTGCTGGGGTTTCCAAAGCGACGGTATATAGCCACTTTCAAGATAAACAAGGATTATTCAAGGTTTTGATTGAGAGGCTGGCAAAAAAGCGGTTCTACTCCATTTTAGGCACAGAATCTCTCAAAGGAGAACCTTATATTGTACTACGACGATTAGCAGCAACAGCATTAGAACAGATGATGAATGATCGGGAATATCAGTCATTTCAGCGCCTGTTAATGGGAGAATCGGCACGTTTTCCAGAATTAGCCCAGGTTTTTATTGACAGCATTGCTAAACCAGCCATTGAGACTATCAGTAGATATTTAGCGGCTCACCCTGAATTAAATATACCCGATCCAGAGGCAACAGCGAGAGTATTGATCGGCTCCTTAGTGCATTTTGTGATCACTCAAGAAATTATGCACGGTAAGGAAATTATACCCATGAAAGGCGATCGCTTGATTGATGCCTTGACACACTTGATTGTTAATTGTGCAGAGTGATGTTAATTGGCAATTAATTATTTCCCCCTGTGATTTGTTCCCTAATTCTTTCTCAAGAAAGAACTCATGGTGTTGGTAATTTTTTAGATTGTTCTTAGGAGATGTATAAATTTTCATGGTAGGAAACATCATGGCTAAGAAACCAAAAAATGAAATTAATCAGCCGGTCAGTCCAGACTGGGATTCACGAGAAGAACCAACAGTCAAGCAAAGAAACTTAACAGTCAATCCAGGGGATGTGATTGTTGAGGAATCGCAATCACTAGAAGAAAAAGCCAAACAAGTGGCTGTAGATGTACCAGATATCACAGGTGACACCATTACAGTCCCGACTTACTTTATTGTAGAATACCCCGACGGGACAAAAAAGGCACTGCACCACGTGAGAGATGCGGAAGAAATTTCTGACGTAATTCGTCAAGCACGAGTAGATGAACAGGGAAATCGGATTTGGTGGTAGTTTCTCCAAGTAGATATGGACTGGCAAAGCTGAAAAATTAGAGCAAAATGAATATGTAGGCTGTTGTCTGTTCAATCTTGAACCACTCAAACTTCGTGCGTAATCTCCAAGCAACTCATTTAAACCGCGCCCGCGCTAGTCTCAGACAAGCGTTGTCTTGGTATGGATATCTTTGTAAGTCGGGACAGTTTTCTTCACATCCTGAATTGGTGGGCTTACTCAAACCGGAATTAGAAGCTTTAAACTCCACACTCAACAAACTAGACTCTAATGTGATTAGAATTGCTGCTTTTGGTTTAGTGAGTCGGGGAAAATCAGCAGTATTAAACGCCTTGCTGGGGGATAAAATTCTGCAAACCGGCCCCCTCAACGGTGTCACCCAATGGCCGCGTTCCGTGCGTTGGCAGCCGGGGGGTAAGGTATTGATAGAGTTAATTGATACACCAGGTTTAGATGAAATTAACGGGGATATCAGGGCAGAAATGGCGCGAGAAGTGACGCGCCAGGCTGATTTGATCTTGTTTGTAGTTGCAGGTGATATCACTCAGACTGAGTACCAAGCATTGTTAGAATTACGACAGGCACAAAAACCACTGATTCTGGTATTTAATAAAATAGATTTATACCCAGAAACAGACCGCTCGGCAACTTATGAGAATTTGCAACAACTGGGGTCTACACCTTTACTACCTGATGAAATTGTGATGGTGGCTGCGGAACCAGCACCCATGGAAGTACGAGTTGAGTGGCCCGATGGTAGTGTTAGCTATGAATGGGAAAGGCCACCCCTTCAGATAGAAGAACTCCAGCAAACAATTTTATCTATTCTCAATCGCGAAGGGCGATCGCTCCTAGCTTTAAATGCACTCATTCAAGCACGGGATGCTGAAGCGGCTATGGCGCAAAAGACTATGGACCTACGGGACCAAGAAGCTGAAGATATTATTTGGAAATTCACTAAATATAAAGCCTTGGCAGTAGGATTAAATCCTGTACCTGTTTTAGACGTGATCTGTGGTGCAATTGCCGATTTAGCCTTAATTCGTTCTCTAGCAAGATTATATGGCTTACCCATGACCAGCTATGAAGCCACCAAAATTTTAAAGACTATTTTCTTTAGTTCAAGCGGTTTGCTATTGGGAGAAATAGGTACTAGTGTTATGCTGGGTTTAGGTAAAAGTACAGCTGTCATTGCCAGTGGTGAAAATCCCCTCAACATTACCGCTTATGCTGGCACTGCCATTGCTCAATCTAGTCTAGCTGGTTATGGTGCATATACAGTGGGTAAGGCCGCCCAAGTTTATTTAGAAAAAGGTTGTACCTGGGGAAAATTAGGAGCTAGTACAGTAATTCAAGAGATTTTATCTCAAGTTGACCACAATACAATTCTGTACCGCTTACAACAGGAATTAGGTGCAAACTATTAAAACTTAACCCAGAGGGGAAGTCAATGCTGATTTGGTGATTTGCTGAATTGCATCTAAACTAGGCGCTGGTGTATCGCTTTCCATCCCTAACCAGAGAAGATACTCAATATTCCCCGCCGGTCCGGTAATTGGCGACCAAGTTAAACCCTTATATTTCCATCCCAATTCAAAAGCCACCTGTAACACTTGGAAAATCGCATCAGCTTGGTCATGAGGATCACGGACAACCCCCTTTTTACCTACGCGGGATTTTCCCACTTCAAACTGTGGCTTGACTAGTAATACTGCATCTCTAGGAAATTTAGTTAATCGCCACAAAGCAGGTAAAACCTTGGTTAGGGAGATAAAAGATACATCAACCACCGTCAAGTCAGGTATAGAATCACTTTCACCATATAACTCATGGGCTGTGAGATGACGTAAATTAGTGCGTTCCCTTAAAATCACCCGTGGATCATTTCTTAATTTCCAGTCAACCTGTCCATAACCAACGTCCACGCCATATACTAATTTTGCGCCGAATTGGAGTAAGCAATCAGTAAAACCCCCTGTGGAAATTCCCCCATCTAAACAAATACGTCCAGTTGGGGAAATGGGAAATGTTTCCAAAGCCTTCACCAGTTTCTCACCACCGCGAGACACAAAACGCGATCGCTCTTTTATTTTAATTTCCGCCCCGGTATCAACTTCTGTCCCTGGTTTATCTACCACCTGTTGATTGACGGTCACTTCTCCTGCTTGAATTAATCGCTGTGCTAACGAGCGAGAACCACATAAGTTTAATTCCACTAATAAAGTATCAAGTCGCTGCTTCACCAATTAACTTGACTCTCCTGATCAGATTAAATTAATATAGCGTTTCCTCAGCATTATTCCACCTCTCCCCCTCTCCCCCCGCGCTTCTGCGCTTCTGGGTGAGATATAAGAATCGGGTTAATAGCCAGTCAACAACTGCTATTCTCCATTCAAAAATTCCCAATATCCATTACTTAGTTCCCTCACCGCCAAATCATAAAATTGCTTACCGTGTTCTGGTGTTGCTAAAGCTGGATTTGAACCCATGCGCCCATCTGGGTAACGCTGGCGGAAGTTAGTAGCACTATAAATTTTGTGTCCACTGGGAACCTCTGGCGAGAGGGGGGCTTGTTTAATCGCTTCTGGATAAATATACTGGGTAATAGCCACCTCACTGGGGGTAGCATGAGAACCTTCTTGTTCACCATATAATTCCTTGGCGAGTTTGTATACAGAACTGCACATAAACCAGTTAGCAATTTGACATTCTACCTTGGAGGCGTTAGTAATTTGCTTTTCTTCTAAGTGGGCGTAAGTTTCTGAAAAAGCAGCTTTGAGGGTAGCAATATTACCCCCATGTCCATTGATAAAATAAAATTTGCTAAAGCCAGCTTGAGCTAAACAGGTTATATAATCTCGAATCACCAGAATTAGAGTACTAGGACGTAAACTAATTGTCCCAGGAAAAGCGGTGTGGTGTAATGCCATACCCACATTCATGGTAGGAGCAATCATTGCTTGAGTTGCTTCTCCTACACCGCGGGCGATGGCTTCTGCACAAATAGCATCAGTCCCAATTAAACCAGTGGGCCCGTGTTGTTCTGTGGAACCAATGGGAAGGATAATACCCTGTGATTTTTGTAAATAAACTTCAACTTCTGGCCAGGTGCTTAAATGTAGTAGCATTTTGTAGAAAGGAATAGGGAACATTGACCATAACAGAATTATGGGGACACAGCACTACCATGTCCCCTATCCTTGTATTTAATTTACATCCAATCCGTTGGACAAATTTTTGCATTGTGGACAATCAAAAAAACGAAAACACGAGCAAATCAAAGCAATTAGATTGATGTTCAATTTTAATTTCTATGCTATCTAACCTCTTTGAGAACTTAGCAGTAAGATTGGATATCCTCTCCACACTGGTCTACTAAATAGCACAAAGCCCGAAACCGCAAGCCCACAAATTCATCATACAGTGGATTCAGCTTACACAGGGGGGGGATGTGAGCTATTTTGCGTCCCAATAAGATAATATCACGCTCGAAAGGACACTGGGCAGGAATTATTTTAGCTAGGAAATGAGCAAACGCACGATTGGTAATTTCCAGGTTGTCTAACCTTTTCCGCAATGGTTGCAATATGTCGAATTTAGTCGGAGTTGGTTGATGGGGGCTACCTGCTGGTTTGGTGGCTTCTACTTCTACAGATTGGATAAAAGCAGGTAGGATGATATGTTGATTATTTGTTTCAATCATAGCTCTCAGTAAGGTCTTCCCTGGATTAATTAACTGTTTGCCAACTTAAGACTTTACCATACAATCTATGTCGGTGGTTTTTATTCTGGTTATGAACGGAACAAAGATATAGCATTTTGTAACACAAGCATCCTGCTTGTTAATGATGTACCTCACGAAGCCCGAAAACCGCCATAACCATCAAGGGAGTAATTTAGCATAGAAATTGCTGGTAAATGCTGCTGTTATTTTATATTTAAACTCACTGGATAATCATCAACTGTCCCGTTAAATACAAAATAACAAAGAAAATATAAAAATGGTCTTCCGTTAACTTATACTTATGATTTGTTGGTATCAAACATGATGATCTCCTATGTTGGTTCTAAATGAACAGTTCACAAACTAACCAGTGGTTAGAATTGTACTTGTACTGGCACTGGTAGGCTGTGACCTTTATTTTGGTTAGGTTTGCTGGTTGGTTGTTGGTCAACCCTTCTTTATTTTAGAATATTGGCATCAAATAAAAAGTTATTTAGATTACAAAACCCCCAGCGGATATTATTTAATTAAGGTGATCATATGTTTTGATGAGAAAAAATTAACTTAAAAATTAACTTAGTATGTCAATTATTATACTAAGTTTGCCATATAGGTACAGCAGCGGGCATCTTACCTGCAAAAAATCCATACATAAATTTTAAGTTATGTTACAAAATTTGCCGAAATATTGAGAAATTGACTGTAAGGGAAACATAGCTTTAATGTAGAACCTATAGGGGATATTTGAAGTCAATATAAAATATCATGAACCAGAATAATACTCAAAAATACCAATTTGTCTGTACTCTGACCTTTGGTGATATCTACGGTCAAATAATTATTTGGTTAATCACCATTACAATTAGTTTGGCTTCGGCTTTGGCGTTGATGGGTGCTAAACGTCCTGTGTATGCTTTGGCTACGGTGGGTTTAGTGGTTCTGTTATCATTGCCGTTTCTGCTGTTTGCCTTTGTGACCACTTTATTAAATCATATTGAAGTAAGGCCAGTATCTCCAGCAACTCAGACCCAACCCATACCAGGTAATATTTCTCAGCAAAAACCAGTGGAGGTCACCAGCTGATTAATGTTAATTAGGGTTAGCTGAGAGGATAGGGAACAGGGTTTTGCCAGCAGCCCCAATTATCACCCCTTGTTATTTTTTGGGTTTTTGGGCGAGATAATTTATTTTGATGACTAGCATCTTTAGAATAGAACCAGGACTGATTCTGGAGATGGGCTAATTATGCTAGAACACGATGTAATTATTGTTGGGGGTGGATTAGCAGGATGTCGGGCTGCTGTGGAAATTGCTCGCACTGACCCCAGTTTAAATATTGCTGTGGTGGCTAAAACTCATCCCATTCGTTCCCATTCGGTAGCAGCCCAAGGGGGAATGGCCGCTTCACTCAAAAATGTTGACTCTGAGGATAGTTGGGAATCACACGCTTTTGATACTGTCAAAGGTTCTGACTATTTAGCAGACCAAGACGCGGTGGCAATTCTCGCCCAGGAAGCCCCTGATGTGGTCATTGACTTGGAACACATGGGGGTTTTGTTTTCGCGTTTACCTGATGGTCGCATTGCCCAACGGGCTTTTGGGGGACATTCCCACAACCGCACTTGTTACGCAGCCGATAAAACCGGTCACGCCATTCTGCACGAATTGGTTAATAATTTGCGCCGTTATGGGGTGGATATTTATCAAGAGTGGTATGTTATGCGCCTAATTTTAGAATCAGGTGAGGTGAAGGGTGTAGTAATGTTTCACCTATTAGATGGACATATAGAAGTATTACGTGCTAAGGCGGTGATGTTTGCCACTGGTGGCTATGGTCGGGTTTATAATACAACATCTAATGATTATGCTTCCACTGGTGACGGTTTGGCTATGACTGCCATGGCTGGATTACCTTTAGAAGATATGGAATTTGTACAGTTTCATCCTACAGGGTTGTATCCGGTGGGAGTGCTAATTTCTGAGGCTGTTAGGGGGGAAGGAGCTTATTTGATTAATAGTGAAGGCCTACGCTTTATGAAAAATTACGCCCCCAGTCGTATGGAACTAGCACCGCGTGATATTACCTCACGGGCGATCGCTTATGAAATTCGTGCAGGTCGTGGTATTCATCCCGACGGTAGCGCGGGGGGTCCCTTTGTTTATCTTGACCTGCGACACATGGGCCGAGAAAAAATTATGAGTCGTGTTCCCTTCTGTTGGGAAGAAGCCCGTCGCCTAGTGGGTGTTGACGCAGTAACTCAGCCTATACCCATTCGCCCCACCAATCACTATTGTATGGGTGGTATCCCAGTTAACACTGATGGGCAAGTTCGCAGCAGTGGTGATAATTTAGTTGAGGGCTTTTTTGCAGCCGGTGAAACCGCTTGTGTATCCGTACATGGTGCTAATCGTCTGGGTAGTAATTCCCTGTTAGAGTGTATAGTGTATGGTAGACGTACCGGGGCAGCGATCGCTCAATACGTGCAGCATCGTAAATTACCTGTTGTCAACGAGTCCGCCTACATCCAAGAGGCCAAGGAAGAAATACAAGCCTTAATAGAACAACCGGGTAAATATCGCATTAACCAAATTCGTCAAGCCTTCCAAGATTCCATGACCGAATCCTGTGGGGTGTTCCGCACAGAAGAATTAATGCGCCAAGGTTGGCAAAAAATAGCAGAATTGCGACAGCAATATTCCCAGATTTATTTAGATGATAAAGGCAGCTGCTGGAACACAGAACTAGTAGAAATGTTAGAATTGCAAAACTTAATGGTAGTAGGCCAGACAATTTTAGCATCAGCCATGAATCGCCAAGAAAGTCGCGGGGCACACTTCCGGGAAGATTACCCCCAGCGCGACGATGCCAACTTTCTACAACATACAATGGCTTATTATTCACCAGCAGGTATTGATATTAAACATCGTCCTGTGGTGATTAATATATTTGAACCACAAGAACGGAAGTATTGAAGTATTAAATTATTTGCTCCCTTCCTCCCTCTTTGCGCCTCGGCCCATCTGCGTGAGACTAACAGCTAATTTGTCCATTCATTACATTGGTAGTACGAATTATTAATAAACTCTTAACAATGCCTACCAATAAAACCAAAAAGTTGTAAAACAAAGTAGGAAAACTTACTTTTTCATCAAAACTGGCAGATTATGAGTACAATGATTCGTAGAACTGCAACATCACTATTTTTTGGAGCTGCTCTGGCATTTTCAAGCATTGCCCCCATGCCGGTACAAGCCCAGACTCAGTGCGCCAAAGTGGAGAAAAGGGATATTGCCCAACTTTTTGACCGATGGAACCAGTCTTTACAAACTGGTAGTCCAGATGAAGTTGTGAAGAACTACGCCAAGAATGGTGTTTTATTACCTACGGTTTCCAACCAAGTACGCCGTAATCATGATGAAATTAAAGATTACTTTGTCAAGTTCCTGAAACTTAAACCCATGGGTAAAATTAACCAGCAAAATATCCGTACCTTTTGCAATATTGCCATTGATTCAGGAATTTACACATTTACCCTGACAAATAATAACCAGCCGGCGGAAGTGCAAGCAAGATACACCTTTGTATATGAAAAAGTCGGCAATAAATGGCTAATCACAGAACATCACTCTTCAGCTATGCCAGAAACAACAAATACTAGCGCCCAATAAAACAGATAATTTAAACCATAAGCCCACATCTCTATTACACCCCTCCCTCCGCGCCCCTCGGTGAGATAAACATCCTCTAGGTTTGATCTAGCAGAGATAACATCTTGACTTGTACTCAGGATAAATGTACAATCACAATCAACATAGAAGGGGAGTAGCTGCTGGCAGTAAGCCAGTACATCTGAATCAACATACTGGCCACAAGCCTGGTTCAGATGACAAAGCAGAAATAAATACTAATACTTGTATTTATTAATTTGTATTTGTGAGCGAGACCTTCACTGAGTTTACACGCAAAAAGTGTGTGAGCTTTAGTGAAGTCTTGCCGCTCTCATTAAAGCTCCACACAGGTAAAAAATCCTTCAGGAGCTAGAGAGAGTGTTAACAGCATTTACAGCAGGTTTGTTACTAATTACCATTTCTGAGTTAGGGGATAAAACATTTTTTATCGCCGTAATTTTGGCGACGAAACACCCACGACGGCTAGTATTTATGGGGGTGTCGTCGGCATTAGCTACCATGACGGTTTTATCAGTATTATTTGGGAGATTTGTCTCTTTATTGCCGGAAAATTATCTTAATTACGCAGAAATAGTTTTATTTCTGGCTTTTGGAAGCAAGTTATTATACGAAGCCAGTAAAATGCCCGCTTCAGGCTGTGACCCAGAACTTGTGGATGAAGCCAAAGAAGCAGTAGCCAAAGCAGACCTACAGCGCCAGTCAAAAAGCCCATTAGCAATTGTCATGGAAGCCTTAACGCTGACCTTGGTGGCTGAGTGGGGCGATCGCACGCAAATAGCCACCATTGCCCTAGCAGCGAGATATAATGCTTTGGCAGTGACTGGGGGTGCTGTGTTAGGACACCTGATTTGTACAGCCATTGCGGTATTAGGGGGGCGAATGATTGCCGGGCGCATTTCAGAACGTCAACTCACTTTGGCTGGTGGGTGTTTATTTCTCATTTTTGGGATGGTTGCTGCGGTGCAGGGGGTGTGATCCCCCATATCTTCACTCTTCAGCCGGAGTTGGGGACTCAGCAGGGGTAGGAGTGGGGGTGGCTGCGGTCCGGTTGATTTCGTCTTTGTACTGAGGAGGGGCTAAAGCCGCGGCGCTGTCAAATAAAGGTTTAGCTTCTTCCACCTTGCCTTGTTCTCTCAAAAGCATCGCCTTGGCTAAAACCGGACGGAAATCTTGAGGATCTTTCTTAATTGCCTGGTCATAAACAGAAGTAGCCTGGGAGTAGTGCTGTTGGGAACCGTGAACCGTACCCAACAGCACCTGTATAGCCACAGTATCCACAGTTCCAGGCTCAACTTTATTTCCCTCGTCTGCATTAGAAAGGGTATTTTCTAGTAAACCAATGGCAGCTTCGGGGCGTTGCTGATCAAGTAACAGAGCCACCATACCTTGCAAAGCCTGTAAATCACCGGGTTTAGTGGTGAGAATAGTGCGATAAGCTTGGGCTGCTCCTTCCTGGTCGCCTATTTGCTGTTTAGCTTGGGCTAATAGTACCCCATATTCTGACTGTTGGGGATTGAGTTCAGCTAGTTTTTCCAGTGGTTTAATCACCCCTTGAATGTCACCTTGTTTTAAACGCAGGAGTTGCAGCCTGGCTTGTAATAAGCCATTCAAGGCTGTTTGGTTTTCCGGTTCCCGTTGCAAAACTAATTCATACCCCCGGGCTTCGTCTTGCAATTTTGATAATTGCTCTGAAGAAGTTACACTGCTAGTGCTGGGAGCATTTTGATTAGAAGAAGAGTCATTGATTGCCCCAATAATGGGAATGACTGAAACCCCAACAAATGCAGTAACTGCTAAGGCTAAAATAATCTTAACTATCCAACGATTGCGCGGTTGAGACACAGTTTTGTCCTACTCCAGAATTTAAACGACACGATTATTGACTAAATCGGAAAACAAAAAATTTCCCAAACCTTGCGGAATACCGCCAATAGCCTGTGAACTTTATAACAATGAACCATTCACATAAGCAAAGTAAGTGATGACTTTAGGAAGATCCGTCAGGATTTTACTTATGATATCCTTCCGAAACCAGTCTAAAGGCTTTAAGTTACATTAGGTTATTAATGCAAATGTGGCTTGTTTACCATTGTATTAGACCTTCTGGTGTAGCTTTGTGAAAAGCCCATATGCTTGGATCAACTGCATACACTTTTTGCTGTTTCATTGCTTTTGTCAAATCCCATAATGGGATGTGTCTCCGCTCCAAGGAGTTTTTATGAATTCCGACCTGATGCCTTCGCCTGAATTTTCCCAAACTTCTGTTCACCATCAACCTCAAACCCATCCAGAGGCTGACGCTCATGTTCACACACTAGCACCCCCTCCCTCTCAGGGAGAAAATTCCTCAGTTAACCCAGGGGAAACTAGCTTAAATGGAAATCTGGGTCATCGCTGGCAACCCATTCCGCCCCCTAGTGAACCAATGCAGTACCGAGCCATTGGCTTAATCCGGGGTCGCTACCTTGCCAGCAGTGAACAATTCACCCAAGGTAGACTAATCACCCCAGATGGTGTAGAGCTTAATGCCGTTCTACTGGGGCGAATTATGAGCTTAGTCAGGAACCACCTGGATTTACAAAAAGATCATTTGTGGGTAGTTTATCCCCGCACACGGCAAGAAAACGACACCTTACACCTGCAAATTGTTGGGGTGTGGGAGCCGGAAAATCTAGCTAAACAAACCACCGATGCTGATGAACCGGAAAACCAACCGGGATCTACCAGTGAACCAGTAGATTCTTCAGAATTTCCCGATGGTAGTTTTTCCATTCGCGGTGAGGTAGTGTACCAATCCTTCGAGGCTAATAGCTTAGTGGTGAAAATTAAGCAAGCTCCCCGCAAATCAAGTGATAAACCCAAGTACTTTAAGCTAAAAATGCGGGGAGTACTGGCCACTAAGGCTGTGGGCAAATTCTGGGACTTTATAGCCAAGCGAGATGCTGACCTATTGGTGGTAGAAAAAGCCGAAGCCATCGCCGACCTGCCCAAAAAACGCAACCCACATTTAAAAGGCAGCCCTCGTAGGGGTGGTGGGAAGAAACCATTTCTGCGTCAACCCAATGGGGAACCCCCGAAACCAGTCAAGAAAACAACCAGTGAACCTTCCGCAGTATCTAAACCCATACCGAAAGCGCCCACACCAAAGCCGATTAAACGGCCAAAACCAACTGAGGATTAGTGGCGATCAAACACATTTCCCACTGTCCTGTTTTAAAAATCCTGCCAGCGATCTTGAGGTAAAAATGATCGCTCCATAGGAATTGGGGCAACCGGTTCTGTGAGGGTAAAAGTACCTGCGGAAATCCATTGTTTTAATTCTGTGGCGATTTGCCGAGAAAAAAACATACTGGCTAGGGGCGCAACCCTCACAGTTTTGCCCTCAATGGTGATCCGCCCAGACTTGAGTTGGGCGTAACTCACCAAACCAAAGGTAGGACGGACGCGCCGAGGAATGGAAAAGTCCACAATGGGCGCTACTAGGTCTTGATCTTGAACTGCACAGCATTTAACTACTTCTTCGTTTAATACTGGTAGTGGTACACCTACCCCTAACATTAATGAAGGTCCATAACTTTTGAAGTAACAGCCCCGCACCCAGTGAGCATCCATTTGCTTGGCATCACCAATTAAAGCTAAAGTAGCAGCAGGTCCAATGGGTGTACGATTGGGTAAACGCTTTTGCAAAGGAAAGTGTTGAGTACCCTCCCAAGCCACATAGCCAATACCCCCACCTAAAAAAATTCTGGTACCAATGCCGATTAGTTGTAAATCTGGGTCGTTAAGTAAGGGGGAAATGGCACCGGGGTTTGAGTAAACCGCATTTCCTAAACTTGGTTGTAACGGTCCTAGATAAGTAAACAGAGGGCGATCGCCCCCGTTAACACCGACAATAAAATTTTGGTAAAGATTGCGAGGATTGAATAAATAAAATTGATTAATGGTGTCGCGGGTGATGGTGGTTTCAAATGTCGCCCGTGGGTAACAATCTGTTACCTGTCCCTGTGCTTTTACTTGTACGGGTTTGCCGGCGATTAAATTTTCTATCACATGACCACCGCCATATTCTCGGTCTTCTTCACCATCCATGACATCCACGGGACAACTAGCACCTAAGTATAAATCTACCGCTCCAAAACCTGCATATACTGGTACACCATCCAACCAGCAGCGCCGAATTTTAATAGGGGGGTCAGTGTGTCCTAGATTAATAATTGCACCACTGGATTCCATGGGCTCAAATGTGCCTGTG
>Ga0169931_10000910_pt1 | contig 49125 bp, 44 predicted proteins | sample Kivu_15m_20L_FD_129675 | JGI IMG/M metagenome (GOLD analysis project Ga0169931, IMG submission 129675) | Freshwater microbial communities from Lake Kivu, Western Province, Rwanda to study Microbial Dark Matter (Phase II) - Kivu_15m_20L... | ecosystem: Environmental > Aquatic > Freshwater > Lake...
CGCGGCGCGCTCGGCGGGCGGCGCGTTCTTCCCCGCGCGCACCAGAATGTGGCGCACGCGCACTTCAACGCGGTCGAACGCGTCGCGGTGCGCCTCGAAGTACGCTTTCAACTGCTGTTCCGTAGCCACCGACTTCACGTAGCCGGTGAGCTGCATCGCGGCGGTCCACGCGGCGCGGACCTGCGCTTCGGTCTGCCCGGTCTCCTTGTAGAAGTCCGCGAGTGTCTTCCCGTCGCGGGCGAGCTTCTCGCCAAAGGCGTTCAGTTGCGCAGCGATTTCGGCCGGGTCCACCTTCGGCGCGTTCTTCGTCAGGAACTGGCGCAAGAGTGCGTCGTCGATGAGGTCTTGCGTCACTTCGCGGCGGAGCGAGCGGAGTTGGTTCGCGTTGATCGGCGCGTTCGGCAGCGTGTGGCGAATGACTGCGTCCACGTCCGCGAGCGCGACCGCTTCGCCGTTCACGGTGGCCGCGGGCTTCGGCGGTTCCGCGCGGGCGGTGCAAGCGCAGAGCGCGAGGAGAGCGAGCGTGCGCATGGGAACCCTCTTCCATGGGGCGCGCCGCTATAGCCCGCGCGCCGCCGGGCCGCAAGCAGATTCCCGACGTAGGACAGGCTTCCAGCCTGTCCCGAATCGCGAGACGGGACGGGCTGGAAGCCTGTCCTACGAGTCAGTACCGGAACTCCGCGCCGAAGTTGAACGTGTGGGTGCTGAAGTCGCTCGCGCGCAGGCGCAGGACGTCGCCGCCGGTGAACGCCTCCGGGCCGCGGCGCACGTTGTTCCAGTAGATGAAGCCGTAGCCGGCGCTGACGCGCACGTTCGAGGCCACCTGCCACTTCGCGCGCATCCCCACCTCCGCGACCGCACCGAAGTACGTCACGGTGTTCGCAACCGTGGTGCTGCCGAGGGGCGCGTTGTTCGTGGCCGCGGCGAGTTGTGCGGCCAGCGGCGCGGCGGTCGTCAGCGGGACACCGGCGTTCACGAGCGCCGCGGTGGTCGCGGGTACGCTCACGCTGCCGGTGAGCGCGTTCGTGCGCGCGAAGTCGAGGTCGCTAACGGTCGCACCGAGTGCTGCGGTCGCGTGCGCTTCGAGTCCGAGCCGCCCGCGGTTCGTGGAGAGCAACAGCCCGAGTTGCGGGCCGTAGAAGTCGTTTCGCGAACTCACGCTGTTGCGGGTGCTCAGCGCGGCCGGCACGCCCGCGGCGGTCGCGCTCGCGTTCAGCGAAAGGGCGTCGCCGAGGTACATCTGCCGGTAGCCCGCGAGCAGGTCGAGCCGGTAGCCGGCTTCGCGGTGCAGCAGCACGCGGGCGCTCAGGTCGCCGCCGGTGAAGGTGACGCGCGCGCCACCGGTCGCGGAGCCGGTGGTGACACCGGGGAAGCCCGCGAACACCGGGACTTGCGCGAGCACGCCGTTCACGTTCACGACCTGCGGCACGTTCAGCACGTTGGTGCCGTCCGCGCGGCCGAGGAAGGTTTCGCGCGCCGAGAACAGCGTGTAGAAGCGGGCGAGCGCGCCGACCGTGTGCTCGCGGTCGAACCACATCCCGGCTTCGACGCGCAGACCGGAGCGCCAATCGTTCAGCATCGGCCGCCCGCCGAACAGCGCGACCGTGGACGGCTGACCGGGCAGGCCGGCGAGCACGCCCGCCGTGGCCGGGCCGGTCGTCACGAGCGGGGACACGTTCGGGCCGCGCGTGGTGCCGAGCAGGTATTCGGCGTTGAACCACATCGCGTACGGGTGTTCGCACGAGTTGCACGCCGCGCCGGCGGTGGTCGGCACCGGCAACGGGTCGGGCGCGGTCGCGGCTTCAAAGAGCGTGCCCTCGCGCGCCTCGTTCGAAGCGGGCACAACGGTCGTCGCCGGTTTCGGCGCAGCGGCTTTGGGCTTCGCCGCGGGTTGTGACTTGGTCGCGCCCGCGGGCCGGAAGAACGGATCGGCGAACGGGTCGTCGGCACGCGCCGCGGCCGACACGAGGAGCAATGCGAGGAGCGAGTACCGGGCGCGCATAAGTTCCGCCTCCGTGCGGGGCCGCACAACCGGAACAATCGGCGCGCGCGGCCCCTGCGGTTTAGGCGGAATGCGCGCGCTCGTGCGGCGCGCGAAGGTGGGGAACCTGCGGGGAGCCTCACTTCCCCGGCCAGCGGAGCGTGCGCCCGCCGAGCGCGTCGGCTTTGTACTCGCCGTCCGCGACCGCGGCGTGCCCGTTCACGAACACCCACTTCACGCCGGTCGGGTACTGGTGCGGCTTCTCGTAGGTCGCGGTGTCGCGGAACGTCTTCGGGTCGAACACCACCACGTCCGCGAACGCGCCCGGCTTCAGATACCCGCGGTCCTTCAGCTTGAGGATGTCCGCGGGCAGCCCGGTCGCGCTGCGGATCGCGGCTTCGACCGGGATGAGCTTCTCTTCGATCGCGTAGAAGCCGATCTTCCGCGGGAACGTGCCGTAGCTCCGCGGGTGCGGCACGGTGCCGCCGGGGAACTGCACGCCGCCGTCGCTCGCGGTCGCCACCCACGGCTGCTTCATGTAGATGCGCACGTCGTCTTCGCTCATGCCGAAGTTCACGATCTGCGCACCGCCATTCCGCTCGATCTCCAACACGATGTCGATGGCTTCCTTTTTCTCAGCTTCGGCGACAGTCGCGATGTTCTTCCCCTGCCACGCGGGCTTGGGCGCATACCGCGCGATCTGGATGCGCTTCGCGCCTTCGGTGCCGAGCGACTTGGCGATGTCCGCTTTCATCTGCGGCCCGGTCTTCTCGTCGTCGAGGCGCGCGACGAACTCCTTGTTGCTGCCCTCGCGCCACTTGGAAGGAACCACGGTCGCGCGCAACGACGTGCTACTCGCGATGTACGGGTACTGGTCGGCGGTCACGTCTTGGCCCTTCTTGCGCGCGCCTTCGATGAGCGCAACCGCGCGGCCGCTGGTGCCCCACGCGCTCTTCCCGCTGGCCTTGATGTGTGAGACGTGAACGCGGCACCCGGACGCGCGACCGATGGCGAGTGCCTCTTCGATGGCGTCGAGCAGGCCGCCGCCTTCGTTGCGAATGTGGCTCGCGTACAGACCGCCGTGTGTGCCCGCGACCTTTGCGAGCGCGGAAATCTCGTCCGTCTTCGCGTAGGTGCCGGGGTTGTAGATGAGACCCGTGCTGAGGCCCCACGCGCCGTCGCGCATCGCTTTGTCCACGAGGTCTTCCATCTTCTTCAGTTCTTCGGCGGTCGGCGGGCGGTTCGTGTTGCCCATCGCTTGCGCGCGGATGCTGTTGTGCGTGGCGAGGTGAATCACGTTCGTACCGGTGCCGTTCGCGTCCAACTGCTTGAAGAACGCCCCGACATCGACCGGGCCGGAACCGCAGTTGCCGGTGACCGCGAGCGTGCAACCCTGCATCACGTAGTTCTTGTTGAACTTCCCTTCCTTCCCGGTAAGGCCGGAGTCGCAGTGCGTGTGCAGGTCGATGAACCCCGGGCAGATCGCGAGGCCGTCCGCGTTCACCTCTTTCGCGCCCGGCACGTCGCCGACTTTGCCCACCGCGACGACGCGGTCGCCCTTGATGTGAACGCTGCCGACGACCGGCTTCCCGCCGGTGCCGTCGTAGACCGTGACGTTGCGGAACACGACGTTCGTGCCCGGCACTTTGGGTTCGGCGGCGCGCGCCGGCGCGCACAGCGCCAGCGCGATCAACACGGGACGCATACGGTCCTCACGGCGGCTTCGCCTTGTGGGTTCGGAATCGAACGCTACCATTTGGATACGATACCGGGAACCGCTCGCGAGAGGACGCAACGTGTCGGCCGCCGACGAACCCGCACCGCCGCCCTTCACCGACGAGTTCCGCGCCGCGGTAACTACGGAACTAACCGCCGTCGGCTATTCGGTGGTCGGGTGGGAACCGGCGGGCGTAAACGCGCGCCCCAACACCGGTGGCGACGACCAGTACATCGGCCTCGCGAACCTGTTCCGCCGCGCGCGTGCCGCGGACGCCGCCGAAGTGCCGGCGATGGTGCGCCAGTTCCTCGACCACCTGACCGGCGCGCTCAAAGCGCCCGCGGTGCCCGACGATCTCATGCAAGTCGGCGACCGCTTGCGGCCCCGCTTGGGCGCACCGTTCGACCGCACCGCGGCGCACCCGTGGGGCATCCCGCTGCCCGGCACCGGGTTGGAAATCAACCTCGTCGTGGACTTCCCGAACACGATGGCCTACGTGACCGACGCGATGCTGAAGAAGAGCCGCAAGCGCGGCGAAGACCTGCTCGACGTGGCTTTGGAGAACCTGCGCGCCGCGACCCCGGACGACTACTTCGAGCGCGCGTCGGACGAACTGGACATCTACATCGGGCACAGCGGCGACGGCTACGACGCGGCCCGCGCGCTGCTGATCGAAGAACTGATGCCGGAGTCGCCCGCCGGCTTCTGGGTGGCGATTCCGAGCCGCGAGGAACTGGCCGTGTGGCCGGTGTCGTTCCCGGCGCTGGGCCGCGTCCACGTGCTGAAGATGTTCGCTCAGGAGAACCACCGCGAGCACGCCTACCCGGTGAGCGACGAGGTGTTCTGGGTGTGGCACGGCACGTGGTACCGCTTCGGCATCGAGCTGAAGGGCGAGGAACTGGTGATCGACGCCCCGGAACCGTTCGGCGCGGCGCTGAACGAACTGGAAGGCCCGGAGTGCCCATGAACGCCCAAGTGACGAACACCACAATCGTGTTAGAAGAATCGTACCTCGGTCGGCGCTGGCTGATACTCGTGGCTCTCGTGTTCGCGGGCATCGGGTTCGCGCCCGGTGTCACCCTCTACGTCAAAGAGGGAACGCTCGCCGGTTTCGCCATCGGCAGTTGTCTCGTGGGGTTCGTATTCTACTTGCCGTACTTTGTCGTACTCGCGTGGAGCCGCTATCGCCGGGTGGAGATCGACCGTGCGACCGGCGCGGTCACGGCCCACGTGGTGTACCGGCTGCGCGCTCCAACGGTGCGCCAGTTCGCGGGCGAAGAGGTAGCGGAGGTAGTGTGCACGTGGCACCGCAACACCGAAGGCCCGGACGGAATGACGATCGCCTTGAGCACCCGCGACGGCGAAGAGGTCGCGCTCATCAACCGCGCCGCATGGTCGGACGAAGTGCTGGAACTGTTGCGGCCCGTATTCGGTGAACGTGTCCGGCGCGCGTGACTCTTACGGCAACAAGTCGGCGACCTTCACGGCGCTCGCGCCGAGCGGTGTGACGGTTTCGGTCGCGGCGTGTTCGGTCTTGGTGTGGTAGGTGGTCACGCCGAGCGCGGCGTTCGGTTGCGGGTTGCGGAAGACGTGCAGCACCCGCCCGTCGAGGTCCAGCACCCAGTATTCTGGGATGCCCGCGGTCGCGTACAGTTCCGCTTTCGTTGTCAGGTCGTAGGTCAGCGACGTGAGCGCGACTTCGACGGCGAGAAGCGCCGTCGCGGGCGGCGGTTCGGTGAGGTAGTCGCGCGGCGCGCCGGGCAGAACGGACACGTCCGGTTCGGGCTTGCTGTCGTCGAACTGGAGCGGCCCGGCTTGGCGCACGAACACCCCGGAGCCGAACGCGGCGCGCAGCACCTCTGCGACCACATACACCATCGTGTGTTGCCGCATGCTCTGTTCGCCCATATCGACGATCTCCCCGCGAATGAGCTGGTGCCGGCGCGGTTGCACCAAGTCGAACTTGAGGAGCGTGTCGAACTCCGCGACGGTCCAGCGCTTCAGGTGCGGGACCGCTAAAGCGCCCTTCGGCGGCGGGGTGACTGCGCCCGCAGGCGCGGGCGCGACGGCGACAGACATGGTTCACCTCCGAACGCGAACGTAGCATGTTCCCGCGCGCGCCGCGAGACCGGTTACTTTTCCATTTCGTCCAGCCAGTACAGGACGATCGTGCAGTAGTACGCCCCGCTCATCGACGACTTGTCGCCGGGCTTCACCGCGTAGCCGTTGTCTTCGTTGCGGTGCTTCGCCACGAACGCCCGCAGCTTCTTCACGTCTTTCGGCTTCTCTTTCAGCATCATCAGGGTGCGCATGACGCGGTACGTCGTTTCGATGTCCGACGCCTTCTCGCCCTTCTTGCCCCAACCGCCGTCGTCGCACTGACCGCCGTTGAGAAAACCTGTCACGAACTTGGGATCGACCTTCTTTTCGATGCGAAGATAGAACGCAGCTACGGACCCGACGATTCGCGCCTCACCATCTCGCGACCCTTCGTGGTCGAGTTTCATCTCCTGCTTCATGTAGGTCTTTCCGATTTCATACCAGTCGTCCAACTTGAACGGGCAGTCCTTCACGCCCCACGCTTCCACCGCGGCGGCGGCGATGCGCACGTCCTCGAACGTCTTCGCGTTCGCCTTCAGGTAGTCCATCGCCTTCGCGAACTTCTCTTTCGGAATGCCCAACTCCACCGCGACCATCACGCCGACGCTCGTGATCGCCACGTCCGGTTTGCCGCCGGGTTCCGCGAACGCGCCGGTCTTGGGGTCGTAGCAGCTCAGCACGAACTTCGCGTGCTTCTCGCGCTCGTTGGGCAGCAGCGGTTGGCCGAGGTACTTGAGCGCCCGCACCGCGCCGTTGGTCGCGCGGAGCATCGGCTGCGGCTTGGCGTCCAGCTTCGGGTCTTGCGGGGCGAGGTAGAACCCGCCGGTGGGCGCTTCCTGCTCCAGCACCCACTTCGCGGTGCGCAGGGCTTGGATCTGGCGCTCGATCGCGCGAACCTTCTCTTCGGTCTGCGCGCTCGCCAGCGCCGGCAGCAGCAGAACCAACACGAGGGACAGTCGCATTTGTGTCTCCAAGAGTAGGTCGCTCGCTCCGCGAGCGACCATTAGCGCTTGCAATCAGTTTGAGGTCATTCGCACCGCGAATGGTCGCTCGCGGAGCGAGCGACCTACACTTTGGGTCGGAACGCTTTCACCACGGCTTCGTTGGTTTCGAGGCGCGGGCCGCCGATCAGGTCGATGCAGTACGGGATCGCGGGCATGACCGCGAGCAGGCACTCGCGGATCGCTGTGGGCTTGCCGGGCAGGTTCACGATCAGCGAGTTGCCGCGAATGCCGGCCGTTTGGCGCGACAGAATCGCCGTGGGCACGCTCTTCAGCGATACGGCGCGCATGAGTTCGCCGAAACCGGGCAGCAGCTTCTCGCACACGGCCTCGGTCGCTTCGGGCGTCACGTCGCGCTTCGCGGGGCCGGTGCCGCCGGTCGTCACCACGAGGCAACAGTCTTCGTCGTCGCACATCGCCTTCAGCGTGGCTTCGATCTGGTCCTGTTCGTCCGGGATGAGCATGCAGTGCGCCTGCCATTCGCACGCGAGCATTTCGCTCAGGCACGCGCGGATCGCGGGGCCGCTCAGGTCTTCGTACACGCCGCGGCTCGCGCGGTCCGAAACGGTGAGAATGCCGATACGCATGCGAGGGGTGATGGGGTCAGGGGACAGGGGACAGGAACCGCGGCCGGGAATGTGCCGGCGCGCGACGCGACGATTATACTGCCCCGAACCCGCGCCGCCGCGCGGGTTCTTGCTCTGTCCCCTCACCCCTGACCCCTCACCCCTCGCATGCGCACTTGGTCCTTCTCCTCCGCGGGCGCGCTGTTCTTCGGCCGGAACGCGGTGCGCGTTCACCTGCGCGACGCCGTCGAGCGGCTCGGCGCGAAGCGCGCGTTCGTCGTCACCGATTCGATTCTGGTGAACGCCGGGCTGTACGCGCAAACCACCGAACCGCTCGCGGCGCTCGGCGTCGCGTTCGAGATGTTCGACCGCGTCACGCCGGAACCGGGCGCGGAACTGGTGCGCGAGTGCGCCGCCGCGGCGCGCGCGTTCAACCCGGATGTGATCGTCGGGTTGGGCGGCGGCAGCAACATGGACACGGCGAAGCTGGTCGCGCTGCTGCTCGCGCACGGCGGCGACCCGCTGGACTATACCGGCGACTGCCGCGTGCCCGGGCCGGTGAAGCCGCTGATCTGCGTGCCCACCACCGCCGGTACGGGTTCGGAAGTGTCAGCGGCGGCCGTCTTCACCGACACCGCGAACCACATCAAAGTGAGTTGCCTCAGCCCGTTCCTGCGGCCCGCGTTCGCGATCGTCGATCCGCTGTTCACGGTGAGCTGCCCGCCGAAAGTGACCGCCGATTCTGGGATCGACGCGCTCACGCACGCCATCGAGGGCTTCTGCGCGGTGGCGAACGACGACTTCCCGCTGCCGAGCGGCGAGCGCACCGTGTATCAGGGCAAGAACCCGCTCGCGGACGCGATGGCCCGCGAAGCAATCACTCTCGTGGGTAAGTTCCTGCGCCGCGCGGTGAAGGATGCGAACGATCTCGAAGCGCGCGACGGCATGGCGCTGGCCGCGACGTTGGGCGGCCTCGCGTTCTCGAACGCGGGGGTGGCGCTGGTTCACGCGATGGAGTACCCGGTGGGCGGCGCGGTCCACGTTTCGCACGGCGCGGGCAACGGGTTGTTGCTCCCGTTCGTGATGGAGTTCAACCGGCCGAACGCGCAACACACGCTCGCGCAGTTGCCGGCGCTGCTCGGCGAACCGGGCAAAGACGCGGTGGAGATCGTGACGCAACTGCGCGCCGACATCGGCATTCCGCTACGGTTGCGCGACATCGGCGTGAAGGAAGAGATGCTGCCGGGGTTCGCGTCGAAGGCGTTCGCCATCAAGCGGCTGATGCGCGTGAACCCGCGAATGCCGCAGAGTGCGGACGAAATCCTCGGCATCTACCGCGCCGCGTTCTAGTGCGGGCGTGTTCTATGCTTCGCGCACACCCCCGCGAGCGCTCCCGATGTCCGAACGTCCGCACACACCGCCGTCCGCGTTCCGCCGCGCGCTGCTCGCGGGCGCGGTGCTTACGATTCTCGCCGCCGGTGGCGTCGCGCTGGCGAACCTGTTCGCCGGGGACCGCCAGCCGCCGGTCGATTTCGCCGAAGTGTACGTCGCGGCCGAACAGAACCTCGGCGGGAACAGCCCGTACGACGCGAAGGCGCTCCGCGACGCGCAGCAGCGCATCGGCCACAGCGCCGAACACGCGGTGATGATGTGGATGCCGCCGTGGGTGCTCACGGTGGTGATGCCGTTCGCGGCGCTGCCGTTCCGCGCCGCGTACGGGCTGTGGGCGCTCGTTCACATCGGGCTGGTGCTGCTCGCGGCCGAACTGCTGTGGCGCGGGTTCGCCCCGACCGATGCGGAGCGGCGCGCGGAACACCTGAAGCGCCGGTGGGTCGCTTACCTCCTCGCGCTCACGTTCGCGCCGACGACGTACCTCATCGGCATCGGCCAAATCACGGCGGTGGTGCTGGTCGGCCTCGCCGGGTTTCTGGTGCTGATTCGCGCGAACCGGCCGCTGGCGGCGGGCGCGGCGGTGGCGATCACCGCGACGAAGCCGCACCTGCTCACGGTGTTCGCGGTGTGGCTGCTGCTCGAAGCGCTGCGGTCGCGCGCCGGGCGCAGGGTGGTGCTGGGCGGCGCGCTGGTCGGCGCGGCGGCGTGCGTTCCGCCGACGCTGGCGAACCCGCACGTTTGGGAACAGTACGCGCACGCGCTCACGGCCCCGCAGAGCGCGGACCACTTGAGCGTGGCGAACTGGGCGACGCCGCTGGTCGCGGGGTGGGTGCGCACCGCGCTTCCCGGGCAGCCGTTCTGGGTGCAGTTCGTGCCCACCGCTCTGGCGGTACTCGCGTTCGGCGGGTGGTACCTGCGCGGCGGGCGACCGGCCGGCGGCCCGCGGTGGCACGAAACGCTCCCGTGGGTCGTCGGGCTGTCGCTGCTCGTCGCGCCGTACGGCGCGTGGGCGTTCGATCTCGTGCTCCTCGTGGTTCCGGTACTGGCCGTCGGGGCGCGCGTGGCGGTCGCGCCGAACCCGGTCGCGGTGTGGGTCGGCGTGGGGTGGCTCGCGGTCGTGAACGCGGTGATTCTGGTGATGATGGTGCGCGTCGCGTCGTCCGAACTGTATGTGTGGGTGACGCCGGTGGTGCTCCTCGGCGCGTGGGTCGTTTCGCGGCTCGCGGCGCGCGCGCCGGCGCGCGTCGCCCTTGCCGGAGCGTAACCCGTGGCCCGCACTCTCGCGCTCGTTGCGTGTGTCGCGCTGGTCGCGTGGTTCTGGGTGCGCGGCGAGCGCGCCATCGCGGCCAACGGCCCCACCTTCGACGAACCGGTTCACCTCGCGGCCGGGTACTCGTACTGGGTCACGGGCAGTTTCCAACTGAACCGCGAAGACCCGCCGCTGTTGAAACTGCTGTGGGCCGCGCCGCTACTGTTCGGCGAGCGCCCCGAGTACCCGCGCGACGTGGCCGAAGCGACGAACGACGACCACTGGCACGTCGGGACTGCGTTCGTGGCGCGCGCCGGCGTGCCGCCGCCGGAGCTGTTCGCGGGGCCGCGGCGCGTGAACCTCGCGCTCGGCTGCGCGCTCGTGCTGCTGTGCGGGTGGTGGGCCTTTCGCCTCTGGGAATCGCCGCTCGCGGGCGTGGCCGCGTGCGCGTTCGCGGCGCACGAACCGACGCTGCTCGCGCTCTCGTGCGTGCTCACCACCGACGCCGGCCTCGCGCTGTTCGTGCTGCTCTCCGCGTACTTGCTGTGGGAGTACGCGGCGCGCCCGAGTCGCGGGCTGTTGGTCGCGTGCGGCGGCGCGTTGGGCCTCGCGCTGGCGTCGAAGTTCTCGGCGCTCGCGGCGGTGCTGGGGCTGTTCGGGGCGGCGGCGCTGTTCGTGGCGCGCGGCGGGCGGCTCGCGCTGCCCGGGGCGGACGAAGGCGCGCCCCGCGGGCGCGCCTTCGCGGAGTTCGCGTTCCGGTTGGGCCTGATCGCGGGCGTCGTGCTGCTGCTCGCGTACGGCGTGATCCACTTCGACCAATGGGGCCGCGGGCTGAAGTTCCAACTGACGCGCGGCGCGCACGGCGACGGCGTGATGTACCTGCACGGCCAACTGTCGCGCACCGGGTGGCTGCACTACTTCGCGGTGCTGCTGCCGCTGAAACTGCCGCTCGGCCTCATCGGCGCGGGGTTGCTCGCGGCGCTGACCGGGCGCGCCGATCGCGCGCCGCGGGTGGCGCTGCTCGCGGTGCCGCCGCTCGCGTTCTTCGCGCTGGCGTCGCTGGCGCGCGTCGATCTCGGCGCGCGGGTGGTGCTGCCGGTGATCCCGTTCGTGTGCGTCCTCGCCGCGGGCCTCTGCGCGAACGCTTCTCGTAGCACAGGCTTTCGAGCCTGTGGCCTTGTGTTCGTGGCGTGGGCCGGCGTTTCGGCGGTACGAAGCGACCCGTTTCCGGTCTCGTACTTCAACGAAGTCGCCGGCGGGCCGCGCGGCGCGATGCGGTTCGTCGCGGATTCCAACCTCGATTGGGGGCAAGGGCTGCCGGCGCTGCGCGATTACCTGCGCGCCGAAGAACTGGACCGCGTGTACCTCTCGTACTTCGGCACCGACCGGCCCGAAGCCTACGGTATTCGCTTTCAGCCGCTGCCCACGTACGGGCGCGTCGGCGAACCCGGCGGCGAAGACGTCCCCGCGACCGCGCCGCGCCACGTGCTGGTGGTGAGCGCGAACAACCTGCTCGGCATCTACCTGCGCGACCCGGACGCGTTCGCGTTCCTCCGCGCGAAGGAACCGGTCGCGGTGCTGGCCGGTTCGCTGTTCGTGTACGACCTCACGCGCGACCCGGCGGCGCTGGCGCGCGTTCGCGCGCTGCCGCGCCAATAGAATGCCTCCTCATTTCACACGAGGGGGCTTCGCTCATGGCGGACGAAACGGCGCACCGCGTGGTCATCGTCGGCGGCGGGTTCGGCGGCCTGTGCGCCGCGCAGGCGCTCAAGAAGACGCCGACGCACGTCACGCTCATCGACCGCCGCAACTTCCACCTGTTCCAACCGCTCTTGTACCAAGTTGCCACCGGCGGGCTGTCGCCGGCGAACATCTCGGCCCCGCTGCGCTCGGTGCTGCGGAAGCAGAAGAACGCGCACGTGATGCTGGGCGAAGTGACCGGCTTCGACCTGACCGCGCGCGTCGTGCAACTGAGCGACGGGACGCGGGTGCCCTTCGATTCGCTGATCGTCGCCGCGGGCGCGACCCACCACTACTTCGGCCACAATGAATGGGCCGAGCACGCGCCCGGCTTGAAGACCGTCGAAGACGCGACCGAGATTCGCCGCCGGGTGCTGTCCGCGTTCGAGCGCGCCGAGCGCTCCACCGACCCGAAAGAGCAGGCGCGGCTGCTCACGTTCGTGGTGGTCGGCGGCGGGCCGACCGGCGTCGAGATGGCCGGCGCGATCACCGAACTCGCGACGCACACCATGCGGGCCGATTTCCGGCGCATCAACCCCGCGACCGCGCGCGTGGTGCTCGTGGAAGGGCAAACCCGCGTGCTCGGTTCCTTCGCCGAGAAACTGAGCCGGATCGCGCAGACCGCGCTCACGAAGATGGGTGTGGAGTTGCGGCTCGACGCGCACGTCGTGAACATCACGGCCGAATTCGTGGAGGTGAAGCCGGACGGCGGGAAGGCCGACCCGGAGCGCATCGAGACCGAAACCGTGATCTGGGCCGCCGGGGTGAAGGCGTCGCCGTTGGGGAAACTGCTCGCGGAGGCCGCCGGCGTGCCCGCGGGGCGCGGCGGGCACGTGCCGGTGAACCCGGATTGCAGCGTGGGCGCGCACCCGAACGTGTTCGTGGTCGGCGATATGGCGAGCCACCCCGGGCCGGACGGCAAACCGCTGCCGGGCCTCGCGCCGGTCGCCACACAGCAGGGCGAGTACGTGGCCGGCGTGATCGAGCGCCGGCTGAAGGGCGAAAGTCCGAAGGGGCCGTTCCGCTACCGCGACAAGGGCACGATGGCGACCATCGGCCGCGCGCAAGCGGTCGTGGAAACGATGGGCTTCAAGTTCGGCGGGTCCGTCGCGTGGCTCGCGTGGCTGTTCATCCACATCCTGTACTTGGCCCGGTTCGAGAACCGCGTACTGGTCGTGTTCCAGTGGTTCTTCAACTACGTAACTCGGAACCGCTCGGCGCGGCTCATCACCGGCGAGCGCCCGCCGGACGTGCGCGAAGCCCCGAAGGCGTAACAGCTCGCCGGCGGAAGGGGTTACTTCTTCTTCTTGAGGGCTTCGATCTCCGCGTTGACGGCGTCCAACTCGGCTTGCAGGCGCTTGCGCTTGGCCTCAAGCGCCGCGAGGTCCGGCTTCGCCCCGGGCGGGCCGGTCACTTTCACCGAGAACCCGCCGATCTTGTCCGACGCGACGATCAGTTTGTAAGTGCCGGTCGCGTTCACCTTCTTGAACGTCTCTTTCACGGTCGTGGGTTTCAGCAACGTCCCGCCGAACGCTTCGCCGCTGGGATCGACGAGTACGACGCACACCCCGCGCCCGTTGCCCGTCACGCTCGCTGTCACGGTGTAGTCTTTGTTTTCTTCCAAAGTGAGCACGAACGTGGCTTGATATTTGGCCCCAACGTTGTTCGTCAGTCGATACTGAACTACGACTCCGTTGGGTGCCGTGACGGGGTAGAAGCCGTTAAAGTCGACTTTGGTATCGACGGTGTGTTCGCCCTTGATGTCTTCGCCGAAGGGCAACTTGTCGGGGTCGGCGCGCGCGGTGAGCGCATTGCAGAACAGCGGCACGGCGAGCGCGCACAGAACGCGGAACATGGTTGGTACTCCTATCGGGCTGGTGGAATTACGGCTTCTTCGCCTTCAGTTCCTTGAGCGCGGCTTCCTTCTTGGCGAGGAGCGCCTTGAGTTCGGCGATGTCGTCTTCGAGCGCCTTCGCCGTCACCTCGGTCGCGGACGGCCCGGTCGTGCGGAGCGTAAAATCGCCGATCATGTCGCTGAGCACGACCACCCGAAACGTGCCGGTCGTGCTGGCCTCTTCGTAGGTGACCGTGACCTCGCGCAGCGGGGCCAAGTAGTGAGACGCCTTCACGGTTTGGCCCTCTGCGTTCAGCACCGCGAGCCACACCTTGCGCCCCTCGCCCTTCACCTCGGCCGTGAACGTGTACTTGTGACCGGATTTCAGCCGCACCAGAAGGCTCAGCCCGGGGCCGGCCGGCGGGTTCGCGACGCCCGGCCACCGATCGACCGTCGTGTGCTTCGTCAGTTCGCCCTTAAACGGCTCGCCGATCTTCAGCTCGTCGGCGCGGGCCGCGCCGCACGTCAGGGCGAGCGCGCACAGGGTTCGGAACACGGAACGTCCTCCGCAAGAAGTTGGTTTCGGTCACTCGCTCGATTCGACGCAACTCTTCAGCACCCACACCGTTTGCCGCTCCGGGCCGTCGAGCCGCACGCGGCACCGCGTCCGGTCGATGTCGTCGGGGTATTCGATCACTTCGAACCGGGTGCCTCGCCCGACGTTGTTGGTCAGCTTCACGTCACTCGTTTCGTCCGCGAAGCCGGACGTGGCGAACACTACGATGCCCCGCGCGCCGGGTGCGGGCCACTTCGGTTCCTTCGGCGCGGCTTTCGGCGCGGGTTCGAGCGCCGCGAGCGCGACCCACACGGTCAGCGCCGGCACCTGATCCACTTTCAGCCGCGCGCGCGTGCCGGAGACTTCTTGCACCGTCGCGGTCCAACCCTTCACCACCTGCAAGTTCTGTTTCTTTCCGTTCGCGGTCGGGAAGGCCAGTTCGGTGCGCGCGGCCCGCACGCGGTCGCCGGGCTTGAACGGCAGCTCCGCGACCGGTGGCTTCGACTCGACTTTGTCTTTGGTCTTTGCGCCTTCGAGCACCACACTGCCGCCGTCGGGCACGACAATCGTCCCGACCACTTCGCTCTTCGAGTTCTTCACGATCACGATCACACCCAGCGCGAGCACCAGCGCCGCCGCGAGGAGCGCCAGCGCCACGAAGCGCTTCGGCGGGCGCGCTGAGCGCGGCAGTTCGGGGGCGGCGAGCGCGCGCTCCACTTCGGTCAGTTCCGCGAGCGCGGCGGCGGCGTCCGCTGGGCGGTCGGCCGCGTCCGGGGCCATCAGCCGCGCCGCGAAGGCGCGCAGCGGCGCGGGCACACCAGTGAGCGGCGGCGCGGGTTGTTCGGTCGCGACCGCGAGCACGGTCGCCATCGCACCCTCGCGGCGGAACGGCGAGCGCCCGGCCAGCATCCGGTACAGCACCACGCCCGCGCTGTACACGTCGGTGCGGGCGTCGAGCGGTTCGCCGCGGGCCTGCTGCGGACTCATGTACTCGGGCGTGCCGATCACCGCGCCGGCGCGCGTCAACCCCGGCTCGGGCGTCACCTCGCGGGCCAAGCCGAAATCGACCACCTTCACGGCACCGGTGCCCCGCGCGACCATCAGGTTGCGCGGCTTCACGTCGCGGTGAATCAGCCCGCGGGCGTGCGCCGCGGCCAACCCGGTGAGCGCCTCGCGCAGGATGCGGAGCGCTTCGGGCACCGGCAGCGGATCGGGGCGCGCGCTCAGGTGGTCTTCGAGGTCGGTGCCCTCGACGTACTCCATCGCGACGAACGGCCCGGCGCCCGTTTCGCCCACTTGGTACACGCGCACCGCGTGCGGCGAATCGACCGCGGCGGCGAGCCGGGCCTCGCGCAGGAACCGCTCGCGGGCGTCGCGGGTGCCCGCGCCCTCGGCGCGCAGCACCTTCACCGCGGCGCGGCGGTTGAGCGCGTCGTCGTGCGCCTCGAACACTTCGCCCATGCCCCCGCCGCCGATGCGCCGCACCACGCGGAACGAGCCGATGGTGTGCGCCCCGGTCGCGCCCGCGCTCGGCCGGGCGGGCACGGCTTGCGTCCCGTTGGGGTCGGTCGCGCGCAGCGCGCCGGATGCGGCGCGCTCGACCAGTTCGGGCGGCACCGGCGCGGCGGCGGTGTCGGACACGGCGCGCGTGACCGCGTCGTGCGGGGCGAGTCGCTCTAGCGCGCGAGCGGCGTCCGGCGCGGATTCGACCCACTCGGCCACGCGCGCGGCGTCGGGCGGCGGCAGCGTGCCGAGCAAAAAGCGTTCGAGATCGTAGACCGACGGGCGCGGCGCGGGCATGGCGTTCCTCCGGGCACACGAACAACGGGTCGAACCGCCCGGTACTTTCTCGAAAGCGAAAAAATCAGTCGATCAGGCCGTCGAGTGTCGCGAGTTCGGCGCGCAAGCGCGTGAGCACGCGGTGCCGCGCGAGGTACACCGCGTTCGGGGAAAGGTTCAGCGCCGCCGTCACCTCCGCGACCGACTTGCCTTCGAGCATCACACCGGTGAACGCGGCCCACGTCGGTACGGCGAAGTCCGCGCGCACCGCGGCGAGCGCGGCGCGCACGAGTTGCGCGCGGTAGTCGTCGGCACTGGGTTCCGGCGCGGGTACGTCGGAAAGCCCGTTCGGGCCGGGCAGCGGGCGCGTGGCGCGGGCGGCGCGGAAGTCGGCGCAGGCGTTTTTCGCCAGCGCGAACAGCCACCCGCGGAACGGCGCGCCCGGCCGCCGCTCGTACCGCGGGAACTGCGCCATCACCTTCACCAGTACCTCTTGCGCGCAGTCCGCGGCGTCGGCGTCGTGCAACCCCCACGCCTTCGCCCACGTGAGTAAGAGCGGCGCGTACAGCCGCGCGAACCGGTCCCACGCGGCGCGCGCGTCGGGGCCGCGCAGCCGGTCGAGGAGCGTCGTCGAAGTCGAGTCCATCGGCGCGATTGATCCCGGAGTGTGTCGTTACTCGCCGCGGGCGCGGCGCAGGGCGGCGCGGGCGGCTTCGCCCCACGGCGCGCCGGCGGGCTGTTCGGCGAGCCATTCGGCCGCGGGGGCGGCGGCGGGGCCGAAGCCGCCGAGCAACTCGCACGCCCGCACCAGTGCGGTCGTGCGGCGCTGCAAGAGCGCTTGCGTTTCGATGCGCCGGAACTGCACCGTGCGCTGAAGGGCGCGCAGTTCGTCGTCCGGGTCCACGTACTCGCCGCGCTCGATGTTGCTCCAGATCGCGCGCAACTCGGTTTCGGCTTCGGTCAGGCGCGCGTGCGCGTCCGCCCCGTCGCGGGCGGCGTCGAGCAGCGCGCGCACCGCTTCGGCGTCCGTCACCGGTGCGGCGCGCACCGGCAGGCGCGCCGCCAGCGCGGCGACCAGCGGTGCGCCTTCACCGGCCCGCGATTCGATCTCCGCGATTGCGGCTTCGCGCAGGCGCGCGCGGTCGCGGATTCCGGTCAGTTTGAACGCGGCGTCGGGCATCGGCGCGAAGCTCTCCGGCGGGCGGCCCGCGAGTTCCACGCGCACCGCGAACGCGCCGAAGTCGGTCGGGTCCGCGAGCGCCGCGAGCAGGCGCGCCGCCCCGACCGGTCGGTGCGCTTCGCCCGCGAGTGCGCCGACCGTCTCCGCGACCGTGTACCCGTGCGTGCCGCACACCGCCGCGAGGAAGCGCTCGGTTTCGGTAACGAACGGCTTGCCGCGCGCCGCTTCCACCTTCGCCGCGAACTCGTTCAGCGGTGCGGCGGCGGCACCGAGCGCCGCGCGCAGGCGCTCTGCGATCGGATTCACTCGCGCCGCGGCCGATTTGAACTCGGCGTCGGTCAGCGCGCCGGCTTTTGCGCGAACGCGCGCGCGCTCGGCCGTCACGGTCGATTCGCCGCGCGGGCGTGCCAGCGGCTTCCACTTGTCCAGTTGGTCGTTCGGCAGAATCGCGCGCGCGAGCGCCGGCGGGTTCGCGCCGCCGGGCACCCGCGCCGCGACCTGCGGGAGCGCGAGCGCGCCGGTGCCGAGGGTCGCGGCGCGCAGGTCTTCGAGAACGCGCCGCGCGTGGGCCACGTCCGTCGCGCCGCGCAGCAGGTGCTCGGCGGTGGCGAACTCGCCTTCGAGGGCGAACCGGGCCGCGAATTCGGCCCGCACTTCGGACGCGAGCGCCGCCCCGCACTGCTGTTCCAATTCGGCGAGCGCGGCCGTTGCCCCGGCCCGCGGGTCGTCGAAGTGCCCGTCGAGCGCGGCGCCGGCGCGCGTCAGTGCGGCGTCTTGGCGCACGAGCGGTGCCAAATCCGGGCCGCGGCCCCGCGGCAGTTGGAACACCGCTTCGGCGAAGCCCGGTTCGGCCTTCGCGCGCGCGAGCGCGGCGCGCACGCGCGCCAGCGCCGCCGCGTGCGCCACTTCGGGGCGCAGCACGGGCAGTTCGAGCACCGCCGCGGCCGGCGCGAACCGCGGTTCGCCGAGTGCGTCTATCACGTCGAGCGCTCGGGCGTAGCGCCCGGCGGCGAGGTGGTCGAACAGTTCGCCGAACAGCGCGGCCTCGGCGGCGCGCTCGGCGGCTTCGAGGCGCATGGCGAGCAGCGGGTCCAACCCGGCGCCCGGCCCGACCGCGAGCCACTCGGCGCGGAGCCGGCGCAGGTCGGCGAGGTTCCCTTGCTTGCGCAGCAGTTCTTCGAGCGCGAGCCGGTTCAGCAGCGCGGCGCGCTCGGCCGCCGCGAGCGCCTTCTGCTTGCGCAGCAGTTCGGCGGCCTCCGCGGCGCTGCGGCGGCGGGCGTCGTCGAACTCGCGGTGGAAGTTCGGCGTGGGCAGAATGATGACCGGCGGGCGGTACGTCGGCGGTCGGTAGATCGGCGGGCGCACCGGCGAAGGTGTGGTGGGCGGGCGCGGCACCGGCGTCGGCCGCGGCGGCGGCGGCGCGGGCCGGAACACCGGCGGCGGCGCGGGCGCGTCGGAAACGGCGAGGAGCACCACGGCGAGAGCAACGAGCGAGCGGCGCATCGGTTCGGCCCCCTGTTCGCACGGCACGACTCGAGCAGCGTAAGCGGAACGCGCCCCGAACGCAATCGAATCGCGCGCCGCGGGCCGCGTAGTGTACCATGGGGACGGGGGGAGCCGATGACCGAGAAGCAGTGGCTCAGAGCCGGTGCCGTGAAGCTGCAAGAGTTCGCGCTCGCGCGCGGCGCGAGCGCGCGCAAGGTGCAACTGCTCGCGGTCGCGTGCGGCGACGTGATTTGGGACGACATGAACCCGGCGCACCACGTCTACTTCGAGGCGCTGCGGCGCACCGTCGAAGGGGCGGGCACGCCGGACGACGAGCGGCACCTGAGCGAGTGCGGCCCGTACCCCGCGTGGCTCGATTGGTGCCTGATGACCGGCAAGCGCACCCTCAAGGTGCGGCGCGCCGCGAACGCGCTGACCCGCGAAGTGTACGGCAACCCGCTGCGCGCAGTGGCGTTCGACCCCGCGTGGCGCACCGACACCGCCGTGACACTGGCGAAGCACGTGTACGACCGGCGCGAGTTCTCCGCGCTGCCGATCCTCGCCGACGCGCTTCAAGACGCCGGGTGCGAGAACGAAGACGTGCTGCTGCACCTGCGGGACGCGAAACAGGTTCACGTCCGCGGGTGCTGGGTGCTCGACTTGGTGCTGAACCGCGAGTGAGCGCGGCTCACTTCGCTTCGACCTTCGCCACGGCCTCGTTCGCATTGCGGCGCACGGCGGTCGCCGGGTCTTTCTCCGCCAGTTCCTTCAACTTCGGCAGGGCCGCTTGCGCCGCGGGGCCGGCCGCACCGAGCGCCTTGGCCGTACTCGCGCGAACGTAGTGTTCCTTTGCGGTCAACAGCGGCAGGAGGTCCGGAACCAGCGCGGCGCACGCGGCCGGAGCGTTCGGCAGCGCGTCGAACAGGTCGTAGGTGTCTTCGCTTTCGTGGAGCTTCCTCGCGAGCGTCTTGCGAATCCACTCGCGAGCCGGTGCGCTTTCTGGGTCGATGGCGAGCATCGCCACCGCGATTTCGGCGTGAAACGGATTGTCGTCGGTCAGCAGCGGCGCGAGGACGGGCACCGCGGCCTTCGCCGGCGCGCCGATCTGGGCGAGCGCCTGCGCCGCGTGTATCCGCGGCATCCCCTTCGTCAACTTCGCGTCTTGAAGAACGGCCGCGAGCACCTTCACCGCGTCCGGGGCGCGGGCGGGGTCGATGCGGGCCGCGGCGCTCGCGCATTCGATCCGCAGGTGGGCGCTCTTCGCCTCGAAGTGCTTCACGAGTTCGGGCACCGCGGCCTTCGCCACCGGGCCGAGTGTACCGAGCGCCGCGGCGGCGCGCGAGTCGTGTACGGTATCGCCCAGCGCGGCCGTGAGCACCGGCACCGCGCCCGCCGCGTTCGGCGCGTCGATGCCCACGAGCGCGAGCGCCGCGGTGAACTGCACCTCGCGCACCGGGTCTTTCAGCAACTTCTGAATGTCCGGCACTGCGGCCTTCGCGTCCGCGCGCAGGAGCACCAACAGGTCGCAGGCGCGGCCGCGGGTGTTCGCGTCCGCGGCGCGGAGCGCTTCGACGAACACCGGAAGCCCGGCCGTGCGCGCCACCTCCCAGCCGCCGACGCGGGTCAGCGCTTCGGCCGCAGCGAATCGCACCTCGAACGCGCCGTCTTTCAGGGCCGCGGCGAGCGCGGGCACCGCCTCGGCGTTCCGCCCGCCGAGCGCGCGGGCCGCACCGGCGCGCGCCCGAACTGTCGTGCCGTTCTTCAGAGCCGATTCGAGTTGCCCGCGCGCGTTCAAACCGCCCGCGTGCTGAACGGCCCACTCGCGCAGCGCTTCATTCGGGCTGTCGAACAGTGGGATGAGGTGTTCCGCGGCGCGCTCGGGTGCGTAGGCGAACACGGGGGCCGCATACACCCCGCCCTTCGTGTTACCCACGCGCTCGTGCGCGAGTTCGATGACCGCGGCGACGGCTTTGTCGGTGAGCGCCGGGGCGACGGCCGCTGCGGCTTGCGCGCCGGCGAGGCGCACTTCGGCGTCGGAATCCGCGAGCAGCTTTTCCAGCGCCGCCGGAACCAGTTTGGCCGCGTCGCCGGCGCGCTCGAAGAGCGACTGCTCGCGCACCTTACCCTCGCCGTGCCTGTTCCCGTGTTCGAGGACGCGCGCGGCGTTCCCGCGCACCTTCGCGTCCTTGTCGGCGCAGAGCGCGCACAGGTGTCGCACTACATCGGGGGCGTGCGAGTGCAGCAGCGACGATTGTTCGAGATAGATGGGCGCGCACTTCGCGGACGTGATGAGGAGCGCGCGCGTGCATTCGATTCGGTAACCGTCGATGGCCGTGATCGTGATGGCGACGCGCTCGGCGTCGTACCCACTGCCGTGCTCTTTGGGGAACAGAGCGAGCAGCGCCGGGAGCGCGTCCTTCGCACCGGGGCCGATCGCGCGGAGCGCGTCCAGCGCCTCGTACTGCTTCGCATGGTTCGGTGCTAGCAGTTTCACGAGCGCGGGAACCGCGGCCTTCGCACCGGCCCCGGCGGCGGTGAACTCCTTCAGCGCCGCGGCCGACACTTCGCGGTCGTCGGAACAGAGTTTGGCGACGAGTGCCGCCGCCGCGGGTTCGGAGAGCGCCGCTGGCGCGGCCGGTGGTGCGGAACAGCACAGCAGAAGTGTTGCGAACACGGTACGGCCCTCGGGTGAGATGCCGGCATGATACCGCCGCCCGCGCCCGGTGCGCCCGCCGAACCGCGTGCCCGTTACGGCCGCGTTACGCCGCGGGGCGCACCCGTTTCGCACCGCAAACTTGCCGCGACCGGCATCGCCCCTATATTAGTTGTTCCGATTCCGTTTACGGACCGCGGACTACCGCGGCATTCACGAGATTACGGCAATGGCGAAGACGTGCGTTTTCACCGGCAAGAAAGCGGTGTTCGGCAACCGCAAGAAGTACCGCGGTAAGGCGAAGTACCTCGGCGGCGTCGGTAAGAAGATCCTCGGCACCAGCCGCCGCAAGTTCAAACCGAACCTGCAAAAGGTGACGTGCGTGGTGGACGGCGTGGTGAAGAAGGTGTGGGTCTCGGCGTCGGCGATCCGCAGCGGCCTCGTCGTGAAGCCGGTGAAGGTGAAGCCGTTCGAGAAGGTGAACGTGTAACGGCCGCGGAAGGACCGAACGCGATGTCGCTTTCACTCGATCAAGTGCGCAAAGTGGCCCGGCTCGCGCGGCTCGAACTCGCGGAGCCGGACCTCGTGCGCATGCAGTCGCAGCTCTCCGCGATCCTCGACTACATCGCCCAACTGAACGAACTCGACACCGAGGGCGTGGAACCGCTCGCGCACCCCCTGCCGGTGCAGAACGTGTTCCGCGCCGACGAACCGGTGCCCTCTCTCCCGCCGGCGGAAGCGCTCCAGAACGCGCCCGCGAAGCTCGGCGACTACTTCGCGGTGCCCGCCGTCTTCTCCGACGAACCCGTCAGCCACTAATTCCAATTCAGAAGAGTTTCACCGCGGAGACCGCAGAGAACGCAGAGAGAAGACAAAGCCAGAGATTGTTTTGAACACAAACTGTCTTCTCACTTCTTCTCTCTGCGTCCTCTGCGGTCTCCGCGATGAATCTTCTTGCAGTGAAGCACCCCTATGAACCTCATCGAACTGACCGCGGGCGAACTCGTCGCGCTCCAAGAGCAGAAGAAGGCCAGCGCGGTCGAAATCGCCGACGCCTTCCTCGCGGCCAGCGCCGCACGCGAGCCGAAATTGCGGTCGTTCACGCTTCCCCCCGATGCCGACGCGGTGCGCGAAGCCGCGCGCGCCGTTGATGCGAAGCGCGCGAAGGGCGAAGCGCTCGGGAAGCTCGCGGGCGTGCCGGTTGCGATCAAAGACGTGCTCTGCACGAAGGGCGTCCGCACGACGTGTTCGAGCAAGATGCTGGCGAACTTCGTGCCGCCGTACAGCGCGCACGCGGTCGAGCGGCTGGTCGCCGAAGATGCGATCCCGTTCGGCAAAACGAACATGGACGAGTTCGCGATGGGTTCGAGCACGGAAAACAGCGCGTTCCAACAGACGCGCAACCCGTGGGACGTCGAACGCATTCCGGGCGGCAGCAGCGGCGGGAGCGCGGCGTGCGTCGCGGGGTGCCAAGCCCCGGTGTCGCTCGGCACGGATACCGGCGGTTCGATCCGCCAACCGGCGGCGCTGTGCGGCCTCGTGGGTCTGAAGCCCACCTACGGCCGCGTGTCGCGCTACGGCCTCATCGCGTTCGCCAGTTCGCTCGATCAGATCGGGCCGTTCGCGCACGACGTGCGCGACTGTGCTCTGGTGATGGAAGCCATCGCCGGGCACGACGGCCGCGACAGCACCAGCGTGAACGAACCGGTCCCCGCGTACACGCAATCGCTCGACACGCCCATCGCCGGGCTTCGCATCGGCGTGCCGAAAGAGTTCTTCGGGCAAGGCTTGGATTCGGAAGTGGAAACGACGGTGCGCGCGGCGCTGAAGGAGTACGAGAAGCAGGGCGCGAAGTTGGTCGATGTGTCGCTGCCGCACAGCCCGTACGCGCTCGCGGCGTACTACATCGTCGCGCCGGCGGAAGCGAGCAGCAACCTCGCGCGGTTCGACGGCATGCACTACGGGCACCGCACCGCGGAGAAGACCGACCTCATCGCCACCTACGCGAAGTCGCGCGCGGAGGGCTTCGGCAAGGAAGTGCAGCGCCGCATCATCATCGGCACCTACGTGCTGAGCAGCGGCTACAAGGATGCCTATTATTTGAAGGCGCTGAAGGTGCGCCGGCTCGTGAAGAAGGACTTCGACGACGCGTTCACGAAGTGCGACGTGGTGATGGGTCCGACGACGCCGACCGCGGCGTTCAAGGCGGGCGAGAAGTCCGACGATCCGCTCGCGATGTACCTTTCGGACGTGTACACGGTCTCGTGTAACCTCGCCGGCATCCCGGGGCTGAGCATCAACTGCGGCTTCACGAAGACCGGTCTGCCGATCGGCCTTCAGCTCTTGGGCGCGCCGTTCGCGGAAGAAACGCTGTTCCGCGCCGCGCGGATGTACGAGCGCGCGACCGACTGGCACCTTAAGCGCCCCGCGGTGTAACCCGACGTGTAAGCGAGGGCGTGCAACTTCTTCTGCTTTGCCCTCTCCCCTTGCGGGAGAGGGTGCCCGCGCTTCGCGGGCGGGTGAGGGGTAAGCTGTGCACTTGGTTCCGCTTTCTTTAGATGGTGCAGGTTGTTCCCCTCACCCGGCCTCGAAGACTCGGCCACCCTCTCCCACGCTCCGCGGGGAGAGGGCCAGAAGAAAGCCGCAATTCGAGAAGGGCGCGCGATGATTCGCCCGACGTGGTTGCTCGAAGCTGGTGTGTACGGGGACGAACTCGAACCCGTTGTCGCCGAGGTGCGCCGACAGGGTATGGAGTGCCGGTTCGTCACCTACCGCGAGATCGTGAAGGGCCCGTCGCCACTTCCGCCCGGTTCGTGCGCGATCGTGTACGGAACGTATCCGACCGTGCGCCACGCGATGCTGAAACTCGGTTGGAAGCCCAGCGGGTGGTGCGCCGAAGACAACCTCGATTGCGCCACCTACTACCCGCACTTCGCTCCGTTCCTGCTCAATTCCGAAGCGGAAATCCTGCCGGGTGCCGCCGCGATCCGCGACTCCGAGCGCCTGTTCCGCACCTTCGGGCGCAACGGGCGCGTCTTCGCGCGGCCCACCAGCACCCACAAGTTATTCGTCGGCCGGTTGCTTTCGGAAACCGAGTTCGAAACGGCGCTTGCCCCGACGCGGTACGATCCCGAAACGCGCGTCGTCGTTGCGGCACCGCGCGCGTTGGGGCGCGAGTGGCGGTTGGTGGTCGCGGGCGACGCGGTCGTGGCCGCGAGCCAGTACGCCGAAGGCGGCACGCGCTCGATTGCCCCGAACTGCCCTTCGGCGGTTACGGAGTTCGCACGGACCGTGTTGAGCGGAGTGAAGTGGCGACCGGACGAGCTGTTCATGCTCGACGTGGCCGAAGCCGAAGGCGAACTGCGCCTCTTGGAAATCAACAGTTTCAGTTGTTCGTGGTTCTACGCCTGCCCGCTCGCGCCGGTGATTGAGGCGGCCTCCCTGCGGGCCACCGCCAGCGCTTCGGCCTGACCCCGGGACCGCGGCCGTCCCGGCCGCGCGCTTCGCGCGAATACGTGTTCGACGTGCGGCCGAGACGGCCGCGGTCCCGGGGCGCGGATTTCCGTTGACATCTCGCACACTTTAGCCGATTGTTGAGTATCCGCCTGCTCGCGCTCCCGCCTGCCAATCACTCTCTGCCTTCTTGGTGTGCTGCCAATGCTCGACCTCTTCACCGGCTCCGCGTCCGACTGTTCCGGCGTCTCGCGGCGCGCGTTCGTGCGCGTCGGTGGCCTCGCGGCGTTCGGCCTCGGGCTGCCGCAGTTCCTTCAGGCGCGCGCGAAAGAACCGGCCGCGCCTGCTAAGGCCAAGAAGTGCATTCTGCTGTGGATGCAGGGCGGGCCGTCGCACATCGACACCTTCGACCCGAAGCCCGACGCGCCCGCGGAGATTCGCGGCGAGTTCGGCACCGTCGCCACCACGCTTCCCGGCGTGCGGTTCGCGGACGTGTCGCCGATGCTGGCAAAGCGCACCGACAAGCTCGCAATCATTCGCGGGCACGACCCGAAGAACGGCTCGCACGGCGTCGCCGATCACCTGATGATGAGCGGGCACAAGTTCAACGCGTCGCTGCCGTTCCCGTGTTTCGGCTCGGTGGTGGCGAAGGAGCGCGGCTACGTGGACGGCATGCTGCCGTTCGTGCAACTCGGCAAAGCCATCGACCGGCGGTTCAACGGCGGTATCGCGGGGTTCCTCGGCGACCAGTTCAACCCGTTCGAAGTGCCGGACGATCCCAGCGCGCCGCGGTTCACCGTGCGCGACCTCGCGGTGCAAACCAACGCCGAGCGCGTGCGGCTCGAGCGCCGCTATTCGATGCTCGCGGACTTGGAAAACTACCAGAAGCAAGTCGAAGCGCCGGGCGTCGTGAAGGCCCGCGACGAGTTCTACGAGAAGGCACACGGCATCATCACCGGGCCAGCGGCGAAGAAGGCGTTCGATTTAACGCAAGAGTCCGACCGCACCCGCGAACTGTACGGCAAGAACTCGCTCGGCCAATCGTGCTTGCTCGCGCGCCGGTTGGTGGACGCGGGCGTGCAGTTCGTGACCGTCACCGACGGCGGGTGGGACACGCACACGAACAACTTCAAGAGCCTGAAGGACCGGCTCATGCCGCGCGTGGACCGCGCGCTCTCGGCGCTGATCGACGATCTCGCCGCTCGCGGGCAGTTGGACGAAACCCTCGTGGTCTGGTTCGGCGACTTCGGGCGCACGCCGAAGGTGAACCCGACCGCGGGCCGCGACCACTGGAGCACCGCGGGCGTTGCGCTGTTCGCCGGCGGCGGGCTGAAGGTGGGCCAAGTAATCGGCCGCACGAACGCGCTCGCGGAGGTGGTGACCGACACGCCGGTAAGCCCGCAAGACATCGCCGCGACCATCTACCGCACGCTCGGCGTGAACCTGCACACGTGGTACAAGGCGCAAGACGGCCGCCCCATCGAGCTGTGCCCCGAAGGCAAGCCGGTGAAGGAGCTGTTCTGAGTAGTGGCTAGTGGTTAGTGGCTGGTAGTTAGTGGAAGACAGAAGGCAGAAGAAAAGAGATTGTGTTAGCGGAGGCCCCGAAGGGGCCGTGCCCATTGTGGCGCGGTCCCTTCGGGACCTCCGCTAAACCTTTTCTGTCTTGGGTTCGCAAACCACAATCCTGGAATATCTCGCGCCGTTGGGGATCATCATTTCAGAACGCTGCACATCTGCGTTCGACCAACAGCACTCTCTTACACTGGGCGCAACCCATGTGGTACGGCATTGCCGCCGACCTGATGGTCGGCATTCACGTCGCTTACGTGGCCTATGTGATTCTGGGCCAACTCGCGGTCATTGTGGCCGCGCCGATGAAGTGGGAGTGGGCACGCAACCCGTGGTTCCGGTACACGCACCTGCTCGCCATCGCCATCGTCGCCTACGAAGCGGTGCGCGGCCTGCGGTGCCCGCTGACCGTGTGGGAGGAGCAACTGCGCGAACTCGCGGGGCAGACGTTCGCCGGCAGCGAAACGTTCATGGGCCGGTTGCTGCACGACCTGCTGTTCATCCAGAACGTGCCCGAAAGCACGTTCACGGTGGGCTACTGCGCGATGGGGTTGTTGGTACTGCAAGCGTTCATCATGTACCCGCCGCGCTGGTTCCGTGCGAACCGCAAGGCGGAAGACGTTTGATCCGCAGATTACGCAGATGGACACAGATTTCAAAGACAGGAGAGATTTGGACAGGATGAACAGGATAGGAAAACAATGATTCCATCCTGTTTATCCTGTTCATCCTGTCAACAATTGCCTTTCTGTTTTCAAATCTGCGTTCATCTGCGTAATCTGCGGATCAAACGTCTTCCGCCATTACGCCTTCAGCAGCCCGTAGTTGATGAGGGTTTGCTTCACCTTCGCTTCGCCCGCGTCGTCCATCGGGCACATCGGGAGCCGCATTTCGCCGTTGCCGCGGCCGAGCAGCTTCATTGCGGTCTTCACCGGGATCGGGTTCGTCGCCACGCCGAGCATGTCGCGGCACAGCGGGAACAGCTTGCGGTGCCACTCCAGCGCTCCGGCGAAGTTGCCGGCGGCGAACGCCCGCACCAGCGCCATCATGTCGCGCGGCACCACGTTGCCCACCACGCTCACCACGCCCTTCCCGCCGATGCTCATCAGCGGGAGCGTCAGGCTGTCGTCGCCACTCAGAATGGTGAGGTCCGAAAGCGCCGCAATTTGGCTCGCCTGATCCAGCGACCCGGTCGCTTCCTTCACCGCGACAACGGTCGGGCACTTCTCGGCCATGCGGGCGAGCGTTTCGGGGGCGATGTTGCTCGCGGTGCGCCCGGGGATGTTGTACACGACGACCGGCAGGTCCGTGGCTTCGGCGACGGTCGCGAAGTGGCGGAAGTAGCCCTCTTGCGTCGGCTTGTTGTAGTACGGCCCGACTTGGAGCGTGCCGTTCGCGCCGGCCTTCTTCGCGGCGCGCGTCATGCGCACGGCTTCGGAGGTCGAGTTCGACCCGGTGCCGGCCATGATCTTCGTGCGCCCGCGGGCGCGCTCGCACACGAACGCCACCACGCGCTCGTTCTCGTCGTGCGTGAGTGTGGGCGATTCGCCGGTGGTGCCGCACGGCGCGAGCGCGTCGGTGTCCTGCTCGCAGTGCCAGTCCACCAGTTTGCCGAGTTCGTCCCAATCGACTTCGCCGTTCTTGAACGGGGTGACGATCGCGACCGTGACGCCGGCGAACAGTTCGCCGCGGGTGGCAGTCATTTGGAACGAGCCTCGCAGGGGAAGGAGCGCTTGTGAGTCAGGTTACGAACGCCGCGCGCGCCGTTCAAGCGCGCGAACGGTGCCCTCACAGCGAGCCGCGGGGTTTGTCCCCGTGGTCTTCTGCGCGACAAAGCACCACGGGGACAAACCCCGTGGCTCGCTGCAACGCTCCCTCACGTATCTTGTCACGATGAGCACGACACGCTTTCTGATGCGGTTGCTTCTCGGCAAGCGCCTGCCGATCACCGACGGCGAGCTGCGGGTGCGCGGGCCGCGCGCCGCGATCACCGTTCGGCGCGACAAGTTCGGCGTGCCGCACATCGACGCGCGCTCGCTCGAAGACGCGGCGTTCGCGGTGGGGTTCTGTCAGGGCCAAGATCGGGCCGGGCAACTCGAAGTGATGTGGCGGCTCGCCCGCGGGCGCATGGCCGAATGGGTGGGGCCGGTCGCGCTGATCGCGGACCGCGTCGCCCGGCGCATCGGGTTCCGCCGTTCGGCTGAAGCTCGCCTGCCGACGTGCGCGCCGGAAGTGCGGGCGACGCTCGAAGCGTTCGCGCTCGGGGTGAACGCCGGCGCGACCGCCGGGCTGCCGAAGAAGCCGCACGAGTTCGCCATCGTGGGCGGCGAACCGAGCGCGTGGGACGCCGCGGACGTGCTCGCGGTGCTGAGCCTGCAATCGTTCATGCTGCCGTCGAACTGGGACGTGGAACTCGCGCGGCTCCGCATTCTGCTGGGGGACGGGCCGGAGGCGCTTCGCGCGCTGGACCCTGCGGTGTGTTCGGCGTACCAGAGTGCTAGTGTGCGAGAGAACGAGGGAGAAAACCGCGCGTCCGGTCTTCTCTCTCACACCCTCACACCCTCGCACCCTCACACCGCGCTCGACGCCCTTCTCGCCGATCTCGCCGCGCTGCAAGCGCACCTGCCGCGCGGGGGCGGCTCGAACAACTGGGTGGTCTCCGGGGCGCGCACCGCGAGCGGGAAGCCGATTCTGGCGAACGACCCGCACCTCGCGCCGACGTGCCCGCCGCCGTGGTACTTGCAACACGTGCGCACGCCCGACTGGGAAGTGACGGGCGCGGCGCTCGCCGGCACACCGGTCGTGTCGATCGGGCACAACGGGTTCTGCGCGTGGGGCGTGACCGCGGGCCTTATCGACAACAGCGACTTCTTTTTGGAAACGCTGAGTACCGACGGGCGCAGTTCGCGCGAAGCGGACGGCAGCTTCAAGCCGTGCGAAGTGGTGCGCGAAACGATTCGCGTGAAGGGCCAACCGGATGTCGTGGAGGAAGTGCTCGTTACCGCGCGCGGGCCGGTCCTCTCGCCCGCGATCAAAGACGTGCCGGTTGCGCTTTCACTCAGCGCGACGTGGCTCGCGGCACGGCCGGTAGACGGCTTCTTCGGTGCGCCCGCGGCGCGGTCGTTCGAGCAGTTCCGTGCGCACTTCGCACACTGGCCCGCTTTGCCGCTGAACGTGGTGTACGCGGACACCGAAGGGAACATCGGCTACCAACTGGTGGGCGAAGTGCCGGTCCGCACGGGCGGCAACGGGATGCTCCCGCGGCCCGCGGACTTGTCCGATAGCGGGTGGAACGGCGTGGTGCCGTTCGACCGCATGCCGCACCTCGCGAACCCCGAAGCCGGGTTCGTCGCCACCGCGAACGACCCGCCGCAGTGGATAGTGAGCAGTGGGCAGAGGGCAGAGAAGACAGGCGACGCCGGTTCTGCCCACTGCTCACTGCCTACTGACTGCTGGCTCGGTGCGGATTACATCGACGACTACCGTGCGCGGCGCATCCGCGAAGAACTCGCGCGCCGGCCGGACGGTCTCACGCCCGCGGATTGCACCGCGCTCCAACTCGACATCCAATCGCTGCCGTGGCGCGAGATGCGTGACATCGTGTTGTCACTCGTGCCGGAGAGCGCGGAGGCCCGCGAAGCGCTCCGCCTGCTCGCCGATTGGGACGGGCGCGTGGAAGCGGATTCGCCGGCCGCGGCGGTGTTCCAGTTCTTCGTCGCGCAGATGTGCGTGCGCGTCGCGCGGGCGAAAGCGCCGACCGCGTGGCCGTTCGCGCTCGGTGCCGGCCGCGTCGGCGTGGTCGGCGGGAACCTCTTCGCCGATCGGCGCGTCGCGCACCTGTCGCGGTTGCTCGTCGAACAGCCGTCCGGCTGGTTCGCGTCGTGGCCTTCGGAAATGGAAGCCGCGCTCGCGCACGCAGTGCGCGAACTGCGGAAGCGCGGCGGTCCGAGTTCGGCGTATTGGGCGTGGGGGCACTTGCGCATGCTGCGACTCGAACACCCGCTGTTCGGGAATCACAAATGGCTCGGCCCGGCGTTCAACCGCGGCCCGGTGCCGTGGGGCGGCGATTCCAACACGGTGAGCCAAGCCGGGGTGAAGCTCTCCGACCCCACCGAGTTCACGCACAACATCGCGAACCTGCGGTGCGTGTTCGACCTCGCCGACCTTGCGAAAAGCACGTTCGTGCTAGCCGGCGGGCAGAGCGGCAACCCGCTATCGCCGCACCACGCGGACCAGTTCGAGTTGTGGCGCGTCGGCGAATCGGTGGTGGTGCCGTGGGCGCAAGAAGAAGTGATCCGCGCCGCCACCGCAACGCTGCGGTTGCTGCCGGGGTGAAGAGTGCGCGAACCGTCTTGCGATGCGCCGCGCGGCCGATACGATACGCCCGTTCCGACCGATACGCACAGGGACGCCCTATGACGAACGAAGAAGAAGCCCCGCTGGACCTGCAAGCACTTCTCACGCCACTGCCGACGACACACGAACAGATGCTCGCGGTGGCGCACAAAATCTTCGAGGCCAAGTTCTCGCGCAAGTACGCCAAAAAAAAGATGACCGAAGCCGGGTGCCCGGAAGCGCTGGTGGAAGCCGCGATCGAGCAGGCGTGGACGGAGTACATGAAGGCCCAGCGCACGAGCGGCCTCGTGATGGCGGTTGTCGGCGCGTTGATGTGCGGCGCGGGGAGCTACATCACCTATGTGAGTGTGGAAGCCGCGCAAAAGCAGGCCGACGCGGGCGGGCAGGGCACCTACGTCGCGCTCACCGGGGCCATTATCGTCGGCGCGTGGATGCTGTTCCGCGGCACGCTCCGCGCACTCACCGGGCGCTGAGGCAATCAACTTTGGCGGTTCAGTTGACACTCAAGGACTTCGCGAAGCCGCCGCGCGGTGCCGCGGCGGTCTGGCAAGCGCGCACACCGGTTGCGACGCCGTTCGGCGATTTCGTCGTTGAGTTGGGGAGTGCGCCGGACGCGGAGTTGCTCGCCGTGGCGAACGAACTCGCCGCGTTCGTTTCGTCGAACTTCGGCGACGTGTTCGAGGTTGTGTTCGCCGACTACCAGCGCGCTTGCGAAGATCGACAGTGGATGCGCGGCTGCGACGTTCCGCTACGGCTCCCCTACAACCGCGTGCCCGAGTTCGTGCGCGACCGCACCATCAGTGTGCGGCGCGAGCGAAGTGGCACGGTGTCTGGCACGCTCTTCCTCGTGCCCGAATGGGACGTGGAACACGGAATCGAGTTGGTCATTCGTGACGGCCGATTGGTGCGCCGCGAAGGGTAGCGGCGCTTGGACGGAGGGTCGGCACTCGTGGCGCTGTGGCCGTTCGTAGTCGCGGGCGTTTGGTGCTGCGTCATGGTGCCGTGGTTCGTGCGCGCCCGAGCGCAGGCCGAAAAGCTCAAGGCACAGTGGGCACCAATCAACCCTCCACCGTGGTTGCGCGGACCGGCGCGAATCGACTACGCGATCGGTTTGCCGTTCTGGATCTACCACCTGCCGGTTGTTCTTCCGGTAATGTGGCTCTCGTTGTCTCACAAAGCGAACGAGCGGGACGTGTTGCTGGCGCTAATGGCGACCATCTTCCTCACCGCGGCGCTGTACTCCGTGCTGTTCACTTGGGTATTGTGAAGGGGCGCAGCGAATTTCGGAGAGCCTGCGATGAGTCCGCGGTTTGACGGTTACTACCTGTCCGACCGGATGCGAAGCGAGGACTGGCACGCGGGAGTGTGCATGGTCCGGGAGTATTATCGTTATCTCAAGTTGTTCGCGGACGGGCGCTGGTTGCACAAAGATCACCCCACCACGAACCTCGATTTCTCGGCCTACCTCTCTGGCGTTCGGCGGCGTGACTTCAGGGACGGATGGGCGGGGCGGCACCCGTGCGACAGCGAGTACGAGTTCATCCACCAGACAGGTCGATTCTTTCGGAAGGGCGAGCGGTTGGTCTTCGCTTTTCGCCACGAACTGATCTGGTTGCACGAAGGGTGTTGGGAGTTGCGTGTTGCGTCACCGAACCTGTTGGTGTCTGAGCCCGGCACCGTGTTTCGGTACTCGTCGGAACCGCGACGTATTCGGCGGGTGCGTTCGGAGGCCTCACGATGACGCGACGAACACGAGTGTGGTCGGCGCTGGCACTCTGCGCCGCGGTCGGGGCGGTGTGGTGGTGGGTCGCGCAGCGGAACCCGGCGCTCGCGGGCATCGAAGCCGATTCGGTGCGCGCGGTCGAAGTGCAGTTCGCGCCGTGGGGCGAGGAACCGCCGCGGGTCGGGGGCGAATCGAACGATCCCGCGGCAATCGCGGCGCTCGTCGCGGTGTTGCGCGACGGCACCGAAGGCACCGACCACAAGTGCGCCGATCGCGGTACGCTCGTGCTGAAGCGCGCGTCCGGGGCGACCGTGCGCATCGACTTCCTACCGGGCCACAGCGTTGAGTGGTACGAACTACGGTATGGCGGCTCGCTGTACCGCGTGCCGCGCACCGCGTTCGTCGAAGCGATGCGGCGAATTGGCGTCGCTCTTCCGTTAGAGTGCTGACGCCGGCGGGCGAAGTGTACGGAATTGCGCGTGTAATGTGCCACTTTCGCCCGGTGTTGCCGCAGAGGGGGGTATCGCGCGCGAGTTGGCAGCCTTGGCAGCCTTACCCCCCGGCCCCCTCACGAAAAGCTGGAATTTCTAGTCGCATTTCAAAGGCTGCCAAAGGCTGCCAACTGTTGGCAGTCTTGGGTCTCTTGGCAGTCTTGGAAGTGCGCAAATGCGCCCGCGACGACGCGCGCCGCGAATCGGCGATTTCACCCCTTGATGGATTGTGTCCGCGTGTATAGTATGAATTGGGTGGCGCGTTCGCGCGCCGTTCGATGGCCCGGTCACGGAGCGGACCGGGGGTTGCGTTTTGGTTCGGGAGAGTGGTCCGCTCGCTCCGCGAGCGGTGCGTCGCGGGTGTGGTGGCATCGCACACTTCGCCGCAGCTTAACCTCGCGCACAGCATCCGCTCGCGGAGCGAGCGGACCACTCTCCCGGAAACTCCGGGACCACGAAGAGCAGTCCGAGAGCTCGACACTTCACCCACCGCGACGAGTTTCGTCGCGGTTGCGGCACTTCAACAGGCCGAATCGCTCGGCGCTCCCGAACGGGCGTTTTCGCTTTTCTCGCGCGGTTCGTGCTGCTAGTATTGTGAGAGTATCACCCGCCGGTGCCCTCCCCGCACACCCGGACGGCCGCGTCCGGTTCGTTCTTTCTCTGAAGTACCGAACATGATGCGACTCGCGCTCGCTGCCGCTGCGCTGTGTTTGCCGTCGGTCGCTCGCGCGGCCGAACCGGACGCACAAGCCGTCGAGTTCTTCGAGAACAAGATTCGGCCCGTGCTCGTGGAGCACTGTTACAAGTGCCACTCCGAAGACGCGGCCAAAGCCGGCAAGCTGAAGGCCGGCCTGAAACTGGACACGAAGGCGCACACCCTCAAGGGCGGCGACACCGGCCCCGCGGTCGTCGCCGGCAAGCCCGCGGACTCGCTGCTGCTCAAGTCGTTGAAGTACGAGGGCGAACTGCAAATGCCGCCGAAGGGCAAACTGCCCGACGCGGTGGTGAAGGACTTCGAGAAGTGGATCGCGGCCGGTGCGGTCGATCCGCGCGGCGGCGAGATCGCCAAACCCGTCGGCATCGACATCGAGAAAGGGAAGAAGTTCTGGTCGTTCGTTCCGCCGAAGGAACCGGCGCTGCCGAACGCGCCCAATGCGCACACGCCCATCGACAAGTTCGTGGCCGCGAAGTGGGCCGAGAAGGGCCTGACGCCGGTGAGCGCGGCCGACAAACTCACGCTCGTCCGCCGCGCCGCGTTCGACCTCACCGGTCTGCCGCCGGCACCGGAACTGGTGGAAGCGTACCTGAAGGACAACGCGCCGGACGCCTTCAATAAGGTGGTGGATCAACTCCTCGCGTCGCCGCAGTACGGCGAGAAGTGGGCGCGGCACTGGCTCGACGTGGCACGGTACGCCGAAGACCAAGCGCACACGTTCGGTGTGAAGCCGAAGACGCAAGCGTGGCGCTACCGCGACTGGGTCATTCAGGCGCTGAACGCCGACATGCCCTACGACACCTTCGTGAAACTGCAACTCGCGGGCGATCTGGTGCCGAACGCCCCGGCCGATCCGTTCCTGAAGTTCGCGGGCCTCGGGTTCATCGGCCTCGGTGCCGAGTACTACAAGAACACCGCCGCGGCTCAGGCCATCGCCGAAGAACTCGACGACCGCGTGGACACCATCACCCGCGGCTTCCTCGGCCTGACCGTGAGCTGCGCGCGGTGCCACGATCACAAGTTCGATCCCATTCCCACGAAGGACTACTACTCCCTCGCGGGCATTTACATGGGCACGAACTTCAGCGACGCCCCGCTGTGCCCGCCGACCGAACTGAAGGCGTTCAACGACGCGCAAGCCGGGTTGAAGACCGCCGAAGCGAAGATGAAGAAGGTGCAGGACGACCAGAAGGCGAAGAGCGGCGGGTTCGTCGCGCGGTTCGCGGCCCCGCACCTCGTTCGCGCGATGACGGCCGACATCGCGGCGCGCAAGAAGGCGATGCCCGCGGCCCCGCCGGTCGCGCACACGATCAGCGGCAACGGTGCGGGCATGAAGGTGTATTTGCGCGGGAATCCCGCAACCAAGGGCGAAGACGCGCCGAAGGGCTTCTTGCAGGTGCTGCCGTCGCTGGCGAAGCCCGGTAGCGGCTACGGCCGGCTCGAACTCGCGGAGGCCATCGCGACGAAGGACAACCCGCTGACGGCGCGCGTGATCGTGAACCGCGTGTGGGCGTGGCACTTCGGCCGCGGTCTCGTGAACACGCCGAGCAACTTCGGCGCGCTGGGCGACAAGCCGACGCACCCGGAACTGCTCGACTGGCTCGCGGTCAACTTCGTGAAGAACGGCTGGTCGATGAAGTGGCTGCACCGCCAAATCATGAACAGCGCGACCTACCAATTGGAGAGCAAGCCGAACGCGGGCAACGACGCGATCGACGCCGCGAACGTGTACCTGTGGCGCGGCACCCGGAAGCGCCTGCAAGTGGAAGACTGGCGCGACTCGCTGCTCGCGGTCAGCGGCACGCTCAGCACGCAAGTGGGCGGGCCGACGTTCGACCTGCGCGACGCGAGCGCGACGCGCCGCACGGTGTACGCGAAAGTGAGCCGGCACGAGCTGAACGGCCTGCTGCGGCTGTTCGACTTCCCGGACGCGAACGTGACCGCGGACAAGCGCACGATCACCACCGTGCCGCAACAGCAGTTGTTCGCGCTGAACAGCGACTTCATGGTGAATCAGGCGAAGGCGCTCGCGGCGCGCGCCGAGAAGCTCGGCACCACCGCCGAAGAGCGCGTGAAGGCGGCGTACCGGCTCGCGTTCGGCCGCGCCCCGGAGCGCGCCGAACTCGAACTCGCCACGAAGTTCCTCGAACTGCCGCCGAAAACCGACGACAAACTGACGCGGTGGCAGCAGTTCGCGCAGGTGCTGCTCGCCAGTAACGAGCTGATGTACGTAGATTGAGGAAGTGCCGCGCCCGGCTTCTCCCTCAACGGTGCCGAATGACAGAGTCCGAGATCGAAGTGACGCAGGACGCGCAGACGATCGTGCTAAAGGTGCCCGGCGGCGCGGCGGCGCTGACCGCCGACGGCGCGACCGAAGTCGCGGGCCAACTGCTCGAAGCCGCGATGCTCGCCAAGGGCGGCGAACCGGACGAAGCCGACACCGTGCGCGTGCCCATGCAGTACCTGATCGCGCAGGCCGAGCGGTTGCCGGCGGATGTCGCCCCGATGGAAGAGGACGAACTGCACGGGGCGTCGCGGGCCGAGGTTCACTGCTGGATCAAGGACCAAACGTTCCGCAACGGGCTGCACGTCGCGGCCGGGTGGGTGGCGGAACACGGCTGGGTGATTACCGAAGTGCTCGAGCAGAACGCGGTAACGCGGGCCGACTTCGAGGACGGCGATTACCTGCAGTACTACGAGCAGGCCATCACCGAGTCGGAAGTGTTCCTGTACGAGATTCAAGACGCCGAAGGCGCAGAAGAGGGGTAAGCACATGCTTCCGAACGTGAACCTGTCGCGCCGCGACCTGCTGAACCGTACCGGCACCGGGCTGGGGGCCATCGGCCTCGCGGCGCTGCTCGCGGAGCGCACGAGCGCCGCGCCGAAGCCGGGCGCGAACCCGCTCGCACCCAAAGTGGCGCACTTCACCCCGAAGGCGAAGCACGTCATCCACCTGTTCATGAACGGCGGGCCGAGTCAGGTGGACACGTTCGACCCGAAGCCGGAACTGACGAAGAACCACGGCAAACAGGCCGGTAGTCTCGGCAAGTCCACTGAGCGCAAGACCGGACCGCTGTACAAGTCGCCGTTCGCGTTCAAGAAGTGCGGGCAGAGCGGGATCGAGGTCAGCGAGATCTTCCCCGAAATCGGCGCGTGCATCGACGACATCTGCGTGATTCGTTCGATGCACACGAACATCCCGAACCACGAACCGGGTTTGCTCCTCATGACCTGCGGGAACACGCAGGCCATCCGGCCGAGCATGGGTTCGTGGCTCACTTACGGCCTCGGCACCGAGAACCAGAACCTGCCGGGCTTCGTGGTGCTGTGCCCCGGCAAGCCGGTGGTGGGGCCGGCGCTGTGGAGCAACAGCTTCCTGCCCGGCGTGTTCCAAGGCTGCCACATTCAGAACCTCGACCCGAAGAAGGTGATCGAGCACATTCGCAACCAGAACGTGACCGCGAGCACGCAGCGCGAACAGTTGGACCTGCTGAACCAACTGAACGGGATGCACAAAGATAAGCGCGGCGGCGATGACCAACTGGACGCGCGGATTCAGTCGCTCGAAATCGCGTACCGGATGCAGACCGACGCGCAAGAGGCGTTCGACGTGACCCGCGAACCGGTGAAGGTGCGCGACGCCTACGGTAAGGGCTACTTCGCCGACGCGTGCCTTGCGGCGCGCCGCCTCGTCGAGCGCGGCGTGCGGATGGTGCAGGTCTTCTACGGCAGCGGCCAACCGTGGGACGATCACGGCGACATCGAGAAGGGCCACCGCAACAAGGCGAAGGACAGCGATAAAGCCGTTGCGGCGCTGTTGCGCGACCTGAAGGCGAAGGGACTGCTGGACGAAACGTTGGTGCTGTGGGGCGGCGAGTTCGGGCGCACCCCGACGAGCGAGGGCGCGAACGGCCGCGACCACAACAACCACGGGTTCAGCGTGTGGCTCGCGGGCGGCGGCGTGAAGGGCGGCATGACTTACGGCGCGACCGACGAGTTCGGGTTCGCCGCGGCCGAGAAGAAGGTCCACATCCACGACCTGCACGCGACGATCCTGCACCTGATGGGTTTGGACCACGAGAAACTGACGTACCGCTACAGCGGGCGCGACTTCCGCCTGACCGACGTTCACGGCACCGTGGTTCGCGACATTCTTGCTTAGTGGGGAGTTGTCAGTCGTCAGGTGTCAGTCAGAATGGAGTGCGGCTCGGTTTTGTCCGAACTGATCACTGACTACTGACCACTGACCACTATGGCGCGCGGCGATCCGGTGCGCGTGCGGTCGGCCGTGTTCCTTCGCGGCGCGCACGCCGGTTACGTTACCGCGGTCGAGTACCCCGACCGCGACATCTCCGCGTTCCCCGCGGGCCTTCCCCTTTCCGAACTCGCGGTCGCTGACCTGAGCGAAGCGCACGTCGCACTCTTCGAGCGGTTCAAAGCGCACTGGCTGGTGCGCTGCGGTTCCGACTACTGCACCGCGGACGTCGGCGGCGCTCTCACCGCAGCACAGCGGGCCGAACTCGCGGCGCTGGCGCTCGACCTGCGCGACCAACCGCCAACAACTCGCGCCGACCGGCTCGCGGCGGCGCTCGAAGCCCTGCTCCTCAATGGCGAACGGCCGGTGTGAACCGGCCGGTGCTCCCGCACGAGCAACCACCGGCCGGCACGCGCCGGCCGTTCGCCGTACAACAACCGCTCCACCCTCACCCCGAAGGCTGCCATGCAAGCGATCCAGTTCGCCGAACCGAAGCAGTTGCGCGTCATCGACATCCCAGAACCGCCCGCGCCCGGCCCCGGCGACGCGGTCGTGCGCGTGTCCCGGGTCGGCGTGTGCGGTACCGACTACAGCGGCTACCTCGGGAAGATGCCGTTCTTCAGCTACCCCCGAATCCCCGGGCACGAACTCGGCGTAGAAGTGGTTGCGGTGGGTGAGGGCGTGACGAACGTGAAGGTCGGCGAGCGCGCCGCGGTGGAACCGTACATCAACTGCCAGCGGTGCTACTCGTGCGCTCGCGGGCACAGCAACTGCTGCGAGAACCACCAGACGCTCGGCGTTCACGTCGATGGCGGCTTACGGAAGCTGTTCACGGTGCCGGCGCGCAAGCTGCACACGTCCGCGAAGCTCACCTACGAGCAACTCGCGCTAGTCGAAACGCTCGGCATCGGGCTGCACGCGATCAACCGCGCCGCGCCGCGCGCGGACGAAACCGTGTTCGTGATCGGGGCCGGGCCGATCGGCCTCAGCGTCATAGAGTTCGCCAAGTTCGCCGGCTCGCGCATCGTCGTCATGGACCTGAACGAGCAGCGCCTCCAGTTCGTGCGCGAGAAGATGGGCGTCACAGACACGATTCTCTCCAAAGGAGACTTCGACGCGGACGTGAAAGCGTTCACCGAACTGACGAACGGCAAACTCGGGAACGTGGTGGTGGACGCGACCGGCAGCGCGCGGAGCATGAACGGCGCGTACCACTTCGTGGGCTTCGCCGGGCGGCTGGTGTGGGTGGGCATCACGCAAGACCAACTCGGGTTCACGCAACCGCTGATGCACCGGCGCGAGATGACGTTCCTCGCAAGTCGCAACGCTCTGCCGCACGAGTTCGTCCGCATCATCCGGCTCATCGAGGGCGGGATGCTGAGCACCGATCCGTGGGTCACGCACCGCGCGCCGATGACCGCACTGGCGAGCGAGTTCACGAACTGGCTGAAACCCGAAGCCGGCGTCGTGAAGGCGATCGTGGAAGTGAGTTGAGAGCAGATTTTCGCCGCACGATGAACGCTGAGAAAGGCACGATCAGAAAGAAGAGGAAGACAGTTTTGGACGGGATCACAAGATGAAGAGGATACAGACAGTTCAGAACGAATGGGCTTAAACTGTCTGGATCCTCTTCATCTTGTAATCCCGTCCAAACCTCTTCTCTTTGCTTTGTCTGATCGTGTCTTCATCGGCGTTCATCGTGCGGCGAAAACTCCTTCGCTACGCCGGTTGACGCGGGGGCGCGGATCGCGGAGCATGAAACGGCAGTTCACCTCGGAGCCGCACATGAATCGCCTTTCGCGCCCGCTTTTCGCTCTTCTGGTGCTCGCCTCGGTCGCGGTCGCCGCGCCGCCGGAGACGCCGAAGAAGTCAACCGACGTCACGCATCACGGCGTGACCTTCCCCGACGAGTACGGCTGGCTCGAAGACGCCAAAGAGCCGGCGGCGAAGAAGTGGATCGCCGCGCAGAACAAGCACTCCGAAGCGTTCATCAACAAGCTGCCGGAGCGCGCCGCTCTCCGCAAGCGCGTAACGGGGCTGTTCCGGCTCGAACCGCCGTCGTTCGATCTGGTGCGCTACGCCAACGGCGTGATGTGCGCCCGCGTCGACGGCAGCGAACTCGTCGTACTCAAGTCCGAGAACGACGATAAACCGCTGCGCACGCTCGTGGACGTGGACGACCCGCCGTTCGGCAAGAAGGGCAACGTCGATCACTACGCGCTCTCGGAGAACGGGAAGTACGCCGCGGTGTGCATTTCGGCCGACGGGATCGAAGAGGGGACGATCTACTTCTACGAGACCGCCACCGCGAAGCGCCTGCCGGACGAACTCCCGCAAGCGAGCGCCGCCCCCGGCGGCGACCTCGCGTGGACGCCGGATTCTGCTGGCCTCTACTACACCAAATACCCCGACGCGACCGCGAAGGGCAAAACCGGGCGTGACCGCTACGCGCGCCTCGAAGTGTGGTTCCACAAACTCGGCACGAAGGCCGACGCGGACAAGTACGTGTGCGGGCGCGAACTGCCGCCGTACACGCGGCTGTTTCTGAGCGTCACGCGCGCCGGGCGGCTCATGGTCGGCGCGTTCACCGGGTTCGGCAGCGACGAGAACGAATGGTTCTGGTTCGACGACGGCAAACTGACGCGCATCTACAAGCCGGAAGACCTCGCGGTCGGCGTGGGCGCGGCGGACGACGGCTCGGTGTACATCGAATCGTGGAAGGGCGCGCCGCGCGGCCGCTTGCTGCGCCTGCCGCCGGGGGCCGCGGACCCGGCGAACCCCGCGGCGCGCGCGAAGCCGTTCGAGATCGTCCCAGAAGGCGCGGGCGCGCTCGTCGAGTGGCTCGTGACGGACCACTTCGCGTACGCGGTGCAGCGACTCGACGGCTCGGAGCGGTTCCGCGTGTTCGGCTTATCGGGTCGCGAACATCTGGAAATCCAGGTGCCGCCGCTCTGTGCCGTCGAAGAACTCACACAACTGAAGGGCGACGTGATCCTGTACCGCGTCACCGGGCACCTGAGCGCCCCCTCGTGGTACCGCTACGACCCCGCGACGCGCAAATCGGAGAAGGTCGCGATCTCGGAAGCCTCGACGGTCAGTTACCGCGACGCGGAGGTGGTGCGCGAGTACGCGACCGCGAAGGACGGCACGAAGATTCCCATCTCGATCATTCGCAAGAAGGACTGCCAACTCGACGGCGAACGGCCGCTCCTGCTCACCGGGTACGGCAGCGCGCGATCGGCCGAGCGCCCGAGCTTCCAGATTCAACCGCGGTTGTGGTTGGATCGCGGCGGCGTGTACGCGATCGCGCACCCGCGCGGCGAACTCGAAGGCAGCGACGAGTGGCACCGCGCGGCCCGCGGGCCGAAGAAGGGCACCACCGGCGACGACTTCGTCGCGTGCGCCGAACACCTGATCGCCCGCAAGTACACGAAGCCGTCGCGGCTCGCGGTTCGCGGCGGCAGTGACGGCGGGCTGCTCATCGGGATGGCGATCACGAAGCGCCCGGACCTGTTCGCGTCGGCGATCATCGACTGCGGCGTGTTGGACGCGATGCGCATGGACAAGGACTATTACGGCCCGCACTGCATTTCGGAGTACGGGAAACTGGACTCGGCCGCGAATGTGCGCGCGGCACTCGCGTTCTCGCCGCTCCAGAACGTGAAGCCGAAGACCGAGTACCCGGCGGTGTGGATTCGCGTGGGCGACAACGACCGGCGCGTCGATCCGATCCACTCGTGGAAGATGGCCGCGGCCCTTCAAGCGACCGGCACGAAGAAGCCGGTGCTGCTCACGACTGTTGCGAACGAGGGCCACGACTTCTATGTGCCGATGGCCGACGAACTGGCGTTCCAGTTCGACCAACTCGGGGCGACGCTACCGAAGAAGAAGTAGGACAGGCTTCCAGCCTGTCCAAGTTGGGACAGGTTGGAAGCCTGTCCTACTTCGCGAGCAGACCGCGGGATTGCATCCACTCGCCGGCGCGGTCTGGCCACTTCGAGCACGGGTGTTGCGTTTTGCGCATGCCGTAGCCGTGGCCGCCGGTCGCGTACAGGTGCAGTTCCGCCGGCACGCCGGCCTTCTTCAGCGCGGAGTACAGCGCCACGCTGCCTTCGCTCGTCACCGGGTCGTCGGTGCTGTGCGCGAAGAACATCGTCGGCGATTCCTTGTTCACCACGAACTCCGCCTTCAGCGAGCCGCCTTTGTCCGTGAGGTACGCGGGGTACACCAGCACGCAGAAGTTCGGAACGTGCCCGAACTTCGCGTCAGCGTCGTCGGTCTTGTCGTAGAGGCGCTCTTTCGTGAGCGCGGTGCAAACGGTGAGGTGCCCGCCGGCGGAGAAGCCGAGCATCCCGACGCGGGCCGGGTCGATGCCGAGGTCTTTGCCCTTCGCGCGAATCATCGTGATCGCGCGCTGCGCGTCTTGCACCATCGCGCGATTGTCCGGCGTCTGGGCTTCGCGCTTCGGCACGCGGTACTTGAGCAGCACCGCCGTCACGCCGAGCGAGTTCAGCCACTCGCACACCTGCGTGCCCTCGTGCTCGATGGCGAGAATGTTGTACCCGCCGCCGGGCGCGACCAGCACCGCGGTGCCGTTCGCCTTGTCCTTCGGGGCCGCGTAAACGGTGATCGTCGGCTCGCTCACTTTCGCGAGCCGCTTCACTTCGAGTTGGCCCTTCTTGGGCACGATGTACTCTTCAGGACCGATGTCTTTGGTCTCGCCCGGTGCCTTCCCGGGCCACAGCTTGTGAACGGTGGGTTCCGCACCGCGCGCCGAAAGCGCGGCACACAACAGATAGACGAAAGCGAACGCGGTGCGCGTCATGGAGAGGTCCTTGTGTGAAGCGCGAACGGCCGGCAGAGCCGGCCGTTCGACAGAGTACCGCAGCGCGGCTCGCGTGTCACACTTTCTTGAACTCGGTGACGATCTCGAACGTGCCGTCGGGCAGCGGCACCTTCTTGTAATCGCCGAAGAGGTTCGGGCTATCTTTTTGAAGGGCGTCGAGGATCGCACAGCTCAGCTTGCGGATTTCGGGTTCCGCGTGCGACGAGCCGCGCATCTCGAGGAAGTGCCGCAGGGCGCGCGCGTTCCCGGTTACGAAAATCTTCGTTTCGCACGCGTTCGGTAGCACGCTCCGTGCGGCTTGGCGAGCGGCCTTGCGGCGCGTGGTGCGATCCGGGTTCGGCGGCAGCATGGCCGCGGTCGCGGTCGCGGCGTCGGCGAGTTTCTCGTTCAGCTTGTCCGCGAGCGCGATGTACGCGGCGTGCGCGTGCGTGACCGCGTCGAGCCAAATCGCGTGCAGTTCGGGGTCGTTGGCGATGATGTCCGGCTCCACGTACTCCGCGACGCTCTCATCGACGTAGCGTTGCGAAAGTTGGGAAAATCCGAAGCCGGCCCTGTGTCGAACGAGTTCGTGCGTGAGCGACCGCGACACGCCGGTGATGAGGATGTTCCACACCGCGTGTTCGAGCACCGACCCGTGCCCGACTTCCTTGATGTGGTGGAGGTACACCGCGTTCCCGCCGGGCCGCGGCTTCGCGAAGCTCATGTAGCAGACGCGGCCGGCCGTCTCCGTTAGCACTTCGCCCGCGACTTCGCTATCGCTTTCCCAGCTCACGCCTTGGTCGCTGAGGAAACGGTCGAGTTCCGCATCGTCGACCGTTTGCCGGCCCACGATGTAAACGGACGGGTTCGTGATGACGCGAAGTGAGTTGTCCACGTTCAGCGCCGCGGGTGCGGAGACGACCATGTTCGAGGCCCATCCGTGGGTTACGATGTAGTCTTTGTATCGGTTGTGCGGGCTTCGCCAGTTCAGCGGATTCCCCAATGCCCCCGTTTGACGTGTCGCCGGTAGCCGCTCACGAGTTGCTCGCGGCGTGCCGACTGCTGTTCGCCGAAGAGCGCGTCGAGTACGCGCGCGGGCGGTTGCTCGCCGACCCGGGCGCGAGTCGCGTGTTCGTCGCGCGCGCGGGCGGCACACCGGTCGCCGCGACCGTCGCGCAGGTGCTGCCCGGTGCGCTCGCGGTGCTGTGGCCCCCGCGCGGCGAAGCGGTTCTGGCGCGCGAGGCCGCGCTTGTGTCCGCGTGCGAGTGGCTGAAGGGCCGCGGGGTGAAGGTGTGTCAGGCGTTCGCGGTGCCGGGCGACGCGGATGAAACCGAACCGCTCGTTCGCGCCGGGTTCGAGCGTGTTACGCAACTCGTGTTCCTGCACCGCGACCTTCGTGGCGAAGCACTTTCGCAGCTTGAACGCTGGACACTCGAAGCTGACGAACCGCCGTTCGGCGACACCTTCCGCGACGTGCTGCTGCGCACGCACGCCGGTTCGTGCGACTGCCCGGAGTTGCACGCGACCCGCAGCGAAGCGGAGATCGTCGCGGGGTTCGCCGACCCCGCGCCCGGCGGCGAGTGGTACCTCGTGCGGTACGGCGAAGCGCCGATCGGCGTTGCAATCCTCGCACCCGGCGCAGAGGCGACCGAAACGGACCTGTGCTATTTCGGTCTCGTGCCGGAAGCCCGCGGGCGCGGCCTCGGTGCCGCACTCGTTCACGAACTGCTCGCGCGCTTGCAAGCGGTGGGCACTCTCGGCGTTTCACTGAGTGTTGACGCACGGAACCAACCGGCGGCGCGCGCGTACGCGCGCCACGGGTTCGTCGAGCGCGACCGCCGCAACGTGTGGCTCGCGCGCTGGTAACGCGCCGAACTTCACTTCATTTCCCCTCAAGCCGAGTTCGGTTCGCGCGACTTTGGCGCGCGCGCCAAGCCGCGCCAAGATGCGCCATCTGGCGCGATTGCTGCGCTCGCCCCGGCTGCGCGCGACTCTTCCGACTGCGCCAAGCGCGCGCCGGTGCGTCTTCACACAACCGACCTTCGCGCGCGTTGGCGTACCGCGTCTGTGACAGATATTGGAGGGGTACTCACACAGCCACAACCCGATCCGCGACGCGCGCTCACTCGGCGCGCGTGGGAGCCTGTGCCGTGCCCTCGCAACTCGACACCATTGCCGAAGCCGTTAGCGCGAAAGTGGGCGCGGGCCGCTACAACCTGTGGTTCGCGGGCCGCGCGCGGTTCGTGCCCACCGGCGGCGCTGTCGCGGTGGTCGCCAAGTCGCGGCACACGCAAGATTGGCTGCAACACACGTTCGGTGCGGCCGTGCGCGACGCGGTGGCCGAAGTGTGTGGCCCGAACGTCGCGGTGCAGTGGGGCGTCGATGACGAGGGCGCTTCGGGTGAAGCCGCCGCGAAACCCGCGAGCGAACCGCAGGTGCCGGCGGCGGCCGTGCAGCGCGACATCTTCGGCGAACCGGCCGCGCCGCCGAAACCGAAGGCGAAGCGCGCCGACTCGGACGAAGCGGCCCTTTCGCGCCCGCTCGCCGGGCAGCGCACCGGCCGCCGGTGGAAGTCGCTCACCGAGTTCGTGGTAGGCCAGTGCAACCGCGTCGCGCACGCGTCGGCGATGAGCGTGGTTGAAGAACCGGGCATGGGCGCGAACCCGCTCGTGATTCACGGGCCGGTGGGCACCGGGAAGACGCACCTGCTCGAAGGCGCGTTCGCCGGGCTGAAGCGCCAGAGCGACCAGCGCCCCTGCTACGTCACGGCCGAAGAGTTCACGACGCGCTTCGTACAGGCGTCGCGCCTCGGCAAGATGAGCGCGTTCCGCCGGCAGTTCCGCGACTGCTCCGCGCTGCTGCTCGACGACCTGCACTTCCTCGCCAAGAAGACCGCGACGCAAGAAGAGTTCCTGCACACCTTCGACGCGCTCGTTGCCGACGGGCGGCAGGTGATCGTGACAACGGACTGTCACCCGCGGCTCGCGGACGAGCTGATGCCGGAACTGGTGGACCGGTTGCTCGGCGGCGCGGTGTGGGGCCTCATGCCGCCGGACCCGGACACGCGGCTCGAAATCCTCCGCAAGAAGGCGACCGGCTCGCAACCGATGATCCCTGACGCGGTGCTGAAGGCGCTCGCGGGCAGCCTGCGCGGGAACGTGCGCGAACTCGAAGGGGCCGTGAACAGCGTTCGCCACTACGCGAAGGTGACGGGCAGGCCCGCCGACATGCAGACGGCCCGCGAAGCCCTCGGCGATCTGTTGCGGCACGCGGTGCGCACCGTCAGCGTGAAGGACGTTGACGCCGCAGTGTGTTCGGTTCTGCGGCTGAGTGGTGGAGCGCTGCAATCGAAGTCGCGGGCGTGGACCGTGACGCACCCGCGCATGGTCGCGATCTACCTGTGTCGCAAGCACACCGCCGCGACCTACGGCGAGATCAGCAAGCACTTCGGAGCAAAGACGCACAGCACCGCGGTGGCAGCGGAAAAGAAAGTACGGGCGCTCTTGGACGCGAGCGCGAGCATCGCCATCGGCGACCGCGACTGGCCCGTGCGCGAACTGGTGGACCGCGTCGAGCGCGAGTTGCAACGGTGACGCGAAGCTCATCTTGCCGCGCGGTGCTCCAGTGCGCGGCGGGCCTCTTGCGTGCGGAACGCCCCCGGTTCGCCGCGGGCCAGTTCCTTGAGCAGCGACAGCGCGTCGTCACTGCCCACCGCTTCTAGCAACTCGATTGCGCGGGCGTCGGCCAGCCGCGCCGAATCGGTTTCCGCTCGCACTTCGAGCACCGGCTTCAGTTTGGTGCGGGCGAACTTCACCGCCGCCGCCGGTTCGCGCGCGAGCCGCGCCATTGAATTGTACGCCGGTTCACTTCTGGCGGTTTCAAGTGCCGCCCACAATTTCGCCGCGCTCGTTTCGGCTTTCAGTTCCGGGGGCAGCGGCGCACTTTGAAGCCGCACGTCCCACACAAGAACGGTGTGATCGCCGCCCGCGGTGAGCAACTTTGTGCCGTCCGGTGTGAAGCCGAGGACGCGCGCTTCGCCCCGGTGCCCGCGCAACGCCCGCCGCACGTCGCCGGTCGCGCGTTCGATCAGTTCCACGTTGATTTCGGTCGCGCGCGCTTCCAGCGCGAACGCCGTTTCGACAAGCCCGGTGCGCGGCGCGGGAGTTTCGATTGCGCTCGTGAGTTCCAACCCGGTTTGGATGTCGCGCACGACGCGCCCGCGGGCCGTGCGGTACACGAGCGCGGTGCCGTCCGGCGCGAACGCCGGCGGGGTGGTGCCGCGGGCGTCGCCGAAGGCGCGCAGCTCGCGCCCGGTGGCGAAGTCCCACACGATCGCGGCTCCGTCTTCGGCCCATGTGAGCAGCAGTTTGCCGTTCGGCGACAGTTCCGCGTGCCGCACCGGGGCGCGGTGGCCCTTCGCCTCTTCGAGCGGGCGAAGGGTGGTCGCGTTCCACACGCGCACGAGGCCGAAAGCGTCCGCGGTGGCGACGCGCGCGCCGTCGGTACTCCACGCGACCGCCGTCACGTCGCCGGTGTGCCCTTCGAGCCGGCCCAACTCCTTCCCTTCAGACACATCAAGAACGTGCGTGTTCGGGCCGACAGCGAGGGCCACCGCGCGCCCGTTCGGCGCGAACGCCCACGCCCCCGGCGCGCGCGGGTCGGCGTCGCGCGGCCAGCGCGCGAGCGGTTCGCGCTTCCCGGTGTCGAAGGCGAAGCGGTCGAACCCCCATTCGCGCGCGTCTGTTACCGGAAGCACGAGCGCGTCGCCCTTGGGTGTTGGAATCAGCACATCGGTAGCCGGCACCGCGACCGGCGGTTGCGGCTTCCCGGCGCGAGTGTCCCACACTGTGGCGGTCCAGCCGTTCGGCCGCGCTTTGCGGAACACGATCAGAGTGTTGCCGTTTTCGGAAAGGCGCAGCGCGTCCGCGCCTTCCGCGCCGAGGTCAATTGTCGTCGCGCTCTCGGTGCCACCGAAGACATGAACCGCGAACTTCCCGGTGCCGGAGTTCACCAACTCCGCGCGACGCTCTTCGGCGCGCGCTTTCTCGGCGCGGAGCGGCAGCCCGGTGTTCGCGTCCCACGTCGTCAGTTCGGTGCTGGTGCGCGTGGTGAATTGCTTGCCGTCGGGCGAAAGTGCGAGGTGCTTCACCGGCCCACCGGCGCGGAACCGGGCTTCGCCCATGCGCGCGACCGCGCCCGGCGGCAAGTCTTGAGCCGCGACCGGCGAAGCGAGCAACAGCAGTAGAACCGCGGCGCGCGGCATCGCACGTCCTCCGAAGGCGGCGGATGCTACCGCGCCGCGGGTCGCGCGTGCGAGAGGAACTGGAAACGGGGCGTGCCTGTGGAAGTCGGCCCGTGCTCGCGCCGCGGATGTCGGCTTTCAAAGGGGGCCAAGTGCCGAAGAGTGCCAAAGAAGGCCACCAAAGGGGGCCAACGGGCCCACTTAGAAAATCGCCTAGAAATCCCAAGATTTCCACCGAAGGGGGCCAAAGGGGGCCAACCCCATCGCGCGTGTGCCCCCTTCACGGTTCGGCTCGCAGTTTCGGTCACTTCGGTGCCACTTTCCAATTCGCGCACGGGAACGAACAGCCCTTCGGCGGGCGCGGTGCGACGCCGCATGAATAGTATACGCATGTTCAAATCATGTCAAGGGCGTGATCAGCGGGTCGGAGGCGGTCCCGCCGAGCAACGCGAGTGCGAAGTGCCTACTTCAGTGGCACACGGGAAACGCACGAACCCCGCGAGCTTCACGCTCGCGGGGTTCGCGACGGCAACGAACCGCTCGGTCTACTACCCGACCTGTGGCGCGGAAGGCTCACGGCACCGCCGGGCGAACGCCGAGCGCTCGCTGGGCGGAACCACGAACCGCGGGGTTGACCCAGACCGCCCGGCGAGCGCTCGGCGTTCGCCCGATAGCGGTGCTGGAACAGCCTTCCTCGCGTGGCATGGCACAGAGTGCGCTCGGGCGACGCAACATCGCCCTGCTGCAAAGCAGCGAGCTAAACCGACACGGTTCGTTGTGTCTTCCGGCGAGCGGCGCGACGTAAGTCCGCCGGTGGAGTTACCCAACTGAAGGGCGCATTGCGCTCTTGAGTTGTGCTTCAACCGGCAGACTTACGTCGCGCCGCTCGCCTTTGGGTTTACGGGCGCTTCTTCTCGGTGTAGCCCTTGCCGGTCTTTTCCTTCAGCAGTTTGTCGTACTCCTTCTTCGCCTTCTCTTCGCTGTCGAAGCTCTTCGTCTTCGTTTGGCCGTCGGTGCCGATCTTGCCCCACTGCGTGGTCACGTCGGTGCCGTCCATCCAGATTTCCCAGAACTTGTTCGAGGTGCCGTCCACGAACTCGAAGTACCGCTTCGGGGTCGCCGCCATCGCAATGCCTCCAGTTAGGAAAGAGAGAAACGGGTTTGATTCGTCACTTGGTCTTGCGCTTCTTCGGCGCGGGTTTCGTTTCTTCGGAAGGTGCTTCTTGCGGTTTGCGCGTCGGGGGCGGCGCGGTCGGGTCGCCG
>Ga0169931_10000911_pt1 | contig 49118 bp, 50 predicted proteins | sample Kivu_15m_20L_FD_129675 | JGI IMG/M metagenome (GOLD analysis project Ga0169931, IMG submission 129675) | Freshwater microbial communities from Lake Kivu, Western Province, Rwanda to study Microbial Dark Matter (Phase II) - Kivu_15m_20L... | ecosystem: Environmental > Aquatic > Freshwater > Lake...
CTTCGCAGTGAACTCGGCGTGGGCGAACCTCGTTTGTTGCGTCATGCCACCCAGCGTAGCAGCCCGCGCACCACCTGCGAGCCGGAGATCAAGATTTTGGGGCGGAATTAAATCAGCGCTTCCCTAGAATCATGGGGAGGGCGTCCTCGATCAACATCACCGAAAAGTGTTGTATTTCACGATGGCCCACAGGGCGCGGAAGCCGTCGCGCCAGCCGATCTTCTTTCCTTCGGCGTAAGTGCGGCCATAGTAGCTGATGCCCACCTCGTAGATGTGGCAGTCCTTGAGCGCCGCGACCTTGGCTGTGATCTCCGGCTCAAAGCCGAAACGGTCCTCCTCGATCAAGATCTGTTTGAGCACCTCGCGGCGGAAGACTTTGTAGCAGGTCTCCATGTCGGTGAGGTTGAGGTTGGTGAACATGTTGGAGAGCAGAGTGAGGAAGCGGTTGCCCATCATGTGCCAGAAATAGACGACGCGGTGCGCCTCGCCGCCGGAGAACCGCGAGCCGAAGACCACGTCGGCTTTACCGTCGAGGATGGGTTTGAGCAGCCGCGGGTATTCCTGCGGGTCGTATTCGAGATCGGCGTCCTGCACGATGACGATGTCGCCGGTGGCGGCGGCGAAGCCGGTGCGGAGCGCGGCGGCCTTGCCGCGGTTGACCTCGTGGTAGAGCACCTGGTGCACCAGCGGGGCGATCTGGGTGCGGAGCAGATCGCGGGTGCCGTCACGGGAGCAGTCGTCCACGATGATGATTTCCTTGTCGGTCAACGGGGCGGCGCGCACCGCCTCGACGATCGCACGGATGGTGTGGGCCTCGTTGTAACAGGGAATGACGACGGAGAGCTTCATGCGATGCGGCTATGACACTAGGCCTCCAGTCGGGCAAAGAAAGCCTTTTTGCGGTGCCGGATTTGCGGACCACGCCGCCCTTGACGGTCGGGTGCGACGGTGGGCAGGATGACCGGATGCACGCAGATGAGCGCACATTCAGCTGGATCCGTTTCGGCATGCTGGCCTTGGCCGGAGTGCTCGTGCTGGCGGCCGGCTGGTGGTGGATCCAGTCGCAGGAAATCATTCCCTGGGAACTGGCCGAGCAGGGCGTGATGTGGGTGCGCAGCCTGGGCGCACCGATGTATTTCCTGCTGATGGCGCTGCTGCCGGCGGCGGGTTGCCCGCTGTCGGTCTTCACCTTGACGGCCGGACCGGTCTTTGCGCCGACGCTGGGCATGCCGGTGGTGTTGCTGCTGGTGTGGCTGAGCCTGGCGGTGAACCTTGCGCTGACCTACTGGCTCGCCCGCTACGCGCTGCGGCCGTGGCTGGAGAAGCTGTGCCGCTGGCTCGGCTACAAACTGCCGCAGGCTGCGCCCGCCGACCAGCGCAGCCTCGTGATCCTCGTGCGCGTGACACCCGGTCCGCCCTACGTGTTGCAAAGCTACCTGCTCGGGCTGGCCGGGATTTCCTTCCCGACGTATTTCTTCATCTCCTGGGTGATTACCTCTTCCTACGCCTGCGCCTTCGTGCTCTTCGGCGATGCGGTCATGCAGGGCCGGGGCCGCACGGCGCTCATGGCCATCATGCTCTTTGCGGCGTTGACGGTCGCTGTGCAACTGCTCCGACGGCACTACCGCCGGCAAAGGCCCCCGGCATGAAAAAGCGCGACGAGTCGCTCTTCGGCGGGGCGGACGACCGTGTGGAGTCGGTGAGCGAGTTCACCCGCCGCGTGAAGACGCTGCTGGAGAGCGGGCTGCGGCCGGGCTGGGTGCGCGGCGAAGTATCAAACCTGCGCGCGCAGGCCAGCGGACACGTTTATTTTTCGCTGAAGGATGCCGGCGCGCAACTGAGCGCGGTGCTGTTTCGCGGCGACGCGGTGAAGCAAAGCGTGAAGCTGCGCGACGGCCTGCAGATCGTCGTCTATGGCGAGGTGAGCGTGTATGAGGCGCGCGGGCAGTATCAGCTGATCGTGCGCGCGGTGATCGAGGACGGCGTGGGCAAACTGCAGCGCGAATTTGAGGTGTTGAAAAAGCGGCTGGCCGACGAGGGCCTGTTCGACGCGGCGCGCAAGCGGGCGATTCCCGAGCTGCCGGCGACGGTGGGTTTCATCACGTCGCCGACCGGCGCGGCGGTGCAGGATTTTCTGCGTATTCTCACGCGCCGCGGCTGGCGCGGCCGGGTGGTCGTGCTGCCGGCGAAGGTGCAGGGCGAGGGTGCGGCGGACGAGATGGTGGCGATGCTCGCGCTCGCGCAGGCGCTGGGAATTTTCGATTTGTTGGTGATAGGGCGCGGTGGCGGCAGTCTGGAGGACCTGTGGGCGTTCAACGAGGAACCGCTCGTGCGCGCCGTGGCGGCGTGCGCGGTGCCGGTGATCTCGGCCGTGGGGCACGAGATTGATTTCACGCTGTGCGATTTTGCGGCCGACGTGCGGGCGGAGACGCCGAGCGCAGCGGCGGAGCTGATCTCGAGCCATTTCGTGGCGGCGCTCGAACGCGCGGACCGCGCGCGGACCGCGATGGTCGGGGCGCTCGATGGCGCGATGGAGCGGGCGCAGGAGCGGCTCGACCACGCCCGCAGCCGGCTGCGGTTGCTGAGCCCGGCCGGGCAGATCGAGCAATGCCAGTTGCGGCTGGATGATTTCGCCAACCGCCTCGGCAGCGCGCTGCGGGCGGCGGTGCAGGAGAAGCGGCAGGCCTTGGCCGAGATGCTGACGCAGTGGCAGCGGCATTCGCCCGAGGCGCGCGTGCAACTGGAGTCGCACCGACTGTTGTCGCTGTGGAAGCGCCTGCAGGCGGCGAGCCCCGCCTCGGTGCTCAACCGCGGGTTCGCGATCGTGCGCGACGAAGCCGGCCGGCCGGTGGCTGCGCGGAAGGGGCTGCGCCCGGGCCAGCGGCTGCAGACGGAGTTCAAGGACGGGATTCTGCCCGTAAAGGTGGAATAATTGCCGGGACTGGTTAAGGTCTGGCCGTCATGAAATCCCGCCACCTGACCCTGCCGGTGCTGCTCGCTGCCGCCGCCCTCCTGTTTGTCACCGATATGAACGCCTCGAAAAACAAGACCGCCGCCAAGGATGCCCTCGAATGCGCCCCGGGCGAAATCTCTGCCTGCGGGCTGCCGTCCAACGTTGTCATCGACATGAGCAAGGCCAAGGTGCAGCGCACCGACGCCGAGTGGCGGCAGCGGCTGACGCCGCTGCAGTATCACGTTGCGCGCCAGCAGGGAACCGAGCCGCCCTTCCGCAACGAGTTCCACGACAACAAGGCCGACGGCATCTATTTCTGCGTGGGTTGCGATACCCCGCTGTTCGACAGCAAGACCAAGTTCGACAGCGGCACGGGTTGGCCGAGCTTTTATCAGCCGCTGGAAAAATCTTTTGTCGGCGAACTGGTGGACCGTTCGCATGGGATGGTGCGCACGGAAGTGCATTGCAATGTCTGCGGCAGCCACCTCGGCCACGTATTCCGCGACGGCCCGCGCCCGACACGGCTGCGCTACTGCATCAACTCCGCGTCGCTGCGCTTCATGCCGCGGGCGGAGTATGCGGCGTGGGTGGCGCAGGGCGGGGCGGGGAAGTAGGGCCACGGGAACGGCTGCGGTCCGCTCGGCCTGTCCGCCATAGCCTTGGCGACGGCGGAAGAGCGGACCCTACCGGCGCGGCCGCGCCACAGTGTGACGGCCGCATGGTTGTAAAATCTCCGGAGGTCCTGTCCCGGCATGGAACCGGACCCCGGTTGACAGACTCCAAGGACGGTATCGTTCTTCCCTTATGAAGCTCACTTTCTCTTTTCCTGCTTGGCTGCGTCTGCTGGGGCTGGCCGGTTTGTTCACGGGCCTGACAGTGGTGGCCGACTCCCGGGCGGTTGCCGGCGCTGCGGACACTATCGTCTCGACGACGCCGATGCGGTTGGTGGCCGAGGAGGGTGCCGGGATGCACGGGGAGTTGGTCGTCGCCCAGGAAGTGATCGGCGACACGCTCGGCGGCGACCTGATCTACACGATCACGGTCGAACCCCGGTTTGGCCGGGTGGGGCTGGCCGGCGGGGATGCGGATTTTTTCCAAAACAAGACCGCGCGCCACGGCTATTTCGCCTACCGGCCGCACGAGGACTATGCGGGTGAGGATTCGTTCACCTACACCGTGCGCAACGAAACTTCCGGGCTGGTTTACGAGAACCGCGTCGTGATCGAGGTGCAGGCGGCGGCACCGGTGGTGCTCGAAAAATTTGAGATCACCGAGGATCGGGAGCGCATCCTGGCGGAGCGTGCGGTCATGCTCGCCACCCGCCCCAATCTCGCGGTCACGCACCAGGTCCCCAGCCATGAGGATTTCATGGATCTCGCCGACCGCGCCACCGTCACCAACCGGCAGGTCGTCTATGCCCTGAGCGAGGCCGACCGGCCCCGGCACGGCAGCGCGCGGCTCGATCCCCGCACCGGCCGGCTCACTTACGCGCCCAATCCGGGGTTCATCGGCGAGGACCGTTTCCACTACTACACTTCCGATGAAAACAACGCCCAGCTCGGCATGGAGAACGTCGTCATCGTCACTGTGGAGCCGATCCGCGAGGCGAAGCGCCTTACCGCGGACCGTTCCAAGAGCCGCGAGGTGGACCTCGTGTTTGTCATCAACAACTCGCCCTCGATGGCGCCGCACCAGGACCGCATCGCGGCCAATCTCCGGCGCTTCCGGCAGCTCTTCGACGAGCGCGGGCTTGACTACCGCATCGGCGTGCTCACGACCGATTTCATCAACATGGACCCGGGCCGGCGGGCGACGCTGTTCAAGCAGGTCCGCTCCGTGGAGCTCAACGCCGCGGGGCAGGCGGTGCTCGACCGCCGCGAGCGGCCGAAGACCATCAACAAGCAGGTGGCGAGCAACGGCGCGCTCGTGACGCTGCCGGTGCTGCGCCAGCCGTGGGTGACGCCGCAGACGCCCGATGGCATCTTCGCCGAACTTGTGAAGGTGGGCACCAACGGCGACAGCAACCGCACAGCCTTCACGGCGGTGTATAATTTCGTGGCGAACTATTCCCAAAAGCAGCACGCCCTCCTGCGGCCCGACGCCACCACCATCGTGGTCTTTTTCATGGACGAGGAGGAGACGCGCATGGCGACGTGGCGGGAACTGCCCGGCGGCGGCCGCGAGGCGAGGTGGATTGAGGACGGCAAGCTCCCCGACCTGCTCAACCAATACAATGCGCGGAACCCCGCCCAGCGCCAGACCCTCGACAGCTACATCAACTACTGGGTCGTGCGCCCCTTCACCCTCGTGAAGGGCAACCGGCGCGGCAAAATCGAGATGCACGCCGTGGTGGCGTCGGGCAACGTGTCTCACCGCCGCGCCGCCGAGCTCACGGGCGGCACCGTGCTTAACATCGAGGAAGATTTCTCCGCGCCCCTCGCGGCGCTCGGCGACCGCATTGCCGACACCGTGGCCGTCGCGCTCGATCCGGTCGCGGCCGGCGCCACGCTCCACCGGCCGAGCCTGCGCGTGCTGGTGGACGGCCAGGAAGTGCCGTCAGATCCGGCGAACGGCTGGATTTACGACGAGCGCACGCACAGCATCCGCTTTCAGGGCACCGCCAAGCAACAAGCCTTCGCGGCGAAGATCGAAGTCAGCTATGAGGAGCATAGGTGAGGGGGTGGGGGAGCTTTAAGCTATAAGCGGTAACCTGTAAGCGGAGAGCTGGCTGGCGGAGGGCAGAGGCCAGAAGCCAGAGGTCAGACGTCGGAGGGCTTGCGGCGGTCCGCTCGGCCTGTCCCACCAAAGGCTTGGCGACGGCGGAAGAGCGGACCCTACCGGCGCCACCGCGCCGCAGTGCGACGGGCACAGTATAATTAGGCGGGTCAAAACTCCGGATCAGGCCTTCGGGAATTTCACCCACTTGGCGCCGAGTTTGGAACTGCGGACCACGGTTTCGATGAAGGCCATGCCGTAAACGCCGTCTTCGATGCCGGGGTAGTCGAGGTCCTTGGGCAGGGGCTTGCCTTTGAGTTCGGCCTCGATGGCGCGGAAGGCTTCCAGGTAGATGTTGGCGAAGGCTTCAAGGTAACCCTCGGGGTGGCCGAAGGGGATGCGGGTGAATTTCTTGCCGCCTTCGAAGATGTAGCCGTTGCCACGGCGCCAGATCTCGCGGGGCTTGTCGGCGTATTTCACGACGAGCTCGTTGGGGAACTCCTGCCGCCATTCGAGTCCGGCCTTGGTGCCGTAAACGCGAATGTTGAGCATGTTCTCGTCGCCGATGCAGATCTGCGAGGAGTGGAGCACGCCCTTGGCGCCGCCCTTGAAGCGAAGAAGGACGTTGCCGTCGTCGTCGAGCTTGCGGCCTTTGACGAAGGCGGTGAGGTCAGCGCAGAGGGAGTTGATCTCGAGGCCGGTGATGTAGCGGGCGAGGTTCTCGGCGTGCGTGCCGATGTCGCCCATGCAGCCGGCGGCGCCGGAGCGCTTGGGGTCGGTGCGCCAGGAGGCCTGCTTCTGGTTTTCGCCTTCGAGGAAGGTGGAGAGCCAGCCCTGCGGATATTCGACGACGACCTTGCGGATCTGGCCGACGGCGCCGTTGCGCACGAGTTCGCGCGCCTGCTTCACCATGACGTTGCCGGTGTAGTTGTGCGTGAGGACGAAGACTTTCTTCGACTTCTTCACGATGGCGCGGAGCTGCTTTGCCTCGGCGAGGTTGAAGGTGGCGGGCTTGTCGAGGATGACGTTGAAACCGGCCTCGAGGAAGAGCTTCGCGGGCGGGAAGTGCTGGTGGTTGGGCGTGACGATGACGACGAAGTCGAGGCGCTTATCGGCGGGCATCTTCGCCTCGGCCTGCACCATCTCGGCGTAGGAGCCGTAGGCGCGCTCGGGTTTGACGAAGAGCTCGGCGGCGGAGGCCTTGGAGCGGGCGGGGTCGGAGGAGAAGGCGCCGGCGACGAGGCGGGCCTTGCCGTCCATGTGGGCGGCGATGCGGTGGACGGCGCCGATGAAGGCGCCCTGACCGCCGCCGATCATGCCGTAGCGGAGTTTTCTTTGCATAGAATGAGTTTTTAGCTGTCAGCTTTCAGCGATCAGCAGGATTTCAGCGCGCCGGGTTGGGCTGACCGCTGAGAGCTGATCGCTGACGGCTTATTGGTTTTTCTTGTCGAACTGCGCGTCGAAGACGATCGCGCTGGAGGGGAAGTCGGTCTGGCGGACGAAGGCGGCGGCCTCGGTGGCGCCGTGGACGCGGTCCATGCGGCTGTCCTCCCACTCAACGGAGAGCGGGCCGCGGTAGCCGACATCGTTGAGCGCGACGATGATGTCCTCAAACTTGATGTCGCCGTGGCCGAGGGAGCGGAAGTCCCAGAAGCGGCGGGCGTCGCCGAAGCTCACGTGGCCGCCGAATACGCCGACGCTGCCGTCACCGTGGCCCCACCACACGTCCTTCATGTGGACGTGGTAGAGGCGGTCGCCGAAGGTGCGGATGAACTTCACGTAGTCCACGCCCTGGTAGCCGAGGTGCGAGGGGTCGTAGTTGAAACCGAAGCGCTGGTGGCCCTTCACGGCGTCGATGGCGCGCTGGGAGGAGGCGATGTCGAACGCGATCTCGGTGGGGTGGACCTCGAGGGCGAAGTTGACGTTGACCTTGTCGAAAGCGTCGAGGATCGGGCCGAAGCGTTTGCCGAAGTCGGCGAAGCCCTTGTCCCAGTAGGCCTGCGAGGTCGGCGGGAAGGCGTAGATCGAGTGCCAGATGGAGGAGCCGGTGAAGCCGTTGACGACGGCGGGGAAGTCGTCGGTGGACTTGCGGCCGGGCTTGGCGTCGAAGAAGGCGCGGGCGGCCTTGGCGGCGGTGATTATCTTGCGCGCGGCGCGCTTGCGGACGCCCTCGGGCTCGCCGTCGCCCCAGACGTCGGGCGGGAGGATGGCCTGGTGGCGCTCGTCGATATTGTCGCAGATGGCCTGGCCGACGAGGTGGCTGGAGATGGCGTAGCAGGTGAGCCCGTGGGCCTTGAGCAGCGCCCACTTGTCGTGGACGTATTTCTTGGAGCTGGCGGCGGCGTCCACGTCGAAGTGGTCGCCCCAGCAGGCGAGCTCGACGCCATCGTAGCCCATGGACTTGGCGAGCGGGGCGAGTTTTTCGAGGGGCAGGTCGGCCCATTGGCCGGTGAACAGGGTGACGGGTCTCGGCATAAACGCGAAGGGTCGGGGTTGAGGTTGGGGCGGCGGACGGGTGAGTTTTTTCGCGCAAATGCCGGTGGCGGCAAGTGCTTTGTGCGTCACGGGGAGATCGGGCGGGCGTCGCACCCGGCGGCTTGGGGATAAGCCGCCCTGCCCTGGGGTGGCTTTACGTGGACTGGTCGTAGATCGCCGGGGTGACGACGGCTTCGAGGGGGCGGCCCTCGGCGTAGGCGCGGAGATTTTTCAGGGCGAAGGCGCCGGCGTCGGGGTAGCGGTCCACGGTCGGGCCGGCGATGTGCGGGGTGAGGCTGGTGTTGCGCAGGCCGCGCCAAGGGCTGTCGGGCGGCAGCGGCTCCTGCACGAAGACATCCAGGCCCACGGCAATCCGGCCCTCGGTCGCGACGCGGAGGAGTGCGGCTTCGTCGGTGATGGCGGCACGGGCGGTGTTCACGAAGACGCCGCCGGGCCGGATGAGCCGGAGAAGCTTCTCGGTGACGATGCCGGTGGTGGCGGGGTTGAGCGGGGCGAACTCGACGATGATGTCGTTGCCGGCGAAGAGTGTTTCCAACGAGGCGGCGCGATTTGCGCCGGTGTGCGCGGCGGCGGCGGCATCGAAATCGGGCGCGAAGACTTCCACGCGGCAATCGAAAGGGGTGATGATTTTCAGGAACTCGCGGGCGACGGAGCCGTAACCGTGCAGGCCCACGCTGCGGCCGAAGAGCGAGCGCACCTCGTCAAAGCCATCGCGCCAGCCGCCTTCGTGGTGGAGCGTAAAGGTCCAGTGCGGGCCGCGGCGTAGGCAGGCGAGCACGTGCTAAAGCGCGCACTCGGCGACGGTGCGGCTGATGGTGCCGCCCCAATTGGTGACGAGGAAGCCCTGCTCGATCTGGGCGCGGGTGACGAGCCGGCGGACGGAGCCGGTGAGGTAGCACAGGTAGCGCAGCGACGGCGGCAGCGCGGTGGGAAGTGACTGCAACTGCCAGCCGCCGAGGAGGACCTCGGGATCGAGCTGCGCGAGCCGGGCGGAAAAGCCATTGCGGCCGAGCTCCGCAGGATCGGCAAAGTGCAGTTCCGTCGCGAGCGCGGGGATTTCAGCCGCGAGTTGCCCGGGGAGGAAGCGCTCCCGCTCCTGCGGAGTGAGGGCGATCAGGAGCGAGCGGATGGGCGGCATGACTCAATAATACAGCCAAAATCTCCGGCTCTGTTGCTGGTAGATCTTGGCCTGTTCCTGCCATTGGCGGAACCAGCCCTCGACGTTGGTGCGGGCACCGTCGCGCTTTAGGGTTTCGTAAAACGCGGTCGAGCCCATGTGGCGAAGGAAGCCGCCGGCGTCGCCGGAGCGGAAGGGATTGCGCGGGTCGAATTTGATGCCGAGCCGCATGAGGTGGAAACTGAGTTCGGTGGGGTTCCACTCATCCCAGTCGCTGATCTCGACGAAGACGCCGGTCTGCGGGCGGCCGTCGCGGCCGGGCACGCTCACGCGGCGGAAGGAGAGGCCGGGGAGATTCATGGCGCGGAGTTCGGCCTCCAGCACCTCGCTGCGGACGGTGCGGTGGGAGAGACCGCGGAAGGCGTATTGCGGGCCCACGCCATGGCGGAAGCCGATGTCGAAGCCGACGCGCGTGTCGAAGTAAGTGCCGAGGCCGACCATGGCGTAGCCGATGACGGCGGAGAAATCCTGCACCATCGGCGAGGTGGGCACCCATTTCAGGCCGGTCTCAGGCCAGCGCATGCTGCGGCGCCAGCCGCGCATGGGGATGACGGTGAGCTTGCCGCGCTGGCGAACCTCCTCGGAAACATTGATGGCATTGGGCACCTGCATGACGCCGGGCGAATCCTTGGCCATGCGCGCGAGTTCGCCGATGGTGAGACCGTGGACGTAGGGCACGCGGAACGCGCCGACGTAGCTTTTCCACTGCGCGTCGAGCGGCGGGCCGTCCACCTTGTAGCCCCCGAGGGGATTTGGGCGGTCGAGGATGATGACCTCGACGTTGTTCTCGAAGCAGGCGGCCATGGTGTAGAGCATGGCGCTGACGTAGGTGTAGCTGCGCGTGCCGACATCCTGCAGGTCCACGACGACGGCATTGAGGCCACGGAGCATCTCCGGCGTGGGTTTGCGGGTGGAGCCGTAGAGCGAGTAAACCGGGAGGCCGGTGCGGGGATCCCGGCGGTCGGGGATTTTTGCCTCGGCCTTTTCATCGCCGTAGATGCCGTGCTCGGGACCGAAGAGTGCGACCAACTGCACGCCCGGGGCGCGGCGGAGGACGTCCACCGTGCTTTCGCTGCGGCGGTTGACGCCGGCGGGATGGGTGAGGAGACCGATGCGCTTGCCTTTCACGGCGGCGAAGTTCTGCGACTCAAGCACATCGATGCCGAGCATGACGGGAAAAGGCGCGGCCTGGGTCGAGACCGGCGGGCTGGCGGCGGTGATCTGCGGCGCGACAAATTCGGGCCGGCTGGGGGCGGCGCCCGGCGGCTGCGCGGCAGGCGGCTGGCTGGCGCTGCAACCGAAAAGACCCAGCGTGAGGACAAACCAAATCAGGGCCGATTGGGGAAAGAGTGGGCGTTTCCGGCCGGACATCGTGCATTACTTTGGTGGTCCGGTGGGCTCCGTCGAGCGGTAATGCCAAGGTCGGCGGAAAAGTTTGCCGCCGCTGCGCTCCAGCGCGAAACGCCACAGCAGGTCGAGCAACAGTCCGATCAGGGCGCCGGCGATGACGCCGCCGATGACGAGGGCGTTGATGGCGGTGCCGATACGGTGGCCGATGGGCACGGGGCCGTTGGCGGGCTCTGGTTTGATCTTTGCGGCTTCGAGCCGCGGCGGGGGCAGCGGGCTGGCTGGGGGCAGGGGTTCGTCGTGGTTAATGACATATACGCTGCGGCCGAAGCCCGAGACCTCGATGACGGTGCGCCCGAGCTGGTGGGTGGCGTAGTAAACCGGTGCGGCGGTGAAAGGTGTGGTGATGAACTGCAGCGCGGCCATCACCATGAAGTTGGCCCGCAGCAGCAGGGCGAGCAGCAGCGCGAGCGGGATCTGCACCCCGAGCACGGGCATGAGCGCGAGGATGGCGCCGGCATAAAGCGCGGGCCGCATGTGCGGCGTCTTAAAGGACCACAGATAGGCTCGCTTGCGGGCCATCTCGGCGAAACGGCCGACAATGGGATATTTGTGCATCACGGCGCGGCGGGGCACGAAGCGCAGCAACTGCTTCAGACGGCGGAAGCGGGCGTGGCGTTCCTGACGATTGGCGTGTTCCTCGGGCGGCATGGATTCAGCAATGTTGACGAATGGCGGCGGTGAGCAAGCCGGACGCGGCGCGCAGGGCCTCGGTGAGGGGCAGGCCTGGCGGAGTGATGGCGTGCAGGCGGAGATTTTCGGCCGGTGCGGCGACGGCGATCTGCCCGGCGAAGACCTGCACGGGTTTGCCGAGGGCGAGGGCGCGGCGGGCGACGGCCCCGGGGCCTTTGCCGGCGAGCGAACTGGCGTCGAAGCGGCCCTCGCCGGTGAGCACGAAGTCGGCGGCAGTGATGCGGTGTTCGAGATCGAGCCACGCTGACACGAGATCAAACCCGGACAACAGCCGGGCGCCCGCCGCGGTCATGAGGCCGAAAGCGATGCCGCCGGCCGCCCCGGCGCCGGGTGCGGCCATGAGGGCGTCGGGTTTTCCGCAATGGGTGCAGAGCATAAGCCCCAGACGTGCGCTCTCGTGCTCCAGGCGGGCAAGGTCGGCGGGCTGCAAGCCCTTTTGCGGACCGTAAACCGCGGTCGCGCCCTGCGGGCCGAGCAGCGGATTGGTGACATCGCAGGCTATGAAGATGGGCGGGAGTGCGCTCGGGACTCCGCTGGTGAGGCGCTGGATCCGGGACCAATGGGCGGGAACAGGCGGCGTGAGCGGCGCGCCGGATTCATCGGCAAACTCGAGCCCGAGCGCGCTCAGCGCCCCGAGCCCGAGGTCGTTGGTCGCGCTGCCCCCGACACCGAGCACGATGGCGGCGACGCCGCGGCGTGCGGCCTCGGCGATGAGTTCGCCGGTGCCCTGCGAGGTGGTTTGCCAGGGATCGCGCTGATCGTCGGGGAGCAGGGCGAGGCCGCTGGCTGCAGCCATTTCGATGACGGCGATGTTGGCCGGCTCGCGGCGGTCGAGCGGAAGGTTGAGCAGGGTTTGGGCGGCCGGGGGAATCTGCTGCCAAGGCACGAGGCCGAAGCCGGCGGCGACCCGCTGGCCGCGCGGTCCGGCGACTTCGTGCATGAGCGAAACCCCGCCGGCGGCGCGGGTGAGAATCGGGGCGAAACCCTCGCCGCCGTCGGCGAGCGGGCATTCGTCGAGCGACCAGTCAGGATGACGTTCGCGCAGGGCGGCGGCGGCGGCGGCGCAGGCCTGGGGCGCGGTCAGGGAATCTTTGAATTTATCGAAGGCGAGGAGGACGCGCACCGGAGGAAAGGGAGAAGGCAGAGGGAAAAAGGAGGAAATTACGGGCCGGTGCAGGTGAAGCGCGGGAAGGTGCGGCCGTTGATTGCGACGGTTTCCAGAAACATGCCGGCGGGGCGGACCCAGAGGCCGTGTTCCCCGTAGAGAGCCTGATAGACGACGACCGGCTCAAGGGTCTCGGAATGCCGGGCGAGCCCGAGCACACGGTAGTCGCGGCCCATGTAATGCCGGTAGAGCCCGGGGCGCGGTTCGGAGGGAAGCGGGGGCAGCGGAGCCATGGATTCAGTCCAGCGTGGGCGGGGCCGCGCGCAAGGTCCAGCCTGTGCCGGCAACCAGTTGCGCCGGGCCGTTCGTCGCCGTCAGGGTGGCGGTGGCGGCAACCGGAAAAGCGACGACGCGTGTGTAGGCCGCGCGGTCGTTGACGAACACCTCGAGCAGCGAGCCGTCGAGCAGCCAGCGGAGCTGCAGGCGGGTTTCGCCGGCCGGCAGCGGGACCGGCGGGCGTTGGTCGAACTGCACGCCGGCCGGGCCGACGGCGAGGGTGATGCCGGCGATGGCGAACGTGATTGTGGCGGCCGCCGGGCGCGCAAGCGTGAGCTCTCCCTCGTGTCGCGCACCGGCGGGCAGGGGCAGCGACAGCGGGGTTGATGACAAAGTCTTCGCCGGCCACGCGGTTTCACCGGTGCGCAGGGCGGCGAGTTCGGCCACGGGCTCGCTGCAAAACCAGCCATCGTCATCGAGCCAGACGCGACGGGGCACGCCGAGGCAGCCGTTCCAGCCGCGGTGCTTGGGGAATTTCTGCGCCCAGCCGAAAAGCACGGTGCGGCCGGTCGGATCTGCGGCCGGATGAGTGGCGTAATAGTGGTCGCTCGCGTCCACCACGCCCATGCGCTCGGCGTGAAACCGACAGGTTTGCAGGTCGAGCGTGCCGCTGTGCCACTCGACCTCGCGGCAAGGGGAAGTGAGCAGCAGCCATTTGTCGCCCAGACGGACGAGGTTGGGACATTCCAGAAAGACGGTCTGACTGCGCGGCGCGCGATGGATGATGCCGCGGTAATGCCACTGCTGCAGGTCGCCCGCGGGATTCTCGTAGAGCGGGATGACAGTTTCGTCGCCGAGCGTCGCGCCCAGGATCAGGAAGGTGCGCCCGGCCTCGCGAAAGACGAAGGGGTCTCGCCAGTCGCGGTCGAAGGCCGGTCCATCGTGCGTGGACAGATCGAGAAACGGGGTTGCGACCGGTTGGTTCCAGGTTCGCCAACCGGGGTCGGCCGGCGTGGCCGGCACCTGGGTGGCGGGTGCGGCGGGGTCGGTCTTTACACTGGTGTAGAGAATGCGCGGCGTGCCGGCGACGGTGAACGCGAGGCAGCCGGAGTAGCAGTGTTTTTCCCCGGCACCGAGTTGCGGGCGCAGGGCAAGCGGCAGGTGCTCCCAGTGCACGAGGTCGCGACTGCGGGCATGGCCCCAATGGATGTCGCCCCACTCGTCGCCGTGCGGATTGTGCTGGTAGAACAGGTGGCACCAGCCGTCGTGCCAGCAGGCACCGTTGGGGTCGTTCATCCAATACGCCGGCGGACCGAAGTGCCACTGCGGCCGCGCGGGGTCGGTGATGAGGGGATAGGGGTGAGCCATGAAAACGATGACGGCGCAGGGTTGCGCTAATCCTTCAGCGCCTGATCGGCCGGCAGATCTTCGCCGGACCAGAGTCGCCGGCCGGTCCAATCCACATCAGGATCCTGCCAGAATACATCCCCGGCGGGCAGGCCCAGCGGGAGGAAAGCCGTGGTGCACAGATACAGACTGCCGGTGCTGATGTAGGATTCGGCCAGACCGGCTTGATGACCGCAGAGACCCGGGCGCAGCCAGCCGGCGTCGTCGAAAGTGCTCGGTGCGGTGAGGGTGCGACGGATGACGGCAGTGAGTGCGCCGCGCACCTGGGCGGGAGGCAGTGCCTCAGGCAAGGCATGCTGGAGGGCAAGTTGGGCGAGGTGTTGGAAGGCGCCGCAACGATAGGTGAGCGAGCGTCCGAGGGCCGGGAAAGAACCGTCCGGCGCGATCAGGCGTTCCTGCACCAAGGCGTAGCGTTCGGCCCGGCGGCGCACCCCGGTCAGGAGCGCCCGCCAGCGATCGGTGTGGGCATCGGCGACGGCCAGGACATCGAGCAACATGGGCTGGATGACGTAGCTGTTGTAGTAGTCCCAATGAAAGTCCGCGCCGTCGCCGTAGGCGCCGTCTCCTTTATACCATTGCTCGTGTTGGTCCACGGCGTGGGCGACGGGCGCGAGGTCGGCTTCGCCGGTGAAACGCAGCAGTGCGGCATCGACCATGGCGGAAAATAGCAGCCAGTTGCAGGGCCAGGGCTTGATAACACGGGTGGAACGGAGTGCGGCGACGAGGCGGTCCTGGGTGGTGGGGTCGAGCGCGGTCCACAGGGTTTGCGGCGCACGAAGGAGGGCGTGAGCGAGAAAGGCGGCATCCACCAGCGGCTGGGTGCCGATCGTGAAGTTCAGCCGGTCTGGCGAGGCCGGATCGAGGCCGTTGCGGATGGCGGCGAGGCCGAGTTGGCGCAGCCGGGATTGCGACGCAGCCTCATCCGCCGGAACGTCTTTCAGCTCCAGCCACGGGGCGAGCCCCGCCAGCGTGCGGCCGAGAATTTCTAAGCCGGGTGTGAAGCTGTCCGGCAAGCCGGCCCCGGGCAGGTCTGCCAAAGGCAGGGTCGCGCGCAACCGTCCTTGCGCCAGCGCTTCCAGCGGAGGCGTGGCGAGACGAACAAGCAGGTGGTGCCAGAAGGGGCGGATGCCGGAACCGGTGGGCATGGAAAACGCCGGCAGTTTCACGGTGGCAGGAAAAAGGGAAAGCAAAAGAGCGGGGCAGTGACGCCCCGCTCTGAAAAAAGGCCGGATGCCGGCTCAGAACTTCGAGCCGTCGGCCTTGGTGCCGCAGACGGAGACCTCGAGGCCGAGTTCGGCTGCGAGGGTGGCCTTGGTGTAGAGCGCGAGGTCGGCCTCCTTGGCGGAGTTCGCATACGCGACCTGGATGTGGTTGGCCTTGTGGCGGGCCATCATCTGGTCGCGCGAGACGCCGTAGGTGACGGCGTGCATGATCGGCCACTGCTCGGTGGTTTCCTCCCAGCGGCGCTGGGTCTCGGCGCGGGGGAGGGTGATGACCTTGGCGCGGCCGAGGTCCATCTTGAGTTTGCCGCCCTCAAGGAACACGCGGCTCCACACGATCTCGCCGGGTTTGGCGACGCCCCGCACGGTGCCGCCGCCGAGGCGGAAATACATGTAGGGTTGGCGCATCGAATCGGTGCCGCGGTAGCCGTCGATGTGGTGGGCCGGCGGGGCGCTGCCCGAGATGAGGAAGACCCACACGTATTCGTCGGTCGTGCCGCTGCGGTCGTAGTCGCCCCAACGCAGGTCGTGCAGGGTGTTTTCGACCGGCTGGCCGAGGGCGGTGTGCACGCGGTTGGTGAAGAGGCCGTCGAGGCCGGCGCACTCGTCCACCTCGTTGAAGTGGGTGAGCGGTTCGCCGTCGCGGATGATCTCGCCCTTGGTGTTGGCCACGGGCGGGCGGTCGGAATTGTTGAGGATGCCCTCGACGAGATCGGAGGCGGGCAGGAGGTCCTTGAGGCCCTGCTGGTATTGGATGCCGATGGTCTCGCAGCCGAACTCGTCGGCGATGCGCAGGGCGGCGACATAGGTTTTGCACTGCCAGAGCACCTGTTCCTCGGTGAGGTCTTCGTCGGGATTCGTGCCGAGGTGGAACTTCATGCCCTTGGCCTTGAGCCAGTCGTAGACGGCGCGGCCCTCGGCGTCGGTCACCTGGGTGGCGCCGTAGTAGAGGGCGGACTGCGAGAGGCGCTCCTTGTAAACGCCGGTCTTGAAGAGCAGCTCGTCGGGGATGATGGCGTTATACATGCCCATGCAGCCCTCGTCGAAAACGCCCATGATGGATTTGCGGCGGCGGAGGTCGTCGGCGAGCCGCTTGGCGAGGGCGCGGGCCTTCGGCGGCACGGTGGCGCGGGCGAGCGGCTTCAAGTGGGTGGTTTGGTGCTTCACGACGCCGGTCTTCAGCCAAGTGGCGAGATTGTTGAGGAAGAAGTCGTCGGTGAAGTCCGCGCTCCAGAGCGTGGAGTATTTGACGCCGGCCTTGGTGAGGGAGCCGTTGAGATTGAGCATGCCGACGAGCCCGGGGGCGGTGCCGGACCAGTTGGCCACCGTCAGGATCGGGGCTTGGTGTGAGATCAGTCCGTGCAGGATGTGGTGGGAATACTGCCAGACGGCCTCGGCGACGATGAGCGGGGTCCGCGGGTCGATGCCGGCGAAGACCTGCATGCCCTCTTTCTGCGAGCCGATGAAGCCGTGCTTGAGTTCCGGCTTGTAGGGATGGGCGCGGACGAGCTTGTAGCCGAGCTTGGCGACGGCGGCGGTGAGTTGGCGCTCCATGGCCTCCTGGCCGGGCCAGGTCTTTTCGTTGGCGGATTGGCGCAGGTCGCCGTTGGCGATGAGCAGGATGGTTTTCTTGGGGGATTTTTTCATGACGGGGAAGGTTACTAGATAAAATCGGCGTTGCCGGAGGGGAAGCGCATGGGGGCAGGGAAGTGATTATGCGCTGGCAACGACCGGTCCGGAATGGATACTTTGTGAAAAGACATGGATAAAGTCGGCAGGAAACAACGGCCCGAGCTGCTCTCCCAACAGGTGACGGGCGCGCGGTATTTTTTCCTCAATCTGGCCCCGACGCGCGGGGCACGGGTGGGCCCGGCCTTGGGTGGACGCGAGCTGTGCAACCCCGATTACCGCATCATCCGTGAGACCTATGCCTACGACGGCTTGGAATACGTCACCGAAGGAGCAGGGTGGGTGGAGCTCGACGGGCGGCGGCATCCCCTGGGGCCGGGTGCGGTCTTTGCCTACGGCCGCGCGACCCGCTGCGAAATCCAGACCGATCCGGCCAGACCGATGGTGAAGTATTTCGTGTGCCTGACCGGTGGCGCGGCAGCCAGGCGGCTGGCCCGCGCGGGAGTGGCGCCGGGAGGCCTGCAGGTGCTGGCGGCCCATGCGGAGTTGCGGGGTCTGTTCGAGGATTTGATCCACGAAGGCCAGCGGCCGGGGCGGTTGGCGTTGGAACTTTGCGCCGCGCGGCTGGAGCTGCTGCTCCTCAAGATCGAGGAGCATATCCGGGCCGGGGCGCGGGGGGAGGATCCGGCCCGCGAACGGTTTTTACGCTGCAAGGCCCTGATCGAGGAGCGGGCGGAGAAATTGGTGACGCTGGAGGAAATCGCGGCGGCGGCCGGACTGGAGGTTTCGAGCATCTGCCGGCTGTTCCGGCGGCACCATGACTGCAGCCCCTACCAGCACCTGCTGCGCCGCAAGATGACGCTGGCGGCGGAGCACCTCGTGGAAAACGGCGGATTGGTGAAAGAGGCGGCGCAACGCGTGGGTTTTTCCGATCCGTATCACTTTTCCCGCTGCTTCAAGGCCGTCCACGGTGTGGCGCCGCGCGACCTGCTGCGCTACCGGCGGACGGGTTAATTGGCGGACTCGACCGCGAGCAGTGACTCGACCTGGGTGACGCCCTCGGTCTCGAGGGCGAGCCGGATGGCCTTGCCGATGAGCTCGGCGGAACCGGCGTGGCCCTGCAAAGTAACCCGGCCGGCAGTGCAATCAATGTTGATGGCGAGGGCGGAGAGTTCGTTGTCAAAGGCATATTTGCCCTTGAGCACGGCGACGATGCGGGCGTCAGACATGGTTTCGCGCGCGGCCTTGGTCTTGGTGCGCACGACTTTGCCGGCCTTGGCTAAATCGGCCTGGATGTCCGCCGGCGTCAGCCGCCACTCCACCAGTTGGCCGGTGATGGCCTGTTTGGTCTCGGCGGCGGCCTGCTTGGTGCGCTCAACCACCGAGGCGGTCTGGGCGGGCAGGGAGGCGTTGCGGGATTCCCGATTCAGGTAAACCCGGTAGGAGAGCGCGCCCAAGATGGCGCCGATGAGGAGGAAGATGACAGCGTTTTTCATGGGTGTATGGGGATGTGATGCCGCGCACAGACCGGCGCAGCCGGGCTTGGTTCGCCGCTATTTGCGGACCGGCCGGATTCGGGCAAGGTTGCAACTTGGGGCCGGTGACGCGACGGGTTCCGGTTGAAGGAGAGTTCCGCAGGGGTCGCATGAGACACACCGAAATCCGGTGGGCACCTGAGCGATCAAACTGGTCTGTGGCAGGACGGAGTGGCGGCCTTCCCGGAGGCGGTTGGTCTTGATGGATCGAGGTCGAGCTTGGTGCGGGCCGCGCCCAGGTGGGCGGGGCCGAGCCCGCAGCAGCCGCCGATGATGTGGGCGCGCCGGGCGGCCCAGCCGGCCGCGACGCCGGCGAAGACTTCAGGGGCGCAGACGGTGTCGAATTGCCAATGGGGCACGAGGTAAACGCCTGAGTTGGGATAGAGCGCGACCGGGCCGTCCCAATGGGCCTGCACGATGTCGAGGGTGGCGTCGGTCACGTCAAAATCGCTGTGCATGATTGCCACGATGAGCCGGGCCCCGGCGGGGGCTGCTGCCAGCACGGCGGGCAGGGCGTCGGCCAACAGCAACGGACCACGGGCGCTCAGCTCGCCCCGGCGGGTCTCCACGGTGCGCCGGTCATCGGACCAGCGGCAGGTGAAACCGAGCATCACCGGCAGACCGGTGGCGGCGGCGGCGCGCAGCGCCAGTTGGCTGGTTTCCACGTCGAAGAGCATCTCCAAGGCGAGCAGGTCCACGCCCTCATTCGCCAACAGTTGGGCCTGCTCGGCAAAATCTCCGGCCAAGCGGGCCGCGGCGGGGAGTTTGTCGCGGTTGGAACCCTCGGCGTAGGTCGAAATGGACCCCGCGATCCAGCGGGGACGCTTGTCCCCGGCCGCCGTGATGGCCTCGCGACAGAGCCGCACGGCGGTGCGGTTCATGCTTTCGAAATGCTCCGCCCAGCCCGCGTTCTCCAGCACATGCCGGGCGGTTGAGAAGGTCTGCGTGGTGTGGATGTCGGCTCCGGCGGCCACGTAATCGTCGTGGATGGCTCGCACCAGTTCCGGATGGGTGAGCAGTGCCCCGGCGGCCCAGCCGCGCTTTTCGACCAAACCGGCCCGTCGGTCCAACTCGGTGCCCATGGCGCCGTCGAGCAGCAGCGGGGGACTCGCCTGAAGATAAGTCCAAAAATCAAGCGAGGGGGTCGCATCACCGGCGGCAGGGGGGAAGGCCATGATGGGTGGGTTGGGGTGGATATGACGGGTCCTGGTGCCGTAGCCAGCCCGAATGGGGCGGGTGGGGCGGATTCCGTGCCAGCGGAGGAATTTGCTTTGCGGGCAGGTTGTCGGTCGCCTTGTTTGGCGCGCATGAGTTCACCCACCGCCCTCATCACCGGCGCATCGCGCGGCATCGGCCGCGGCATCGCCGTCGAACTTGCCCGCGCGGGCTCCCGCGTGGCCATCAACTACGCCGGCAACGCCGAGGCGGCCGCCGAGGCGCTCGCGCTCGTCCGGGCCGCGGGCGGCGACGGTTTCATCGTGCAGGGTGACGTGGCCGTGGCTGCGGACCGCGAGCGGCTCGTGGCCGAGACGGTGGCGCAGTTCGGCCGGATCGACCTGCTCGTGAACAACGCCGGCGTGGCGCCGAAGGTGCGCGCCGACCTGCTCGACGCGGGCGAGGAGAGCTTCGACCGGCTCTACGCGATCAACCTCAAGGGCCCGTTTTTTCTCTCGCAGCTCGTGGCGAAGCAGATGCTCAAACAATCGGCCGATGCCGAAGGCTTCCGCGGCCGCATCGTCAACATTACCTCGATCTCGGTTTACACCGCCTCGATCAACCGCGGCGACTACTGCATGGTGAAGGCGGGGCTGGCGATGATGACCAAGCTCTTTGCCGACCGGCTGGCGAACGACGGCATCAACGTCTATGAGATCCGCCCCGGCGTGATCGCGACCGACATGACCGGCGGCGTGAAGGAAAAATACGACAAGCTCATCATCACAGACGAGCGCGGCATCACGCCGATCCGCCGCTGGGGCAAGCCCGAGGACATCGGCCGCGCCGTGCGCGCCATTGCCGAGGACCGTTTCCCGTTTTCGACCGGCGCGTGCTTCGACGTGGACGGCGGTTTCCACCTGCACCGGCTGTGAGGAGACAATCAGACCGCGCCGCTTTAAAGGCGGCGTGGCTTGGTTAGGGTTTTTTAGTTATGAAAGAACTCATTACTTTCCTCTGTTCCCTCTCGCTTGCCACCGCGGTTTTCGCCGCCGGCAAGTTTGCCGACATCTCCCATGACGAACTCCAGGCTGCCATCGCCAGCAATGCCGTGACGGTCATTGATGTGAACGGATCGAAGTCCTTCAAAAAAGGCCGCATCCCCGGCTCGATCGACTTTGCCGCCAACAAGGACCGGCTCGCCGAACTCCTGCCGGCCGACAAGAACGCGCTGATCGTGGCTTACTGCGGCAACGAGCGCTGCAGCGCCTATCGCAACGCGGCCATCGCGGCGGAGAAGCTGGGCTACACCAACGTCAAGCACTACTCCCCGGGTCTCGCCGGCTGGAAGAAGTCCGGCGCGCCGATGGACAAGAGCTGAACTTGATCGGCGCGCCCAAGCCTGTCCGCCTTAGCCATGGCGACGGTGGACGGTCGCGCCCTACCTTCAAGCCCGGGTGAATTTCACCCGGGCTTTTTTGCGTCCGGTTTTTCCCTCGCCGCGCGCCGCCGGCCCGCCACCTTCGCCGGCATGCTCTGTCTCGTTCAGGCCGGTTTTGAATCGCTGCTCGCGCAGGAACTGCGCGCGGCGGGAGCCGTGGTCGCCGCGTCGGGCCCGGGCTGGGTGCGCAGCGAGAGCGGGCCGGCCGAGCCGGCCTTCGCGCATGTGTTGCTGCGGGGCGAAGCGGAGCTGGCGGGCGAGTCGGTCAACGCGCTGGCGCAGCAGCTCGCGGATTATTTCATGCGGAGCCTGCAGGGTGAGCGGATCGAGGCGCCGTGGCCCTGTGTGTTTGCCGGGCCGGCGGAACTCGTGGGGCTGGGCCGGCGAATCGGCGGCGTGGAGAAGGCGTTTCATCAGGTGCTGAAGAAGCGGTTTGCCCGTGTGGCGAAGCTGGCCGTGCCGGACTTGCCGCGCGGTGTCGGGGCCGGGCGCGGGTTGTTTGTGTGGTTGACGGACTTTGGCCGCGTGCTCGTGGCGCGTGACATCGGGGTGAATGGCCAGCGCCGGATGGCGGACGACGATCTCGCGCCCTCGCGCAGTTATTTGAAGGTCGAGGAAGCCTACATCGTCCTCGGCCGCGAACCGGCGGCGGGCGAGACCGTGGTGGACTTGGGCGCGGCACCGGGCGGCTGGAGCTACAGCGCGGCCAAGCGCGGGGCGCGCGTGATCGCGGTGGACAACGGCCCGCTCAAGGGCGGTGCGCTGAACCATCCGCGGATCGAGCACCGGATGGAGGATGCGTTTGGTTTCGCGCCAGCCGATACGCAGGGTTGCGACTGGCTGTTTTGCGACATGGTCGAGGAGCCGCATCACGTGTTGAAGCACATCATGGAGCCGTGGCTCACCTGCGGCTGGTGCCGGCGGTTTGTGGTCAACCTCAAGTTTGGGCGGGTGGACCCCATCGCGCTGCTGCGGGAACTGCGCGCTGAGGACTCCGTCCTGCAGCGGTGTGCGCCCGGCGTGCGCATCCGGCATCTTTACCACGACCGGGAGGAGTTTACCTTGGTCGGGGAAGTGACGGCGCGCTGAAACCACGGCCCGTTCGGAGATCGGACCCTGCCGGCACCACCGCGCCATAGAATCAAGGGCGCCGTTCAATTTGAAAATGCAGCGGGCTGAAGTTTTGTTTGGTTTGGGCGGTCCGGGGCCTCAGGGTGGGGCATGGCTAATTTTTCCAAGCCGGATCCGAGCCCCCGGGGGACGGGAGCTGCCCGTGAGTTTGTCGCGCCCGCCGGGCAAACGCGCCAGCGGGGTGAGGCGGCGCCGTATCCGGCGGTGGAGCGCGCCGCCACGAAACGACCGGAGCGGGCTGAACCAACAGCGGCCGGGGAAGGCTTGCGCGGGTCGCGCAGCGGACCGACCCGGGACGAGTTGAAACTCTGCGGACTGGCCGCGGTGCGGGCGCGGTTTGCGAAGGATCCGGACTCCATCCTGCGGTTGTTTTTCGACGAGCCGACGAGCCGCCGGGTCGGCATCATGAGCAAGGTGCTGGCGCAGGCGAAAAAGGTTTACCGGTGCGTGCCGCCGGCCGAGTTGGAGAAGATCGCCGGGTCCGTGCACCATGGCGGCATCGTGGCGGTGGTGAAGGCGCCGGTCCTGCGCACGCCGACCGGGGACAACCTGCGGTCGTGGGCGGCCCGGCGGGAGACAGTGCTGGTGCTCGATCGCATCGGCAATGCGCACAACCTCGGCGCGCTGGCGCGGACGGCGGCGTTTTTCGGTGTGCCGCGAATCGTGATCGCGGAGGACGGGGCGGCTGCCAAGCCCTCGGATGCGGCGCACCGGGTGGCGGAAGGCGGACTCGAGCATGTCGAGGTCTGGCAGACGAAGGACTTGGTGGCGCTGGCCAGAGCGCTGGCGGCGGCCGGCTATGAAGTGGTCGGCGCGGCGACCCGCGGCGGCCGGCCCGGGGCGAACCGCACCGCCGACAAACCGGTGGCGTTGGTGCTCGGCAACGAAGAGCACGGCCTCGCGCCGGAGCTCGCCCAGGCCTGCACGCGGCTGGTGACCATTCCCGGCGTGGGCGCGGTCGAGTCGCTCAATGTCTCCGTGGCCGGCGCGGTGCTGTTGTGGGAGCTGGTCGGGCGGCGGTGACGCTGCTCAGCCGAAAAGCCGGCCCAGCCAGCCGGATTTTTTGGCGGGACCGGCGGGCAGCGGCAGCTCGGGCACGCCGAGGATCGGTTCGTAGTGACCGGCTTTCTTGTAGAGGATGACGACGTCCTGCATGCCCCAGGCTTCTTCCAGGTAGGCGCGCATGATGACGTCCGGGTAGCGCTGCAGCACGCGCATGAGCCACTCCGGCGAGGTGAGGCTGAGGCCGTAGTCTTCCTCCGGCGTGCTCTCGAAGTAGCGCTGGTAGGCGAAGCCGGTGCGGGCGTATTCCTCCAGCAGCGCGGGCTTGTCGATGTTTTCGGCGACATTGCGCCGGCCGCGGGCGAGCAGGCTGGAGACGGTGCGCCCTTGGGTGCTGAAGACAATGACGCCGCATTCGCGCGTCCACTTGATCAGGCAGTCGAGGGTGCGCAGCCAGCGTTCCTGGCTGAGGTGCGTGACCAGCGAGCCCACCCAGATCAGGTCGAACTGGGATGCGAAGGGCAGCTTGCGCAGGTCGGGTTCGGAGTAAACCGGGCTGGCGCCGAACTGGCGGGCGCAGAAATCGACGCCGTCGCGGTCCAGGTCACAGGCCGTGATCTTCGCATAGCCGTAGTGCGCGCGCAGCCAGCGCAGCACGCGGCCGTGACCGCAGGGCAGGTCGAGGATGTCGGGATAGTGGGGTTTGTCGCAGAGCTCGCCGGAAAAATGGACCAACTCCAGGGCGCGCCGGCCGAGGTCGAAATACTGCTCCTCCAGCCCGGCCGAGACCATGCCGTCCTTCGGGGCGAGGGTGCGGTCGACCGGCAGCGCGGAGAAATCATGGAGCGGACGCATCGGGCCGAAACTCGCGGGCCTTGCGCGGTCCGGCAAGCGGAGAAAATCCTGCGCCGGGTTTTGGCTTCAATCCCGCCGGGAAACGGGCTTAGTGGCGGCAATCCCCTGCCGCCATGTCCGTTCCGCCCGCCGCCAGTCAAGATCCCGTCCCCGGTGCCTTCAACTGGCCGCTGGCCTACGAGGCCGAGCATTTCCTGCGCGGAGAAATCGAAACATTCCTTGCCCGGCACGGCGGGGCGCGCCGGCTGGCGGAGCGCATGCGCGACGAGACCGGCACGGATTTCTACGAATGGGTGGACCACCTCGTCCTCGGTCCCGGTCGGGAGGCAGAACTGCGCGCGGTCGGATTGACCCTGGCGACGGAGGCGGCTCCGGCTGGCGTCGCGGTGTGGCATCACCCGCGGGCGATGATGCCGCGGGTTCTCGTGCCTGCGGGTTTGCCGGCGGCCGGCGGTCCGGCGGTCCTCGCGATCAAGCCCGAGTCGCTCGATGAATTTCTGGCGAAGCAGGGACTGGACCGCGCGATCGAAGGACGGCCGGGCGCACGATTGCGCCGGGTGGTGCTCGGCGCGGTAGACGGGGTGCAGCTGGAAGCGGTCGATCGCCTGGGCTACCACGGTTTTCTGGTGGACGAGCCGGCAACAGATTTTGCGACGAAGGTCGGGCAAGCCCGTGCGTTTTTTCACGCCCGGCGGCGGGATTTTGGGGACGATGCATCCGGTTTTGCGCACGCCGACAAAGTGTTGACGGCCGTGCTGGCGCTCGTGCCGCGCGATGTGGCCTGCGAGCTGTTCTTCGCGGAGGAGCGGGTGTTTTGGGAGACGCGCAACCACGCGGCGCGCGTGCAAAAGCGTCGGCAGGACGCGCTGGGCCTCGGTTGGGGCAACCACGACCACCACACTTTCCGTTGTTCGCGGAAGCATTTTGGCGACCTGGTGAATTTCCTCGGGCGGCTGGGATTGGAGAAGCGCGAGCGATTCTACGCCGGCGACGAGGCCGGGTGGGGCGCGCAGGTGATGGAGGCGCCGGCGGTCGGCATCGTGGTGTTTGCCGACGTGGATTTGCAGCCGGGCGAGGTGGACATTGATTTCGCGGCGCAGCCGCTGACGCCGATGCCGGCGCTGCGCACGGTGGGCCTGTGGTGCGCGCTGCACGGCGACAGTTTTCTGCAGGCAGGAATGCACCACCTGGAAGCACGGTTTGATTTCGCGCGGTTGCGCGAACAACTGGCGGCGGAGGGTATCGCGACGATGAAGCCGTTCTCGGATTTTCCCTTCTTGAAGCAGGCCTTCACCGAAGGCGAACGCTGGACCGTGCGCCCCGAGCGCATCGCGGCGCTGCTCCAGGCCGGCCTGATCACGGCGGCGCAGGCCGGGGGCTTTGCCCGGGAGGGCGCGATCGGCAGCCACCTTGAAAACCTGCAGCGCAAGGGCGGATTCAAGGGTTTCAACCAAAAGGCCGTGAGCGCCATCATCGCGGCAACCGATCCGCGGCTGCAACAGTCGGCCCACTGATATCATGGCGACAACCGCTCATGCCGTGGCCGCCACCGTGCGGTTGATTTTCCCGAAACTCGGGCTGAGCCGCACGCGCGTGAACCCGGGCGTCTTCGCCGGGGAATGGGGCGGGCGCGGTGTGGTGCTAGAAAAATTTTCGCCGATCGACGGCTCGTTGCTGGGCCGGGTGGCGCAGGCCTCGCGGTCGGACTACGAGCAAACGATCCGGGCGGCGCAGCGGGCTTTCCATGCGTGGCGCGAGGTGCCGGCGCCGAAGCGCGGCGAGGTCGGGCGCCAACTGGGCAATGCGCTGCGCGAGCTGAAGGCGCCGCTGGGCCGGCTGGTGTCGCTGGAGGCCGGCAAGATTGTCGCGGAAGGCGAGGGTGAGGTGCAGGAGATGATCGACATCTGCGATTTTGCGACGGGGCTCTCGCGCCAATTGCACGGCCTGACCATCGCGACCGAGCGGCCCGGGCACCGCATGATGGAGCAATGGCATCCACTGGGCGTGGTCGGCATCATCTCGGCTTTCAATTTTCCCGTGGCCGTGTGGGCGTGGAACAGCGCGCTCGCGGCGGTCTGCGGCGACGCCACGGTGTGGAAACCGTCCGAGAAAACCCCGCTCACCGCCATCGCCTGCATCCGCATCGCGGAAAAAGTCTGCCGGGCCAACGGGGTGGACCCGGCGATTTTTGCCCTCGCGATCGGCGCGGGCACGGATGTCGGCGAATGGCTGGCGGCCGATCCGAGGATACCGCTCGTTTCCGCGACCGGTTCGACGCGCATGGGCCGCCGCGTGGGCGAGGTGGTGGCGCGCCGGCTGGGCCGGACCTTGCTCGAACTCGGTGGCAACAATGCCGTCGTGGTTGCGCCCTCGGCCGATTTGCAGCTGGCGGTGCGCGGCATTCTCTTCGGCGCCGTCGGCACGGCGGGCCAGCGCTGCACGACGACGCGGCGGCTGATCGTCCACGCATCCGTGAAGACGAAACTGCTCCGGGCGCTGAAGTCCGCCTACGCGCAGGTGAAGATCGGCAACCCGCTCGACCCGCGCACGCTGATGGGGCCGCTGATCGATCCGGCGGCGGTGCAGGCGATGCAGGCGGCGGTGGCCGCGGCCCGCGCGCAGGGCGGCCGGGTGATCTGCGGCGGCACGCGTCGGCGCGGAAATTACGTCACTCCCTGTATTGTCGAGGCCCGCAACGACTTGCCCGTGGTTCAGCAGGAGACGTTTGCACCGATCCTCTACGTGATGACCTACCGCACGCTCGATGAGGCCGTCGCGTTGCAGAACGGCGTACCGCAGGGGCTGAGTTCGGCCATTTTTACCAACCATGTGCGCGAAGCGGAGGCGTTTCTGGCGGCAACGGGCAGCGACTGCGGCATCGCCAATGTGAACCTGGGCACCAGCGGCGCGGAGATCGGCGGGGCTTTTGGCGGCGAAAAAGAAACCGGCGGCGGCCGCGAGAGCGGCAGCGATGCTTGGAAAAATTATATGCGGCGGCAGACGGCGACGATCAATTACTCCGACCGCCTCCCGCTGGCGCAGGGCATCAAGTTCGGGTGACGGCCCGGTTGCGTTTGCGGGCGGCACGGCGCAAGGTGCGGGCCAATCCTATGTCACCCATGAAGCGCATTTACCCGTCATGCTGCTGTTGGGCGGCTTGGCGGCGAGTCCCGGCCGCGGTGCGGAGGAGCCGGAGGAGATCACGGCGTTGGGCGAGCAGATGGAGCAGATGAGCAGCGCCTTTCGGCGGTTGCGGCGGCAGGCGGCCGAGCCGGCCTACAACGAGTCGTCGCTCGAGCTTGTCGCCATCATGCAGCAGACGGCGGAAGCGGCATTGGCGCTGGCGCCGGCCAAGGCGGCGGAATTGCCGGAAGCAGCGCGCGCGGAGTTTATCGCCGCCTACCGGACGCGGATCGGCGAGCTGCGCACCGGGCTGGAAAAACTCGCGGAGCGACTGCGCGCTGCGGACAACCCGGCGGCGGTGAAATTAGTCGCGGAGCTGGCCGCACTGCAAAAGACCGGCCACCGGGAATTCCGGAAACGCGAGCGCGACTGAGCCACCGCGCGGTTCAGATCGTCCAGTCCACGCCGGCGACGGGGCCGCGGTCGTCCTTGTTGAGAACCTTGAGCCCGTGCTCTTCCAGAATGACGAGGGAGCGGGGCGGGACGCTCTGCGTGACGAAGACGTTGCCGCCGATGGTGGAGCCGGCGCCGATGACGGTGTCGCCGCCCATGATGGTGGTGCTGGCGTAGATGGTGACGTGGTCGCCGATGGTGGGGTGGCGCTTAGTGCCGCGCAGGGACTGGCCGCCGGCGGTGGAGCGGGCGATGAGGGCGACGCCCTGGTAGAGTTTAACGTGCCGGCCGATCTCGGCGGTTTCGCCGACCACGACGCCGGTGCCGTGGTCGATGAAGAAATGCTCGCCGATGCGCGCGCCGGGGTGGAGGTCGGTGCCGGTGCGTTCGTGGCCGTATTCCGTGAGCATGCGCGGGAGCAGCGGCACGCCGAGGTTGTAGAGTTCGTGGGCGAAGCGTTGCAGCGAGATGGACAGCACGCAGGGGTAGGCGAGGATGATCTCCTCGACGCTGCGGGCCGCGGGGTCGCCGGCGAAGGCGGCGGCGATGTCGGTCTGGATGACCTGCCGCAGGGTGGGCAGCCGGTCGAGTGCGGTGAGGGTGAGCTCCTTCGCGCGCGGGCCGGGCTTGGGCTCCTGCGCGAAGCTGAGGCTTTTCTCGATTTCCGTTTCCAGGCGGCGCTCCACGCGGGCGAGCAGGCGGTCGAGGAAAGCTGGCAGTTCATGCTTGGTCAGCCCGGTCTCCTCGAAGAAGCCCGGGAAGATCAGGTGCATGTAGTCGGCCGCGAGTTGTTGCACCGAATCCTGCGCGGGCAGGTTGACGCCATCCACGTGGTTGATGCCGCCGTCCCGCTGGTAGGAGTCGAGCAGGGCTTGCTTGATGTCGCGCAGGTTCATGGGACGGGTGGGCCGGTCACATCTGGAAATGCCAGCGCGGGGGCGCGGGCGAGCCCAAAGTCGGGGCGCCTCAGGTGGCGACTTCCTGGCGGGCGCGCTCGGCGAGGGCGGTGGAGATGTAGCGCTCGCCGAAACTGCAGCCCACGGTGACGATGTTCTTGCCGGCGAATTCAGGGCGCTTGGCGACCTGCAGGGCGGCCCAGACGTTGGCGCCGGTGGAGATGCCGCCGAGGATGCCGTCCTGCAGCGCGAGCTGGCGCGCGGTCTCGAAGGCGTCGTCGTTGCTCACCTGGATTACCTCGTCGATGATCTTGGTGTTGCAGTTTTTCGGGATGAACCCGGCGCCGATGCCCTGGATCTTGTGCGGGCCGGGTTTGCCGCCGGAGATGACCGGGCTGGCCGCGGGCTCGACGGCGAAGGTCTTGATGGCCTTGCGGGATTTGATGACCTCGGAGACACCGGTAATGGTGCCGCCGGTGCCCACGCCCGCGACGAAGGCGTCGATGCTGCCGTTGGTGGCCGACCAGATCTCCTCGGCGGTGGTCTGGCGGTGAATCTCGGGGTTGGCGGGATTTTCGAACTGCTGCGGCATGAAGCCGCGGTCGCCGTGCTGGGCGAGCAGGTCGTTGGCCCGGGCGATGGCGCCCTTCATGCCCTCGGCGCCGGGCGTGAGCACGATCTCCGCCCCGAGCATGCGCAGGAGCACGCGGCGCTCGACCGACATGGTCTCGGGCATCGTGAGGATGAGCTTGTAGCCGCGGGCGGCGCAGACGAAGGCGAGGGCGATGCCGGTGTTGCCGGAGGTCGGCTCGATGATGACCGTGCCGGGCTTGATTTTGCCGTCGCGCTCGCCGGCCTCAATCATGGCGCGGCCGATGCGGTCTTTCACGCTGGCGAGCGGGTTGAAGAACTCCGCTTTCACGAAAATATTCGCCGGCACGCCGGTGGCGATGCGGTTGAGCTTGATGAGCGGGGTATTACCGATGGTGGAGACGACGTCGGGAAAGATGAGTGAGGACATAAGGATTATTAAGTATTGGTCCGGACCGGCTTCGTCAAGCGATCAGGCGACAATCTATGTCATCACCGCGGCGGCGCTTCAGATGTAATACATCTCGCTGGCGCCCTTGGCGGTGAACATGTCGAGCGTGTAGCTCTGGGCCTTGGCGTCCACGGTGCTGCGCATATCCTGCCAGATCTGTTTCAGGCGCCGACCGGAGCGGCCCTCGTGGTTACCGCTTAGCTCAAAAAATTCACCATCAATTACTTTTACGATATCGTAGAGTGAGATCTGCTCCGGCGGGCGGGCGAGGGCGTAGCCGCCCTGGATACCGCGGCGGCTGATGATCAGGCCGCCGTTGCGCAGTTCGCCGAGGATCTGGGCGAGGAAGTTGGCCGGCACGGCCTCGACCTTGGCGAGGTGCTCGATCTGGGCGAGTTCGCCCGTGCCATGCAGCCGGGCCATTTCCGCGAGCACCCGGCAGGCATAATCGACTTTAACCGAAATCTTCACTGCTTTGGTAAAGTATTAAATCTGACGGCAGGCAACTTTTATCGGGCGCGGCCGGCGGTCCGTTGCTGCCGCCAATCGCGGGGGCTGGCCCCGGAGTGGCGCTTGAAGCGCTGGGTGAAGTAGAAGGGGTTTTCAAAGCCCACCTGGCGGGCGATCAGCCGCACCGGCTCCTGGGTGAATTCCAGCAGTTGGCGGGCGCGGTTGAGTCGCTGTAGTTCCAGGTAGCGCTGGGGAGTCTCGCCCGTCTGCTGCCGGAAAAGATGGGCAAACCGCGAAGGCGACAGCCCGCAATGCCCGGCCATCCGCGCGACCGTGAGCGGCTCGGCGAAGCGCGCGCAAACAAAGTCCAAGGCGCGTCCGATGCGAGGATCGAGACCGGCGCCGGCCTTTTGCGGGTTGGCCAGATCGCACCAGAGCAGGACTTCCTCCAGGGCGTTCATCGCGAAGGCCTCGCGCGACGGGCTGGGACCGGCATTAAGCCGGACGACATCCTGAAAACGCCGGGCGATGCGGCCTTGGAATTCATGGCCGTGGAGCGCAAGCAGCAGGATGCCCGGGGCGGCCTCCGGCCAGTCGAGCCACTCCAGCCAAGCCGGCCGGGGTATAAAATGCGCCCAGAGCGGCTCCCAATGCCGGTGGCCGCGGGCCGTGCCATAATCGTGCAGCGTGTGCGGTTTGAGCAGGACCAGATCTTCCGGCCCGGTGACAAGTTCGCCGCCGGCGTGTCCGTAGCGGCCGTGTCCGCTCAGGTTGTAAATCAGCAGCCAGTCGTCCGTGCCGCCGGCGCGGTAGGTGGAAAAGCGCGGGCCTTGGTGAAAGTGTCCGGTGACGAGCGGGCCGGGCGGCGGCGAGGGAGTGTCGGGACGACGGGGCATGCAGCAGGATATTATAGCTATTTGCGGGTCCCAGCTATGGCGGTAAAGGTCCCGGTATGCTAGGATATTTGCATGGTCATCGACACCGCCCCCATCGCCGACGCCAAAGTTTCCGCCCTGGCGGAGCAATTTGCCCGCGAGGGCTTCGCCCTTGCCAAAGGGTTGTTTTCGCCCGCGGAGGTCGAGGATATCCGCGCGCTCTTCACGAAAATGCACGCCGAGGGCGTGCCCGGTTATTATGAGCCCAGCAAACCGCGCGACGGCGTGGAGAATCCCGACGACCCGCTCTTCAAGTATCCGCGGGTGATGATGCCGCACCGCTTCAACCAGCGGGCGAAGGACTACATGCTGCACCCGAAGGTGGCCGACCATCTGCGGGCCTTTTTCGGCCTCGAGCCCGTGGCGACGCAGAGCATGTTTTATTTCAAACCGCCGGGCGCGCGCGGCCAGGCCCTGCATCAGGACCAGTTTTATCTGCTCGTCGAACCCGGCACCTGCATCGCGGCGTGGACGGCGATCGACGACTGCGACGCGGAGAATGGCGCGATGTATATCGTGCCCAAGACCAACGACGGCCCGGTTGTCTGCCCGCAGACCGCCGACCGCAACGAGAGCTACACGTCGCACTTTGTGCCGGTGCCCAAGGGCCACAAGGCGCAGCTGGTCGAGATGAAGGCCGGCGACACGCTCTTCTTCAACGGCAGCCTGATCCACGGCTCCGGCCCGAACCGCTCCAAGACCCGTTTCCGCCGCTCCTTCATCTGCCACTACGCGGCCGGCAACGTGCGCAAGATTTCCAGCAGCTATCATCCGCTGACCCGCCTCGACGGCACGACCTACGAGGTCACGCCGCAGGATTCCGGCGGTCCCTGCGGCGAAGGCTGGAAGGGCTCGCTGCACTGAGCGCGACGGCGGGAATGTTTCAAATTCCCTGAGTGGCGCTATAACGCGGTCAGACCTCCACCTCGACCTGGCCTGCGTTCACGAACACGGGGAAGGATTGCACGGGATCCATGTTCTTCGGGCAGACGGCGGCGCCGTTGGTGACGTCGAAGGCGATGGCGTGCAGCGGGCAGGTGAGGGTGGTGCCGCGCAGCGGGCCGGCGGCCATGGAAGCGCCGGCGTGCGGGCAGACGTCGTCAATGGCGTGGAGCTTGCCTTCGACGTTGCAGAGGGCGACGCGGCGGTCGCCGACCTTGAAGGCGCGTTTGGCGCCGGGCGGGAAGTCGGCGAGGGCGATGAGGGGATGGCGTTGGGGCATGAGGGAAAAGACTGAAAGGCTGAAGGTGAATTGGCGCGGAATTACTTGATAGCGATGGCGACGGTGAAGGTCTGGCGCTGGTCGGGGGGCACGAGGTGCAGGCCGGTCTTGTGCTCGGGGGCGTTGGGCGGGCCCATCCACGGCTCGACGCAGCAATACGGCGCGGTGGCGGATTCGCTCCACGTCACAAAGGTGGCGTCGGGTGCGGGGACCTTGTCGGTGCCGATACGCATGATGACATCGCCGGCGTGGCCGCGTTCGCCGAAGACGACGGTGTTTTCCTTCAGGCCGAGGTGGATGGCATCAATGAGCTCGGGGTTGGCGAGGCTCTCGATCTCCTTGAGTTGGGGACCGGGGACGAGTTCGCCGGTGGCGGCGTGGCGGACGCGGCGCGTGGCGGGGATGCGGATGGCGTAGTCGGCGCGGGTGAGGCCCTCGGTCCATGGCAGGGTGAAATAAAAATGATGCCCGGCGCTCCACGGCAGCGGTGTTTCGCCGAGATTGAGCAGGCTCAGTTCGCAGACGAGCCCCAACGGCTCGAAGCGGTAGCGCACGGTGAATTCGTAATCGTAGGGGTAGCAGGCGCGGGCTTCCTCGCCCGGCACGAAGAGCGCGGTGAAGCCGGTGGCATCGGCGTGGGTGACGCGGAATGCGCCCTGCCGGGCGAGCCCGTGCATCGGCATGGGGCGGCGGACGCCGTCGGGCGCGCGCCAGAAGTGGATGTCGCCCCGGTCGTAGGAGCGCGCGTTGAAGGGAAAGAGGATGGGGTTGCCGCCGCGAATCCGCGCGAATTCGCCGAGGTCGCCGACCTCGGGCCAGTAGAGCACGTCGCGCACGGAGCCGTCGCCCAGCGTGAGGTGCCAGTTCATCAGCCGCGCACCGTGTTCGGGCCAGGCGAGAAAAGTGGATTGCCCCACGCGCCAGCGTGTCAGGGTCGTCCCGAGATGGGATACTTTTTCCATGGGCGTTGAGAAATCAGCCCGGTCGCGGCGGCGCAACGGGTTTCTGGCCGCGGGCCGGCAAATAAACCCCATGCGGACGCTTGCGCCCGGTCGGGCGCTTTCTAACCTACGCGGCATGTCACGCCTACCCCTGCTGTTTCTCACCGCGACCCTCGGGATCGCCGCCCTCGCGGCGGAGCCCGGCCCGGCGGCCGCGCCCGCGGCGGCGGAGCCGGCGGCGCGCAAGCAGGTCGTGGTCATCCCGGTGCAGGAGCAGATCGGCAAGCCCGTGCTCTACATCCTGCGGCGCGGCCTGAAGGAAGCCATCGAGCAGAAGGCCGACGTGGTCGTGCTCGACATGAAGACTCCCGGAGGCGCCCTGAACGTCACTTTCGAGATCATGGAAGCGCTGGGCAAGTTTCCCGGCCAGACGATCACCTTTGTGAACAACGAGGCGATTTCCGCCGGTGCGTTCATCTCGGCGGTGACCGACGACATCTGGTTCACGCCGGACGGCGTGATCGGCGCCGCGGCCCCGGTGCTCTCGACCGGCGGCGAGATCGACAAGTCCATGAAGCTGAAAATCGTCAGCTACCTGCGGGCGCGCGTGCGCGCGATTTCCGAAGGCCATCCCTACCGCGGGCAGGTTATCTCGGCGATGATCGACGACGATTATGAGCTCAAAATCGGCGATGTCGTGATCAAGGAAAAGGGCGAGCTGCTGTCGCTCACGGCGACCGAGGCCTCGAAGACCTACGGCGATCCGCCGCAGCCGCTGCTGGCGGCGGGCATCGCGAAATCCGTGGACGACCTGCTGACGCAGAAGTTTGGAACCGGCGGCTATGAGGTGAAACAACTGGAGATCACCTGGTCGGAGCAGCTCGCGGTGTGGCTCAACACCATCACCCCGCTGCTGCTCGGGCTGGGCCTGCTGGCGCTATTCATCGAGTTCAAGACGCCGGGCTTCGGAGTGTTCGGCATCACCGGTCTCGTGCTGCTGGGCGTGGTTTTCCTCGGCAAATTTGTGGCCGGCTTCTCGGGGCACGAGCCGATCCTGATCTTCGGGCTCGGCGTGCTGCTGGTGCTGCTGGAGCTGTTTTTCTTCCCGGGGATCGTGGTGGTGGCGCTGACCGGCGTGCTCCTGATGCTCGGTTCGCTGCTGTGGTCGATGGCCGACATCTGGCCGAACGAGCCGATCGAGTTTTCCGGCGACCTGCTGCTCCGGCCGATGCAAAATCTGCTGCTCGGCCTGGTGGTGGCGGTGGGCCTGTTCGCCCTGCTCGCGCGTTTCCTGCCGAAGGGCTGGTTCTGGACGCGGCTGGCGGTCGGCGGCGCGGTGACGGGCAATGCCCTGGCGCCGGGCGCGGAGCAGGCGCGCGAGGCGCTGACCGGCCGCGAAGGCGTGGCCGCGACCGATCTTTTCCCGGGCGGGCAGGTGGAGATTGACGGCTGTCGCCACGAGGCGCGGCTGCAACTGGGCTCCGCAAAGGCCGGCACGCCGGTGCGGGTGGTGCGGCACACGGAGTTCGAGCTCGTGGTGGAGGTGATCCCGCAATGACCGCCGTGCTCGTGCTCTTCGGAATCGGCATCGCGCTGGTGGCTATCGAGGTGATCGTGCCCGGCGGTTTGCTCGGCCTGGTCGGCGGGCTCTGCCTCGCCGCGGGCGTGGCGACGTCGTTCCATCAGTTTGGCGCGACCGGCGGCCTAGTTGCCACCGGGGTCGCGCTGTTTATCGGCGCAGTGACGATCTACCTCGAGTTTGTGATCCTGCCGAAGACGGCGCTCGCGAAGAAATTCACCATTGCGGAGACGGTGACCGGCCGCACCCAGCCCGAACTCGCGGAGCGTGAAGCCGTCGTCGGCCGCGAGGGCGTGGCGCTGACCCGGCTGGCACCGAGCGGCGTGGTCGAGGTGGCAGGGGTGCGCTACGAAGCTTTTTGTCAATCCGGGCTCGCCGAGGCGGGCGCCAAGGTGAAAGTCTTGGAGCTGGACAATTTCCGTCTCATTGTAACCCAAATCAAGGAAACCCTATGAACCTGACCCTGATAGCATTGGTAGTGGCCGGCATTGTCGTGCTGGTGATCGGCGCGGTGATCTTCAGCCTGATCGGCGCCTGGGTGCGCGCGCTCTTCAACGGCGCCTCCGTGTCGATGTCCAAACTGGTGGCGCTGAAACTCGCGAGCATTCCCTACGGGCTGATTGTGGACGCCCGCATCACCGCGGTGCGCGCCGGCATCGACGTCTCGGCCGACCAGATCGCCTCGCACTTCCAGGCCGGCGGCAACGTGGTGCCCACCGTGCAGGCGCTGATCGCCGCCCAAAAGGCCGGCATCAATCTCCCGTGGGACCGCGCCTGCGCCATCGACCTCGCGACCAAGGGCTCCGGCAAGAGCGTCGTCGAGGCCGTGCGCACCTCGGTGGACCCGAAGGTGATCGACTGCCCCAATCCCGAAGGCGGCCGCAACACGATCGACGGCGTGGCGAAGGATGGCATCCAGGTGAAGGCCAAGGCCCGCGTGACCGTGCGCACCAACCTCGACCGCTTCGTCGGCGGCGCGAAGGAGGAGACGATCATCGCCCGCGTCGGCGAAGGCATCGTGACCACCATCGGCTCGGCCGAGACCTACAAGGTCGTGCTCGAGTCGCCGGACAGCATCTCGAAGGTTGTGCTCCAGCGCGGCCTCGATGTGGGCACCGCGTTTGAAATCCTTTCCATCGACATCGCCGACGTGGACGTGGGCGAGAACGTGGGCGCCAAGCTCCAGGAAGCGCAGGCCGAGGCGAACAAGAACATGGCGCAGGCGCAGGCAGAAATCCGCCGCGCGGCGGCCGTCGCGCTGGAGCAGGAGATGAAGGCCCGCGTGCAGGAGATGCAGGCAAAGGTCGTCGAGGCGCAGGCGCAGGTGCCGCTCGCGATGGCCGAGGCCTTCCGCAGCGGCAAGCTGGGCGTGATGGACTACTTCCGCATGGAAAACGTGCAGGCCGACACCGGCATGCGCAAATCCATCGCCGATCCCGAGGGCAAGAAGTAAGCGCCGCCCATGCGCTGGATTCTCGACAACCTGCAGGTCGTCATCGCGGTCGCCGCCGCGCTGGCCTACTGGCTGAACCAGCGCAAGCAGGCGGCCGCCGAGGAAGAGCAGCCGGGCGCGGGTCAGGCGGAAGATCCCTTCCGGGAGCAGGCCGCCGATCCCGTCGAGGCGGAACGCACGCGGCGCATCCAGGACGAGATTCGCCGCAAGATCGCCGAGCGCGCCGGCGGCGCGCCGGTGAATCTGCCGCCCGTGATGCCGCCTCCGTTGTTTCAACCGGAACCGCCGCCCGCCCGCACCGCCGCGCTCGCGGCTGCTTCCGCCCAAGAGGCGGCTTTGCAGCGGCAGCGCGATCTGGACGAGCAGTTGCGCGCCGTGCAGGCCAGCCGCCGCGCGACGCAGCGCCGGGAAGTCATCGCGCAGGCCTCCAGTCGCGCACCCTCGGCGGCGCGCACGGCGCTGCTGGGCGACCTCAAGGGTGCAGACAACCTCCGGCGCGCGATGGTGCTCCGCGAGGTGCTCGGTCCGCCGGTCGGCCTGCGTTGACCGCACGAAAAAGCCGCGCACCGGAAGGAGCGCGGCTTTTTAATTTTGGGCCGGAAGGCTCAGGGAATCTTGGCGCGGTCGTATTCGGCGAAGGGCATCGGGTAGCGCTTGCCGGCGATCTCGACCTCAAGGTTTTTGCCGGCGGAGGCGGTGATGTAGATCGTGCCGCGCTTGGGCACGGTCTGCGTCTGGCCCCGCACGAGGGTGCCTTGGAAAAGCTCCGCGTTGTTGGATTCCTGCACGACTTTCACGCGCACGGTATCGAGGGCGATGAGCGTGACGGTGGGTTCGGTAGACGCCGCTGCCGGGCTGGCGGTGATGGGGCCGGCGCGATCACTGGCCGGCGCGGGATCGCTGACGAGCGCCCGCACGCCCCAAATCACGAGAATCAGGATCAGGATGACGCCGAGCGCGATGCCGCCGCGGAAGATGAGCTGGGGCGGGATGGCGGGACCCTTTGGCAAGCTGCTGCCGCCCCGGGGCAGGCGGGTGGGTTCGCCGGCGGCGCTTTCGACCGGCGCGGCGGCTTTCTCCGCGTTGCGCTCGTCGGCCGAGGCCACCGACACATCCATCCGGCCATAGATCTCGCGGCTGGGCTGGCGGGGGCGGGACTCGCCGCGGCCGAGCGCGCTGAGGTCGTTGAGGAGTTTGTCGGCGGGGAGCTTGAGGAACGTGGCGTAGTTGCGCAGGAAGCCGCGCACGTAGATCTCCGCGAGATTGAGGTCGAACTGGTTGTTCTCGAACTTGTGCAGGTAGTCGCTGCGGATCTTGGTGGCTTCCGCCGCTTCACGGATGGAGATGCCCTTGCGTTTGCGCGCTTCCTCGAGGCGTTCGCCAATGTTCTGCATGGGGTCAGTGGATTAGGAGGTTTCGGGAGGCAGGGAAAGAGTGAAATGCCCCGGGCGCGAAGATAGCTGCGGAATCAGCCTTGGCCGCCGGAGCCGTAGGTGTCGAGGTCCACGAGGATTTCGCGCGGCGAGGAGCCGTTTTCCGGGCCGACGATGCCCTTGTCCTCCATCAGGTCCATGATGCGGGCGGCGCGGTTGTAGCCGATGCGCAGGCGGCGCTGGATCATCGAGGTGCTGGCGCGCTGGGTGGACTTGAGCACATCCAGCGCCTGCTGGAACAGCTCCTCGTCGTCGCCGAGATCGCCGTCGCCCTCGCCGGAACCGCCTTCCTCGTCGTCCTCGCTCGCGGCGCGGTCGATCTGTTGCTGGACGGACTGGGCGTATTGCGGCGGGCCGTTGCGCTTGAGGAATTCCACGAGGGCCTGCACTTCCTCGTCGGAGACGAAGGCGCCTTGGGCGCGGACGAGACGAGAGGAGCCGGGCGGGGAGAAGAGCATGTCGCCGCGGCCGATGAGTGTGTCGGCGCCCTTGGTATCGAGGATGGTGCGGGAGTCCACCTGCGAGGCGACCTGGAAGGCGATGCGCGAGGGGAGGTTGGCCTTGATGACGCCGGTGATGACGTTCACCGAAGGACGCTGGGTGGCGATAATAAGGTGGATGCCGGCCGCGCGCGCGAGCTGGGCGAGGCGGGCGATGGAGTTCTCGATCTCGGCGGGCGCGACCATCATGAGGTCGGCGAGTTCGTCGATGATGGCGACGATGTAGGGCAGGCGCTCGGGGATCTCGGCGTCGTCGATAGTGGCGGGGTCCACGCCGGCGAGCTTGGCCTGAGCCTCCTCGGCGGGGTCGAGCTTGGCGCCTTTCTTGCGCGCGTTGAAGCCGAGGATGTTGCGGACGTTGACCTTGGCGAACATCTGGTAGCGTTGCTCCATCTCGCTGAGCAACCACTTCAGGGCACCGGGGACTTTCTTCGGCTCCGTGACCACGGGGATGAGCATCTGCGGGAGCGAATTGAAGATCTTCAGCTCGACGACCTTGGGGTCCACCATGAGCAGGCGCACGTCCTGCGGGCTCTTCGAGTAGAGGATGGAAGCGACGATGGAATTGATGCAGACCGATTTGCCCGAGCCGGTGGCGCCGGCGATGAGCAGGTGGGGCATCTTGGTGAGGTCGGAGATGAGCGGCTTGCCGGAGACATCCTTGCCGAGGGCGATCGGGAGTTCGGCCTTGGTGTCGTTCCAATCCACGCTTTCGAGAATCTCGCGCATGCCGACGGGCGTGGGGTGCTGGTTGGGCACCTCGACGCCGACCGCGGCCTTGCCGGGGATGGGGGCGAGGATGCGCACGGACTGGGCGCGCATGCCGAGGGCGATGTTCTTGTCGAGGCCGGCGATCTTTTCGACGCGCACGCCGGGCGCGGGAACAACCTCGTAACGGGTGATGACGGGGCCGACGTGGATCTCGCCGAGCGTGACCTCGACGCCGAATTCGCCGAGGATGCGGAGGAGATTCTCGGCGTTTTGCCGGTGCTCCTCCTCGCTGTTGGCGGAGGCGGATTTCACCTGCTCCTGCAGCAGGGTGAGCGGGGGAAATTCGTAATTGGTGTCGGTGCTCTGCGGCACGGTGACCTTGGCCTTCTTCAACTCGTCGGGTTTGACGATATTAAGCGAGAGCGGCGCGACGGCGGCGGCTTTGGGTTCGGCGGGGGCTTTCTCGGGGGGGCGGGCGACGGGCGGCTTGATCTCGGGCTTGGGGGCCGGCTCCGGCGCGGGCCGCGGTGCGGCCGGCTTAGCGAGGGGATCATCCTTGGCCAGCGGGGCGACGGTCTTTTTGTTGCCCGCGGGACCGACCGGGGCGGTGACGACGGCGGCCTTGGCGGCGGCAGCTTTTTGTTTTTCGCGCTCCTCGCGGGCTTTCTGCCGGGCGAGCTCGCGCTCGGCTTTTTCTTTGGCGCGGGCGGCGCGCCAAGCCTGGAACGCCGCAAAGTAGCGCTCGAACTCGGCGCCGATATCCTTCGTGAAAATGAACATCAGCCCGAACAGATAGACCGTGGCGAGCAGCAGGCCGGCGCCGAAGATGCCGACCGTATCGCGCAGCCCGCCCTGATAAACCACGCTGCCGAGCCAGCCGCCGAGGCCCTGGGGGAAGAAATCGCTGCTCCGGAAACTTTCCCACATCGCGAGCATGCCCGAAAGACAGGCGACGCACACCAGCATGGCGATCAGCCGCGTGCCGGCGAGCCGGCGGGCGTTGCGGATGGAGACGTAGAGCATCCACAGCAGGAACACCGGCAGCAGCCACGTGCTGACGCCGATGGAATAATAGAGCATCCAGACGCTGTTGGCTCCCCAAAGCCCTACCAGGTTGGTGGTTGTGGGATGAGTATTCGCAAAAGTGCTCTGGTTGGGCAGGTAATCCACCAACGCCACCATCAGCAGCGCTGAAAGCACGAAGCAGATTACAGCCGCCAGCCAGTTGGGGCGATAACGGGTGCCCTGGTAAGAGGGGCCGTTATTTGGGTTTGAAGTCTCCGACTTGGGCATTTGTGTGGGCCTTCCGGCAATCCGAGGCGGATTCCACGCTAAACGGCCAGACGGTCAAATGTAAACACCCCGGCCCGCGGATTCACCATCAACCTGCCCAATTCATGCGAGAAATCCTTCGATTCCAGCCACTTTATCAACCCCGCGTCTGGGGTGGCCGCGCCTTTGGGGCGGCCCTCGGCCGCACGCTGCCGGCCGGCGAGCCGATCGGCGAAAGCTGGGAGATCGTGGACCGGCCCGAGGCCCAGTCCGTGGTGACCGGCGGCAAGCATGACGGCGTCGGCCTGCGGACGCTGTTGGCGAAGCACGGCGCCGAGATCATGGGCCCGAAGTGGCCGGCGGAGCGGCCGTTCCCGATTCTGGTGAAATGGCTCGATTGCCGTGAGCGGCTGAGCCTGCAGGTGCATCCGCCGGCGGCGCTCGCCGCCACGCTCAAGGGCGAGCCGAAAACGGAGAACTGGTATATCGCCGACACCGCGCCGGGCGCGCAGTTGATCGTGGGCCTGAAGAAAGGCGTCACCCGTGCGAGCTTCGAGAAGGCCATCATCGAGCAGACCGTCGAGGACTGCGTGCACAAATTCCGCGTCGCGGAGGGCGACTCCATCCTCGTGCACAGCGGCCAGGTGCATGCCATCGATGCGGGCAACCTTATCCTCGAAATCCAGCAGAACTCCGACACGACCTACCGGGTGTATGACTGGGGCCGCACCGGGCTCGACGGCAAGCCGCGCCAGTTGCACGTCGCGGAATCGCTGAAGTGCATCCAGTGGGACGATCATGAACCCGCCCCGGTCCGCGGAGCGCCGACCTCGGCGGTGATCGCCGAGTGCGACGAGTTCCGCATCCGCCGCGTGGTGCTCAGCCCCGGGGAAAAGCTCGCGTTTGCCGCCGGCCAGCAGCCGCGCCTGCTGAGCGTGGTGAGCGGCAGCCTGCATTTTGGCCAGATCACCCTTGGCCGGGGCGACAACGCCCTGTTGCCCTACGCGGGCGATTTCCAGGGCGTGGCCCACGAGCCGGGGATTCTGCTGATCACCGAGAACTTTGCCTGACCCATGAGGGCAGGGCATCACCGCCACGGGCCGCGGGGAGGCATCCTGGGAAAACTCCTGGTGCTGGGCGCCGTGCTCGGTGCGCTCGCGGCGCTGGCGTGGATGCTTTTCATGCCGATGTGGGCAACGCACTGGCTGCGGCAACGCACGGGCTTCGACGTCAGCGTGCAGAGCCTCATGGTCAATCCCTTCTCCGGCCGCATCGTCGCGCGCGGTGTGGCGATCAACAATCCGCCGACCTTTCCGCGTTCGGAATTTTTGCAGGTGCGGGAATTCGAGGCCGAGGCGGAGGTTTTCTCGCTCTTGGGCGACCGGCCGGTCTTCACCCGCATCAAGCTCGATATCGGGCTCGTCGCGCTGGTCAAACGCGAGGACGGCCGCACCAATCTGGAGGTTTTCCGCGGTTATCTGGCCCCTGCCAAGCCGGGCCGCGAACGGCCGGCGGAGTCGCCCCCGCTCCGCATCCGCCGGCTGGAGGTGCGGTTCGACCGTTTCTTGATCGCCGACCACACGGGGCGCCAGCCCGTGGTGCGGGATTTTCCGCTCAACCTTGAGCGCAGCTTCGACAACGTCACTGACACCCGGCAGCTCATGCTCCCCGCGTCGCTGGACCAACTGATCGCCCTGAGCGGCGCGGTCGGCGGCCTGCTGCCCGAGGAACTGGCGCAGGCGGTGGACCGCGCGCTGCGTTCCGGTTCGGACCTGATTCGTGAGCTGGGGCGGGGCCGGCCGGTGATTTTTGGCGGGCATGCCGACACGCTTGAAGAAAGCAAAAAGCCGTAGTTGAGTGACCGTTTACCATGACCAGCCCTGAATCCACCACCACCGACAACGTCACGCCCGACGCGGCGCCCGCCCCGGTCGCCCCGGAGAATCCGGCGCCGACCCCGGAGGAGCAACTGGCCGCGGCCAAGGCCGAGGCGGCGGCGCATTACGACCGCTTCATGCGGGCGGCGGCCGACCATGAGAATTTCCGCAAGCGCGTGGCCCGCGAGAAGGACGAACTCCGGCAGCTTGCCGGCGCCCGCGTGCTGGAGGACCTGCTGCCCGTGCTCGACAACCTCGGGCTCGGCCTGGCGGCCGCCCGCCAGCCCAACGCCGATCTTGCGGCCCTCACCGGCGGCGTTGAGCTGGTGCTCACGCAACTGAAGTCCGCGCTCGCCAACCACGGGCTCAAGGAAATCAACCCGGTGGGCCAGCCGTTTGACGCGCACCAGCACGAAGCGCTTTCCCAACAGCCGAGCGCCGAGGCGCCGGAAGGCACGGTGCTCACCGTGATCCGCACGGGCTATGCCCTCAACGGCCGTCTGCTGCGGCCCGCTTCGGTCGTTGTTTCCAGCGGCCCGGCCAAGGCCTGATCCCCCCACGACCATGGCGAAGGAAGATTATTACGAACTGCTCGGCGTGGGCAAAAGCGCGACGGCGGAAGAGCTCAAGAAGGCCTACCGCAAGAAGGCCGTGCAGTATCATCCGGACAAAAATCCCGGCAACAAGGAGGCGGAGGAGATGTTCAAGAAAGTCTCCGAGGCCTACGACGTGCTCAACGATCCGGAAAAACGGGCGGCCTACGACCGTTACGGCCATGCGGCTTTCCAAGGCGGCATGGGCGGCGGCGGGGCGCGCGGGCCCGGCGGCGGCTTCCACGATCCGATGGATCTGTTTCGCGAGATCTTCGGCCAGCGCGGGGGCGGCGGTTTCGAGGACATGTTTGGCGGCGGCGGCGGGGATGACGGCCGCGACGGGGCCGACCTCCGCTACGATCTCGAGATCACGCTGGAGGAGGCCGCGCGCGGCGCGGAGAAGGAGATTTCCTTCCGCAAGAACGTCACCTGCGAACGCTGCGACGGCAGCGGCGCGGAGCCCGGCTCCAAGCGCGTGAAGTGCCCCACCTGCGGCGGGCACGGCGAGGTCATCGCCTCGCAGGGTTTCTTCAAGATCCGCCGCACCTGTCCGACCTGCCAGGGCGCCGGCGTGAAGATCGAGAAACCCTGCACGGCGTGCCGCGGCGAGGGCCGCACGCCCAAGACCACCAAGCTCAACGTGCGCATCCCACCCGGCGTGGACAGCGGCTCGCGCCTGCGCTCCGCGGGCAACGGCGAGGCCGGCCTCGCCGGCGGACAGGCCGGCGACCTCTACATCATGCTCCACGTGAAGGAGCACGACCTGTTTGAGCGGCAGGAGGACAACCTCTTCTGCGAGATCCCGATCAAGTTCACGCTTGCGGCCCTCGGCGGCACGATCGAGGTGCCGACGCTTTTTGGCAAAGTCTCGCTGAAGATCCCCGCCGGCACGCAGAGCGGCTCGACCTTCCGGCTGCGGGAAAAGGGCATGCCCTCGCTGCGCGGCGGCCGTCAAGGCGACCAGCTCGTGCGCGTGCAGGTGGAGGTGCCTTCGTCGCTCGGCAGCGAGCAGCGCAAGCTGCTCGAGGAATTCGCCCGCGTGAGCGGCGATGCCAGCGAGCCCACCTCGAAGAGCTTCTTCGAGAAGGCGAAGAAGTTTTTCTGAGGCCGCGCCGCCCGCGCCGGGAAAGTTAATTTACAACGGCCGGGCGCCGTGCGAGGTTGCGCGCACGCTTGAAACTGGAAAACCCGAAACTGCTCACCCTCGACGAGGCGATGGCCGAGCGGGCGAAGCTGCGCGCCGCCGGCAAAAAGCTGGTGCTCACCAACGGCGTCTTCGACCTGCTGCACACCGGCCACCTGTATTACCTGAAGGAGGCGCGGCGCCTGGGCGACGCCCTGTTCGTCGCGATCAACAGCGACGAGAGCGTGCGCACGCTCAAAGGCCCGGCCCGGCCCGTGATGACCGAGGAGCAGCGGGCCTATGCGCTGGGCGCGCTGTGGTTTGTCACCGGCATCGTCATTTTTCGGCAGCTGCGGCTGGTGCCGGAGATCCGCGTGCTGCGGCCCGACATCTACTGCAAGGCAGGCGACTACACGCTGGAAAAGCTCAACCCCGAGGAGCGGACGGAGCTGGAGAAAGTCGGCGCGGAGATAAAATTCCTGCCCTTCCTGCCGGGCTTCAGCACGACCAGCCTGATCGAGCGCATCCGTCGCGTCGGGGAGATCTGATTCATGCGCATCGTCATTCTTGGTTCCGGCCGCGGCAGCAATGCCCGGGCAATTTTGGAGGCCCAGCGCGCCGGCCAACTCGGCCGCGCCCGCGTGGTGCAGTTATTTTCCGACCGGCCCGAGGCCGGCCTGCTCGCGCTCGGCGCGGAGTTCGGCGTGCCTGCGGCGTATCTCGATCCCGCACCGTTCAAGACCAAGCTCGAGGGTGAGGGCGAGGCGCGCTACATCGCGGCCATCACGGCCTGCACGCCCGACCTCATCGTGCTCGCGGGCTTCATGCGCGTGATCAAGCCCGGCTTCCTCACGGCTTTTGTCGGCAAGGTGATCAACCTCCACCCGAGCCTCCTGCCGAGTTTCCCCGGTCTCGACGGCATCGGCCAGGCCTGGCGGCGCGGCGTGAAGATCACCGGCTGCACGGTGCATTACGTGACGCCCGAGGTGGACGGCGGCCCGATCATTGACCAGGCGGCCGTGCGGGTGGAGCCCGGCGACACCTTGGCGACGCTCACTGCCAAGGTGCACGCGGCGGAGCACGCGCTGCTGCCGGCGGTGATCGCGCGGCTCAGCGGGGACTGACCCGGCGATGGACCCGGTCATCTGGCAGATGCCGCTGAAAAATCCGCCGCAGCTCGTGCTGGCGGGCCGGGCGGTGCACGGCCGGCGCAAACGCGAGGAGCGGTTTCACCTGCCGGAACTCTGGTGCCTGCACCTCTACAATTACCACGGCGAGCTTTCCATCGACGGGCGGGAATTTGAGATCGCGCCGGGCCGAGTGAGCGTGACGCCGCCCAACACCCGGATCGTCTATCGCTTCAAGGGCGAATCGTGGCACGCGTTCGCGCATTTCCGCCTCGCGCACAAAGGCGACCTCGTGCCGGTGCGCGCGATGCAGGATCTCGGCGAGGCCTACGGGCCGATGGCACGTGCGGTGGACGAGGCGGCGGGCTGGCTGCCTTCCATGCCGTGCCGCGCTTCCGTGCGGCTGTGGGAGGTGCTCTGGCAATTGGTCAATCATCCCTACGCGGAGAACGCGCCGCGCAAGAAACTGCACCCGGCGCTCAGCCAGGCCGTGCGGGAGATCGCGGTGCATCTCGCCGAGCCGCTCTCGATCCCGGAGATCGCGCGGCGGGCCGACATCTCGCACAACCACCTCACGCGGCTGTTCAAGGCGCAGTTCGGCGTGACCATCGAAGGCTACATTCGCCAACGCCGCAGCGAACGCGCGCTGCACCTGCTCACGAACACCACGATGGCGGTGAAGTCCATCGCCGCCGAGGTCGGCCTGCCGGACCTGCACTTCTTCAACAAAACCATCCGCGCCGCCACCGGCGTGAGCCCGCGCCAATATCGCGAGCGGCATCGGGCTGGGTGAGCCCATTATAGCTGCGGGAAGCTCTGAAGGCGCCTGAATTGTAATTGCACAGGTGGATGGTGACCGGGACGCTGGTGGGATGAGTTTGATCGAAATCAAAGCCGAGATTCCGGCCGACACCGTCGAGGCAGCTGATGGCATGCTGCAGGAGCTGGGCGTGGAGGGTTGGAGCCTGCTGGAGGATGTGATTGCCAAGCGGGCGTGGGTGGTCGGCATGTTTGCCGCGGAATCCGAGGTGCGGACGCGCTGGGCGGAGTTGCGCGCGTTGCTGGCGGCGGCCGATGAGCCGGTGGTGCGCGAGCTGGCGGACCAAGACTGGCGCGACGGCTACAAGGCGCATTTCAAGGCGTGGCAGTTTGGCCGGCTGCACTGGGTGCCGGTGTGGCAGCGCGATTCCCATGTGCTACCGGCGGGTGACGCGGTGATCTGGCTCGATCCGGGTCTCGCCTTCGGCACGGGCAACCATGAGACGACGCGTTTGTGCTGCGAGCGGCTGGCGGCTTTGGCCGAAAAACGCGGGACGTCCGGGCGGGTGATTGATGCGGGCTGCGGCTCGGGGATTCTCGCGCTCTCGGCGGCGCGGCTGGGCTTCAAGCAGGTCGCGGCCTTCGACAACGATCCCGAGGCGGTGCGCGTCAGCCGGGAGAATGCGGTCCTGAACGGCTTGGACGGGGCGGTGGATTTTTTCACGGGCGATCTCGTGTCGGGCTTGGCCGGGCGCGAAGCGGAGTTGGTCTTGGCGAACATCCAGGCCGACGTGCTCATGGAATTCGCGACGCAGTTGCTCGCGGCGGTTGCGCCGGGCGGTTTGCTCGTGCTCAGCGGCATTTTGGCGATCGAGCTGGAGAAAGTGCGCGCGGTCTTCGCCGCGGCGGCGCCGGGCTGGGACGTGCAGACGCGGACCATGGGCGAGTGGAGCGACCTCGCGCTCGCGCGGCCGGCATAAAAAGGCCGCACCGGAAATGGTGCGGCCGAAGTGACGGAATCGCCGGCGGTTCAGGAGAACAGGTCCGGCGGGGTGCGGCTCATGAACTCTTCCATGTAGGCGGTGGTGGCCTTGCCCTCGATGAAGACGGGGTCGGACATGATGGCCTTGTGGAGGGGGATGGTGGTCTTGATACCACGGACGAGATATTCGCTGAGGGCGCGGTAGGTGCGCTCAAGGGCGGTCTTCCGGTCGCGCCCGTAGCAGATGAGCTTGCCGATCATCGAATCGTAGTAGGGCGGGATGGTGTAGCCGGAGTAGGCGTGGGAGTCCACGCGCACGCCGTGGCCGCCCGGGGCGTAGTAGAGACTGATGGTGCCGGGGGAGGGCACGAAATTGCGCGCGGGGTCCTCGGCGTTGATGCGGCACTCGATGGCGTGCTTGGTGAAGGTGATGTCGCTTTGGTCGAAGCCGAGCTTTTCGCCGTTGGCCACGAGGATCTGCTGCTTGATGAGGTCGATACCGGTGACCTCCTCGGTGACGGGATGCTCCACCTGGATGCGGGTGTTCATCTCGATGAAGTAGAAGTTGCCCTTGGCATCGACGAGGAACTCGATCGTGCCGGCGTTCTCGTAGGCGGCGGCCTCGGCGGCGCGGATGGCGGCCTTGCCCATTTTCTTGCGGAGGTCGGGCGTCAGGAAGGGCGAAGGGGACTCCTCGATGAGTTTTTGGTGGCGGCGCTGGACGGAGCAGTCGCGCTCGCCGAGGTGGAGCACCTTGCCATGGGAATCGGCGAGGATCTGAAACTCGATGTGGCGGGGCTTCTCGATGTAGCGCTCGATGTAAACCGCGCCGTTGCCGAAGGCCTTTTCGGCCTCGTTGCGCGCGACGTGGTATTCCTTGGCGAAGGAAACGTCGTTGTGGGCGATGCGCATGCCGCGACCGCCACCGCCGGCGACGGCCTTTATGATGACCGGGTAGCCGATCTTGCGGGCGATCTTGACGGCTTCGGTCTCGGTCTCCACCGGGCCGTCGGAGCCGGGGACGGTGGGGACGCCGGCCTTGCGGACGGTGTCCTTGGCGACGGCTTTGTCACCCATCATTATAATAGATTTGGACTTAGGGCCGATGAACTTGATGTTACAGGACTCGCACTGTTCGGCGAATTTGGCGTTTTCCGAGAGGAAGCCGTAGCCGGGGTGGATGGCGTCCACATCGGCGATCTCGGCGGCGCTCATGATCCGGTCAGCGCGCAGGTAGCTGTCGGAGCCGCGTGGTCTACCGATGCAGATGGCCTCGTCGGCCAGCTGGACGTGGAGGGACTGGATATCGGCCTCGGAGTAAACAGCGAGGGTCTTGATGCCCAACTCGCGGCAGGCGCGAATGATGCGGAGGGCGATTTCACCGCGATTGGCGATGAGGATTTTTTGAATCATGGTGCGCGGGTGTCGGTTCTTCCTCGGGCCGGACCAGATGGGCCGGGCCGTGGGGTGGAGCCGGCGAGGGCTCAGCCCTGCTTGACCTTGAAAAGGCGCTGGCCGTATTCGACCGGCTGGCCGTTTTCGACGAGGACCTCGACCACGGTGCCTTTCACCTCGGCCTGGATCTCGTTCATGATCTTCATGGCCTCGATGATACAGACGACGGAGGTTTCGGTGACCTTGCTGTCGGGTTCGACGAAGGATTTGCTCTCCGGGGACGGGGCCCGGTAGAAAGTGCCGACCATCGGCGACTTCACATACACGATCCCGGATTCATCTTTGGCCGGGGCCGGAGCGACGGAGGCAGGCGCCGGTGAGGCGGGCGTGGGTGGCAACGGGGCGACGGGCGCTTCGCTGATGCCGGGGAAAGGCGAATTGGACGACCGGGAGCTGGAAACGATGGGCAGACCATTGGCTTCGCGGCGGATCTTCAACTTGAAGCCCTCTTCCTCGACCGCGAATTCGGTCAATTCCGAGCGCTTCATCAGTTCGATGATTTGTTTGATTTGTTTTAGGTCCAAGTGGTGTCCTGGTTGAGCTTGCTGGTGCCCCGTTAGTGGCGAAAGAGGAGCCAGCGTTCAAAAATACCTGAAACAATGCAATCACTCATTTTTGAGAAAAATGGGCATTTTTGGCCTAAAAATGCCTGAAAATGCGGATTTCGACTTAAAAATTGCTTAAAACAGCAAATATTGAGAATTCATGGCGATTAGGTTTGATCTGGCTCTAACCAAACCGTAATCACGGCCTCCGATTCCTATTCAGGCACGAAAACCATTAAAAGGAGCCTGAAATTGGGTAAAATCGCCCGATATTGGGCGTAAAAGTGCGATTTTCAGCAAAACGGCTACATTTACCCATCTTCAAGAAAGCGCTGATTTAATTCCGCCCCAAAATCTTGATCTCCGGCTCGCAGGTGGTGCGCGGGCTGCTACGCTGGGTGGCATGACGCAACAAACGAGGTTCGCCCACGCCGAGTTCACTGCGAAGAA
>Ga0169931_10000912_pt1 | contig 49073 bp, 43 predicted proteins | sample Kivu_15m_20L_FD_129675 | JGI IMG/M metagenome (GOLD analysis project Ga0169931, IMG submission 129675) | Freshwater microbial communities from Lake Kivu, Western Province, Rwanda to study Microbial Dark Matter (Phase II) - Kivu_15m_20L... | ecosystem: Environmental > Aquatic > Freshwater > Lake...
AGCATCATGTACCATGATTTTGAAAAGTATTTTTCGAGGGTGAGCTCAAGTCCATAATTTCTCCCGGTTCCTGTGTTTTCTGCTTTAATGGAAGTAAAACCTTCATTCATGTTGATCGTTGAAAAGTGGTCTTTTGCCTCTGAATTTACAGCCACATCGTATAGGTATTGATAATAAACTTCGGTTTTGAGGTGCCACTGATTGTTCAACATGGTTTCATAGCCAATGACGTAATGCATCGCTTTAGATAAATCAAGATTTCGATTGGGGGTTTCAAGTTTCCCCAAGTCATTCATGCGTTGGTTGAAGTAAACACTTAAGTCTTCCATTCTGGAATGCATTCCCAGGCCGGCGCTTAAATGCTGGTTTCCGACAAAATTCCATTTAATTCCTGCTCTGGGTTCCAGCGATTGGCGATTGTTTAACAAAAGGTTTGTGTAATGCAAACCGGTGTTCAGGCTCAATTTATCGCTGAAGCGATGCTGCCAGTTTCCGAAAACCTGAATCAAACCGGTTGATCCTGATTTGTCGATTTGTGTGTTGTATTTCGAAGTTTCATCGTCGTAATTGCGCGAATACATGCTGTAAATGAGCCTTGAAGCTACAAAGCCTGTTTTGATGCTATTTTTGCGATCAATTTTGTGATGCAGGTTTACAGAAGCGCGAAGCGCCTGATTTCCAAAATTTTCCTCGATGTCCGTGTATTTGAATATGTTGTTGGTGTCAAGCAGGTTTCCACGGTATTTATTGGTGGTTCCTGTACCGGCTACTACTGTTTTTAGCCATGTTTTAGAATTGAAAATATAACTGTGGGTAATTCCGGCAACCCCCAAGCTGGTATTGAACTTGTCCTGATAGTTTATCGTTTTGCCAAGGTATTCTTGTCTGATACCGCTCAATCCTCCAATGCCAAACAAAGTAAAACGTCCCAGCTTTTTGCTGGGAAAATTAAAATTAAACGAAAGGTCCTGAAATACAGGAATGGCATCACCCACAATTTTAATTCCTGCTTTTTGGAGCAATGCCAGCGATGAATACCTGTAATTAATCAGGTAAGATGACTTACTGCTTTTGGTAAGTGGCCCTTCCAGGGCGATGTCGCTTCCAATAACTCCAATTTGAAAGGCTGATTCACGCTTTTCATTATTTCCTTTTCTCAGTCGCATATCAAATACTCCCGAGGCTGCATTTCCGTATTCGGCAGGAAAGGCACCGCTAAAAAAGTCGGAATTGTCCATCATGTTGTTACTGAGCATACTAATAGCGCCGCCTGAAGCTCCCTGGTTTGAAAAGTGATTGGGGTTGGGGATTTCAACTCCTTCCATGCGCCAGAGCACGCCACGCGGTGAGTTCCCTCTTATGACGATGTCATTATTGCCATCGGCATTAATAGAAACCCCGGCAAAGGATTGTACCATGCGCCCGGGATCGTTTAGCGCCCCTGCGTACCTTTTGGTTTCTTCAACCGAGAATTGCCTTGCACTAACGGTTGCAAGTTCATTGATGGCTTCTGATTTATTCACCCCAAGCGCCGAGATTTCTACTGTTTTGATTTCCAATACCTTTTCTGTAAGCTGAATGTCCACAATGGCTTCCTTGCCGGTACCGATAACAATGTTGGGTATGCTGGTTTCCTGGTATCCCATTAATTTAACCACCAATTCGTATCTGCCGATAGGCAGGTTGTCAAATCTGTAAAGCCCATCGGCATCACTAAAAGTAGCTCGGTTGTTTTGCTCCGGGAGCAGAATCAAAGTAGCGCCCGCTATAGGAAGACCGTTTTGAACATCGGTAACTTTTCCTCTTATAGTTTGAGTTAACTGAGTGGATTGAGCTTCTGTCCTGAGGTGAAGCAAAAGAATGGCCGTAAGAATAGGTAGTATTCTCATAAATATTAGATTATGAATTGATTGTATTTTAAAAGCGAATGCTTACATGCGCACCTGGCCACATTTGCACACGGGTTTGCCCATGCTGTTTGTCGTAGATTGAATAGGGTGCAATTGTATTTAAACTTAGCAGGTTCTCGTTGTTTAACTTGTTCAATGTCAGTACATTGAAATCGGGGCCTGCGCTTATGGCAAATCGTTTTCCGGCTTGCCAGCCGAAACCAAGTTTTGCTCTGCTTAGCAAATTCAAATGGTTTGACCAAATATCGTTTCTGTTGACTTGTGTTGCAGTCACATCCAAGTAGATGCGAAAGCGTCCTGTTTGTTTTAACTCAGAGCCTAGTCCATAGCTAAGTCCCCAATAAAAATCATTTGCTGGTCGAGCTGATACTCCAATAATGTTGTAAATCTGTTTGCTTCCAGTTTTGATCGACAAGTTGGCATAAAATGTTTCGTCAGCGCCCAGCTCAAAGGCAAACAGACCGCCTTTCCGGATAAAGCTTAAAAAGCCGAAAGGGGTGCCGCTTTCCAGCGTGTCGGCAATGTTTATGACTCCAATTTGTGTCCCCGCCAGCGATGGTGCCACGTTTAAGAATCCTGCTATTTGCGCTCCCTTGATTCGTTTAGCAGCTAGGTTCATAAAGCCGGCCACCTGAAGTCCCTCACAGGAATCGCTGCTCATATTGTAATATCCGGCCATTTGAGCTCCGACGGTTTTTTTACCGTTAATATTTGCAAATCCAGATGCCTGAACTCCCGAAAAGTGGTCACGATTAAAGTTGATGAATCCAGCTAATTGGGTACCCTGACTTGTTCCCGTAACCATGTTCGAAAAACCTGCTAGCTGCAAAGCTGCAGTGCTGTCGCTCACCACATTTGAAAAGCCCGCGACTTGAATTCCTTCAGTGCGTTTTTGATTGACATTGGCAAATCCTGCAATTTGAATTCCCTGAGCTGGACCTCCTACAACATTGGCAAATCCTGCAATTTGGGTTCCGGTCATGCTTCCTTTCAAAACATTGGCAAAACCACCCAATTCAAATCCTTCTAATCCGCCGGCATAGCCGGCAATCAGATTGATCGAAAGTTGATTAACGGAATTTACATTTTGAAGTCCGTTTGTACTCAAAGGTGGTATAAACGAAATTTGAACCGGATAAGTAATTCGCCTCAGGCTGTCCTGAGCATATCCGCCACCGGCGGAAGCGAGAAAAAGGAATAGTGCTAAATGAGCAATTGGTTTCATAAAAAGGTTGTTTTTAGAACGAAGACACCTTCGATTAAAAACACCCCTATTGGAACGTAATTTTTTTCGAAATTAGGTATACCGAACTGGCTAGTCCTCGATAAGGACGCCCATTTTGCCCATTCTATAGTCACGCATGGCTTCAAGTAGCTGCGTTTCATCACTCATTACAAATGGACCCTGGCTCGCCATAGGCTCGTTGATGGGGAGTCCGCTCATAAACAAGATTCGGGTATCTTTATTGGCCTGCATGCTAATACCTTCGCCGTCTTGATTGAAAAAAAGGGCATTTTCCCCTGCTACAATTCCAAAACCTTTGATTGTTACCTCGCCATCCAGTAAATACACAAACGCTTCGTGATTTTCCGTAAGAGGTAAGTTCAATTGTTCACCCTCTTCTAAATATATGGTAGCAGAGTTTATAGGAACTGGGGTTGGTACGGGACCAATCAGGTTCATAACTTCCCCACTGAAAACTTTCACAAGGCTTTTTCTTTCCGGGTTTTGCCATGTGGGTATTTCGTCTTCTGCAAATGCATGATATTCGGGCTGTTTCATTTTTGACACAGAGGGTGTATTCACCCACATTTGAATGATTTCCTGAACGCCGCCCCGCTCGAAAATATCTGATGGAGGTCGTTCACTATGAATGATGCCCATGCCTGCATTCATCCATTGCACTCCTCCTTTGTAAATGACGCTATTATTGCCCCGGCTGTCCTGATGATGGACTCCTCCTTCAAAAATGAAGGTAACCGGTGAAAATCCTCTGTGAGGGTGCGGCCCTACTCCCTGCAATCGCGTATTCACATCAGGATTGACTTTCACCCGCGCATGATGAAGGAGTAAAAAGGGGTCGGGATAATCGACCTTTTGAGTGGGAAAAGGCTGCTTCACTCTTAATTGGCCCATTTGGTATTCAAATGCAGGCAGTAAGTATTTCACGGTGCGCGGTTTCATAGTCTTGAATATTTATGCAAAGATACAAAAATGTATGTATGTACATGTAATTATGTTTAGAGTCTGGGAGGAAATTTTAGCTGATATCCAGCAACATGGCAACCAAATTGTATGAGGGTGCAAAAACTCCAGAATTTTAGCGTTATTTTTGTTTGGTACGCGATACACGGAGAACGACGAGTTACATCAATTAATTGATATTATTGCAGGAATATGCTTAAACAAGGTCTTCAACAAAAATTACAGCAAAAGCTGAGTCCACAGCAAATACAGCTTATGAAGTTGTTGCAGGTTCCGACTGTTTCGCTGGAACAGCGGATTAAGGAAGAATTAGAAATAAATCCAGCTCTTGAAGAAGGCAGGGAGGAGGAATCGGACGACCGGGAAGGTGAATATGAGGATCCTTTTGCATCCGGTTCAGATTCGGAAGCAGATAAGGACGATCACTCGGAACAAAATCGGGAAGATTTTGATTTGAGTTCGTACATTGATGACGATGAGACTCCTGCGTATAAGTTGGCTGCCAACAATTATAGTCCCGATGATGAAAAGAGGGAAATCCCTTTCGCGGGAGGCATTACTTTTCAGGAGCAACTGCTTGAGCAGTTGAGTTTACGTGGTTTAAATGACCGGGATTTTGAAATTGCTTCGTATCTAATAGGAAATATTGACGAGGATGGATATTTGCGTAGAGAATTGGAATCCATTGTCGACGATTTGGCCTTTTCACAAAATATAATCACGCATGAATCTGATATTTTGAGGCTCTTGCAGGTTGTTCAACAATTGGATCCTCCGGGTATTGGCGCAAGATCGTTACAGGAATGCCTATTGATTCAATTACAACGCAAAGAGCACCAGACGGTTGAATTAAAGACGGCAGCCATAATCATTCGTGACTGCATGGAGGATTTCTCTCGCAAACATTACGATCGAATTCTCAAAAAGCTTGAATTGGAAGAAACCGAATTGCGCGATGCGATGAAGGAAATTCTCAGACTCAATCCAAAGCCAGGAAATTCCCAATACGACAATCAGAAAAATACGCAGCACATCACGCCTGATTTTATACTCACAAACAACGAGGGCAACCTTGAACTGTTTTTGAATTCGCGCAATGCGCCCGATTTGAAGATTTCCCGTACTTATCAGGAAATGCTTGATCATTACAGCAAATCCAGCAAATTAAAAGGAAAGCAGGACAAGGAAGCGGTTTTATTTGTGAAACAAAAAATAGATTCAGCGCGATGGTTCATTGATGCCATAAAACAAAGGCAGCAAACCCTAATGCTCACCATGCATGCTATTCTTGAATATCAATATGAATACTTTCAGGAAGGCGACGAAACCCGCATGAAGCCGATGATTTTGAAGGATATCGCTGAAAAAGTGGGCCTTGATATATCTACAATTTCAAGGGTGGCGAATTCAAAGTACATTCAAACTCCTTTCGGAACGAAACTTCTTAAGTCCTTTTTCTCTGAGTCGCTTTCAACCGACTCTGGTGAGGAAGTTTCTACCAGAGAAGTGAAAAAGATTCTGGAGGATGCTGTAAACAGCGAAGATAAATCGCGACCGGTTACCGATGATCAGCTTGCGCAGGTTTTGCGGGATAAGGGTTATAACATCGCCAGAAGAACCGTAGCAAAGTATCGTGAACAGCTAAACATTCCGGTGGCGCGACTCAGAAAAGAGCTATAAATATGAATAAAAAGTATCTTGCTCTTGGCGATTCCTATACCATAGGTGAAGGACTTGAAAAAGGGCAACGTTTTCCAGATTATTTGGTTCATTTATTAGGGACAGTATACGCAGAGCCCGAAATTGTTGCTGTAACTGGTTGGACGACAGGCGAATTATTGGAAGCGATTTCAAACAGATCATTTCAGGCGAATTTCGATTTGGTGACTTTGCTGATTGGTGTAAATAATCAATACCGGGGGCAAACGCTGGAACAATATGCAGATGAATTTTCAACGCTTCTTGAATTAGCCGTTGGATTCGCCGGAAGCAAGCCTCATCATGTGATTGTAGTTTCAATTCCTGACTGGGGCAGGACTCCTTTTGCAATGGATCGTGATCCTGAAAAAATTGGGCTTGAAATTGACCAATTCAACAAAGTGAACCATGAAATTTCTGCTCAATCAGGGGTTCATTACGTTGATATTACAGGTTTGAGCAGGGCGCAGAATGTAGATGTTATGTTGGTTAGTGACAAATTGCACTATTCAGGTTCTATGTATGAACTGTGGGCCGGGAAAATTTACCGGGAGGTTTTTACCAAATAGTTTATCGGCCAAGCATATCCAGCATATTGACTGCCTGCATCATGTTCTTCACCTTTAATTTTTGAAGAATATTTTTTCGGTGCGATTTGACGGTGTTCCCTGATATGATTAGTTTGTCTGAAATTTCTTTAGAAGCTAGACCACCGGCAATGAGTCTTAAAATTTCCATTTCCCGAGGCGTAAGTTGGGTGAGCAGTTCAACCTCTCCTGAAGGAAAAATTTCTAATGACCTTCTGGATGTTTGAAGCACACCCATGACTTTAAATGGATGAGACTGATTAAATAATTCGATGATGTAAGCCAAATCGAGACTTGGGTGTAAGGGATCCCATTTCACATGGCGATTGCTTTGCATTACCCAGGCATATTCTCCGGACGCCAGTCGTAGCCTGAAAAAAAATCTGAACTGTGTGGATTCTCTTTCTGCTTCTTTCATCAGCTCGAACTCGCGAAGAGCCTGCTGGGTGATATTCAGGCATTTTAAAAAGTCTTCAGTATGCACCCGTTCCTGCATAATTCTAATTCCAGCTCTTTTTATGTAGTCGCGATTTGTGTTCATGAGATGAACAAAATAATCGTTAAAATAGTAGTAATTACCCTCAGTGAAATTGTAAATAAATGCTGCTATTCGGGCATCAGACAGCAAATCCAATGAATTCCCGGCTTGCCCGATAAATCCGGATACACTTCTGTTTATAGGTGTTGATTGGGTTGAATGCAACCACTTTTTTAAATGTTTTTCAACCTCCAGGTCGGCTTCTCTAAATTCCATAACTTAATTCTGTAAAAGCAAAAATAATGAATGTTTTAGGGAATTTTAACGTTAAATATAACTTCAATTGTTTGTCCGAACTATTCTGTTAAATCGCTGCTTGTTCACATCTGGATGATGGGAATTGAGAAATTTTCGTCACAGCTTGACTTAGTTGCAGCGAAAATTGTATTTGAAATATTTTTATTTGACTTTATTTTCTTAATATACTTGTATTCAATAGTATACGAGTTTGGGAAAGCAAAAAGAACCCTATTGTTTGGAACGATTCTAAATAATATGATGTTTTTTCAAACAAGCATTGTACTTTTGCGTTAAGTATCCACAAATTATCACAAAATGATTAGTGTTTCAGAAACAGCTAAAGAAAAATTGATCAGCCTCATGGCTGAAAACAAAGTGAATAGCGACAGTTTCCTTCGCGTGGGAGTAGAAGGTGGCGGTTGTTCAGGGCTTTCTTACAAGATGGACTTTGACCAGCAAATGAAAGATGGTGATCAGCTTTTCGAGGACAAAGGGATAAAAATTCTTGTAGACAAAAAAAGTTTTCTTTACCTGGTGGGTACCGTTCTTGAATATACAGGCGGTCTCAATGGAAAAGGCTTTAATTTTAATAATCCCAATGCATCCCGCACTTGCGGATGCGGTGAAAGTTTTGCAGTTTAAAAACAAATAATACTATGGCAGCTCAGGGAAACGATTTGCTTGAATCTCACATCAATTCCGATTACAAGTACGGATTTTCGACCAATATTGAGATGGATTCGGCCCCGAAAGGTCTCAATGAAAGCATAGTGAGATTTATTTCAGCAAAGAAAAATGAGCCTGAATGGCTGCTGGAATATCGCCTGAAGGCATTTAGATACTGGCAAAAAATGGAAGAGCCAACCTGGGCACATGTGCAGTATCCGAAAATTAATTTTCAGGATATAATTTATTATGCTGCGCCTAAGAAAAAGAAAGTATTGAATAGTTTAGATGAGGTTGATCCCGAGCTACTTAAGACTTTCGAAAAGTTGGGAATATCGCTCGAAGAGCAAAAGAGATTAACCGGAGTAGCCGTTGATGCGGTTATCGATTCCGTTTCTGTTAAAACTACGTTTAAAGCAAAACTGGGTGAACTTGGAATTATTTTTTGTTCCTTCAGTGAAGCAGTTCATGAGCACCCTGACTTGATAAAAAAGTTTATGGGCTCCGTAGTTCCATACACGGATAATTATTATGCGGCCTTAAATGCAGCCGTGTTTTCTGATGGTTCATTTTGCTACATTCCGAAAGGGGTAAGGTGCCCGATGGAATTATCCACTTATTTCAGAATCAATGCATCAGGAACCGGACAGTTTGAAAGAACTTTGATCGTAGCTGACGAAGGTTCCTATGTTAGTTATCTTGAAGGTTGTACTGCGCCCATGCGCGATGAAAATCAATTGCATGCTGCGGTGGTCGAAATAGTTGCCCACGAGCGTAGCGAAGTCAAATACAGTACTGTTCAGAACTGGTATCCGGGCGATAAGAACGGTAAAGGAGGTATTTATAATTTTGTAACAAAAAGAGGAATTTGCGCCGGCCGTAAATCAAAAATTTCCTGGACACAGGTTGAAACCGGTTCCGCCATCACCTGGAAATATCCCAGCGTAATCTTGAAAGGTGATGACTCGGTGGGTGAATTTTATTCTGTTGCTGTTACCAATAACATGCAACAAGCCGATACAGGAACCAAAATGATTCACCTCGGCAAAAACACGAAGTCAACCATTATTTCAAAAGGAATTTCAGCAGGACGAAGCCAAAATTCATATCGCGGTTTGGTGCGTATTGCAGCCGGTGCATCCAATGCAAGAAACTTCTCACAATGCGACTCCTTGCTCATGGGCGATACCTGCGGAGCTCACACTTTCCCATATATTGAAATAAACAATCCAACAGGAACTGTTGAGCATGAGGCTACTACCTCTAAAATTGGAGAGGATCAACTTTTTTATTGCAAACAACGAGGAATTGATACCGAAAAGGCAATAGGCCTGATTGTTAATGGATATTGCAAAGAGGTATTGAATCAGCTTCCTATGGAGTTTGCCGTGGAAGCGCAAAAACTGCTTTCCGTTAGTCTCGAAGGCAGCGTAGGTTAGTAAACTCTATTTGCCTCAAGCTTGCGCACCTGTAAAATGCTCTTCGGTGTTCAACTTGATTTTACTGAATTTTTGTGGTTGAATGCTGTTTTCTTCCTTGCGCAGCAAGGATGTATTTAAAAAGACCGAAAACTTGATTTTTATTCTGGCGACAACGTGCTTACCACTGCTAGCCGCAGGGAAGTAGAAAGGATTGCTTTTGAAAAACCGAAGGATTCTCCATAAAATTAATGAGCCGTCTTTAGCTTTTTTCGCAGTAAGGCATCTGCTGCAACCGAAGACAAAATTAGAATCGTACCCAAATAAAAGCCCATTCCAAGCATTTCGTATTCTTTAAAAAAGACAAATGCCAGAATAATTGCATAAACCGGTTCAAGGTTGATGGCCAGGTTTACTGTAAATGCACTCAAACGCGTAAGAGCATTCAGCGAAAGATTAAATGCCATAACAGTGCAGAAAAGACTTAATAAAAGCAGGTAAATCCAATCCTCCCCAGTAGGCATTGTAAAATTCATAGGAAAGAACAGATTAAATAAAGGAAGCAAGAAGCTCAACATAATAAACCCAAGACTTATTTCAACAAAAGAGAGCATTCTTGGCCTGTATTTAGGTAAAATTCGTTTGTTGAATACGGTAAATAGGGAACTAAAAACAGCCGAAAGTAAACCTACAATAATGCCTTCGGTTTGATCATGCTGGTCATTTGCCATGAACCATATTCCAACGACGACAAGAATTGAGAACAAAAAATGCAGAGGAACAAAGCGATTTTTGAAAACTAGAGGTTCGAAAATGGCTGTAAAAAAGGTAATACTTGAAAGACAAATCATTGCAACGGAAACGCCGGCTAGTTTTATGGATGCATAAAACAAAACCCAATGCGTTGCAATTAACGTAGAAATGAGCGCTATTTGAGGTAGTTCCTTTAATGGTATTGATTGCCATTTTTTGGTAACAATTACCAATAGAAACATAAATACCGATGTAAGCCACATGCGGTGCCAAACCAGCACCGTTGCATCAACTTCAATAAGTTTTCCAAGAATTCCGGTGAAGCCAAAAAGAAAAACTGCAGTATGAAGTTCAAGATAGGCCTTCTTTATTCCGGGTTCTGACATATGCTGCAAAAGTAGATGAAACTTTATGCACTTTGCCTGAGCTTTAAAACAATCTTATTCCTGCTTGCCAACCTATCCAGGCGGAGCCTGTAACCGAACCCAAGTTGAAACTATAGGTATTGCCAACTCTGCTGTCAGGCCTCAGGCTTTAAACAAGTAGGCTTTCAATGTTATTTCAGAATTGAGGTGTTTTCTGTTTGTCCACATATTTGTGAATACATCCTGAACAACCTCTTCAGACAATTGAATGTCTTTCAGAATGCTCATAGCAAAAGCCGTGAGTTTGCCATAATACAACTTAAAAAGTTGTTCAAACGCCTGCTCATTGCCTTCGGCTATTTTTTGTGCAAGGAATTGGGTTTCCATGAGGCTACAAAGTTAGGAGTTCTCATGAGCTTCATAAATTTGAAGCAAGATTCCACCGGTTGCCTATATTTGTCGCTATCTAATTAGCTATGAAAAACCTTAATTTACTCATTAACATTGTATTGGGCATTGCGGTGACCGTGTTGTTTGCCCTGCACTTCAATTCAGGAAAACCCGGATCCTCCTCCACCTCTTCGGCGGGCCTTGCTGCTGCAAATGCAGGGGATCTTAAATTTGCCTTTGTAGATGCTGACTCTTTAACAGAGAATTATCTCATGTACAAAGACGAATCAGATGCGGCCTCCAAGCGAAGCTTAGAAGCAGAAGAACGTTTCTCTGTGAAACAGAAAAAATTCGAAAAAGAGGCCAATGAGTTTCAGCAACGAGCTCAATATTTAACCATTACGGAAAGAGAAGGGCGACAAGAAAAGTTAATGCAGCAGCAGCAGGAACTGATGCGTCTTGAACAGGAACTTGCCGGAGAACTTCAGCGTCAGGAAGCTGAGGTTTCGAAGAAAATTTTCGATACAATAGATGTTTTCCTAAAAGAGTATGCAAAAAACAATGCTCTCTCATTCGTACTAACGTATGCAAAAGGAGGCGGAATTTGGTTCGCTGATCCTGCATTTGATATCACACCTGAGGTGCTGAAAGAGTTGAATGCCCGCTACGAAAAACAAAAAGCCGAATGATAACATCATTCGGCCTGGTGCCCAGGACAAGAGTCGAACTTGCACAAGCTGAGCTCACTACCCCCTCAAAGTAGCGTGTCTACCAATTTCACCACCTGGGCAGGGGACGGCAAAAATAAAAAAAAATATCATTATTAAATGTTTCTTCCTGTTTTCCTATGTGGCATGCCAGGAAGTGGCAAGTCTACTCTTGGGAGGAAACTAGCTGCATCTTTAAAACTTCAGTTTATTGATCTCGATCGGGAGATCGAACTTCATACAGGCTTATCTCCGGATCTTATCATAAATCAAAGAGGAGACGACGTTTTTCGTAAAATCGAGGGTGCCACACTTGAAAAATTGTGCGAGTCAAGAAATGTGCTGATTGCCTGCGGTGGTGGCACGCCATGCTTTGGCAATAACCTCACTTTAATGGAATCTTCCGGGCTTTGCGTTTTGATAGAGGTCCCTTTAGCTGCAATTAAACAGCGACTCTTAAGCAACAAAGGTTTTGAAAAGCGGCCTCTGCTTTCGCAGGATGCAGAGCATCTTGAACAATCTCTTCTACAATTGTTTGAAGGCAGAACTGATTGTTACAACAAAATTGAAAAAGTTCTTCGCCCCTTGCAAGAATCAAAGCCGGAAATGCTCGAAAAGCTGAAGAACTGGATGATTTTAGCTTAATGAAACCGTAAAACCTTCCGGGCCTTTTTCAACAGAAACATGCTCATGCATGGTTGTGCTCAGCGACAATCCAACGTAATCTGCTCGAACCGGATATGCATTGTGTCTCCGGTCAATTAAAACACATGTTTGAATAGCCTTCACCGGAAAGTCCAGGAAGTATTTCAATGCATGGGCAATGGTTTTACCGGAGTTTTGTACATCATCAACTAAAACCAGGACAGCAGATTTGAGCTCCGACGGATCAACATTACTGCTTACAGGCCTCTCAAGTGGCGCTGGTTTAAATACCTGAATGGCATGGCAAGGGTACTCTTTCCCTGAAAAGTGTTTGAGCTCTTCGCAAATCTGCAAGGCTAACTCATAACCGGTTTGCACGATGCCGGCTACGATAATAACAGGCTCATTTTGATTTCGTTCAAGAATTTCAAGAGCAATCCTGCGTATTTTTTGATTGGCTTTTTTTTGGTCCAGTATCTGCGATGACATATGTTTTAATCGCTTGCAAAATACAAAGTCTTTTCTGTCAATCAACTAACTTTGTTGCTGGAAATGAAGTGCATCAAACTTTTATTATTCCTTTTGCTTTTATCGGCTTTGTCTGTAAATCTTCGGGCGCAGGACCAGATTTTCCTGAAAAACGGCGATGGAATTCTTGATTGCTTTATTGTTGCTGTCAATGATTCTTTGATCACCTTCCGGATTCTCGACAAAAATGACAAAAACGAATATGAAATCCCTTACACCGATACGTATGGATTCTTGCTAGAAGATCCTTCTCGTGTGCAGGCAGCTGAATTGATTTTCCAAAACGAACTTCACTTTAAACACAGAAAAAAATTACGAAAACCTGTTTTAAAGCCGGGGAAATCAATAATTTATAAGTTAAAAAACGATAGTCTTTTATTACCGCGCCGCGGAAAGATCATCAGCTTAACTTTCGATTCTATGCAGGTAGAACATTCGCGGCGGAAAGAAATTTACAGGCTTAGTGTAGCGCTTGATGATGTAGCCGCTTTTGGTTATACAACCACGTTTACTGAAATAATAACATTAATTGTTCTCCCGGTTTCTGCTTTGAAGGATGGCAGTGTGCAGATTTACAGGCGATTATCACTTAAGCATGGCTGGACTTACAAAGTAATGCCACCGGGCGAAGAATTGATTAACCAGAAGAAATATATTCGAAAATTCAGAAAAGGGCAGCTATTGAATCTGCCAAAATCAGTTCGTAAAAAGGCTCTCAGGAACCAGCGTGGTAAGTGAGTATTTCTAAGAGTTCACTCAGGTCACGGACTTTCTCAGGATAGCCCAGTTTTTCATAAGCAGAAATTAGGTTCCTTAATTGTCGCTTGATTATTTCTGTATTTGGACAGCTTTCATAAAAGATTCTTTTGGACTCCAGATTTAACTGCTGTAGAAATGTGTCAATCTCACGCCGGCTAAAAACGGCACCTCTGCTAAATGGATTGATGTAGAAAAGAATAGATTCCTCGTCTTGGTCTGACGATTTTCTTGAATATTCATCCAAATAAGCAAGAATGAAGTGTTCAGGAAGATTCACCCCGAAAACCGGAATGTTTAAGCCTTGGGCGATACAGCTGTATAAAATACTGAGCAGTAGAGGATTGCCTTTTTTGCTTTCCAGAACATTATTGATGTATGAATTCTGCGGAGCATGATAGTTAGTCGTATTGCCTGTAAAGTGATAAACATCAAAAAGGACATGATTAATCACGTTTATTTTTTCAAACGCAGTCAGGTTCGGACTCAGTTCAATCCAAACGTCTTTTTTTATCCGCTCGATTTGCCTTCTTATTTCCTCCTCGTCTAAATCAGGATACTGATATCTTGCGATTAGCAATGTGCCTGAAAGAAGATCGGTGCCGCCAGAGTCGGCCCACAAACGCAATTCTTCCTTAATATTATTGTTTTGTATGTGCTGAATAATATCTTCGATTCTTCCTTGTAATATGGAATTGAACGTACTTTCCCAAACATCTTCCAGAAGCGGTATGGCTGGCGCCCCCATATCCAAGAGGCGGTTTCTGATGGCTTCGTAAATCTGTTCATCGGGGTCTTCCAAAAGAAGGATCATTGCCCGTAATTCATTATCAGTCTGTTCAATCATGATTGGCCAATCTTTCGAGTACAGTGATAACAAGAGTTTCAATGACAGGTTTATAATCCTTACTATATTCCAGCTTTGCCCGGTTAGCAATAATCGCACAAGCTGTGCAAGCCCGGTGACCAAGCATGGTTGCCAAACCATACAATGCCGAGGTTTCCATTTCGAAATTTGTAATCTTCAGGCCTCCGGCCGAGAATTCCATCATTCGTTCATTCAGATCTTTTACTGCAGGTGGCAAGCGAAGTTCTCTTCCCTGAGGAGCATAAAATCCGCTGGCGGTCGCCGTAATGCCTGTATAATTTCCTTTTGCTAGAAGTTCAAAGAGCGCAGCATCAGCTTTGGTCAGGTAAGGACGGTTAAAACTATCCGGCAATCGAAGACTTTGATGAATGCTTTCAAGGATGGGCTTGTCTTCCCGACTCTCCTGAAATCCATAAAAGTGCATTAATCCATCGAATCCCAAACCATGCGAACTAACTACCACCGAATCTACCGGAATATCAGCCTGAATCGTACCAGAAGTTCCGATTCTGATCAGTTTTAGTTGCTTTCTTTCATTGAGTATAACTCTTTCTTTCAAATCAATATTTACCAGCGCATCCAGTTCATTAATTACTATGTCAAGATTATCGGTACCTATTCCTGTAGAAAGTGCTGTTATACGCTTGCCTTTATAGAAACCTGTATGTGTTACAAATTCGCGGTTTTGTCTTTTGGTTTCTATCGATTCAAATTTCGAGGAAATCGTTTCCACCCTTCCCTGATCACCAACAAGTAATATGGTATCAGCAATTTCATGAGGATGAAGTTTTAGGTGGTAAATACTCCCATCGGGATTTAACACAAGTTCTGAACTAGGTAGTATATTCAAGGTATGTTTGTTTAATTGACTATTTTTGCAGATCAAAGTAAAGAAACCACATGAACACATCAAAGAAAATCATTTTAGTTCCTATCGACTTTTCAGAAAAATCTCTGATCGCCCTTCATCATGCAGAAGTTATTACCCGCGCAACTGGCGGTGATCTCTTTGTTTTGCATGTGATTGATGAACCGGGAACAATATCGAGCTTTTTTAGCGATGTTGACATGGATAAAGTTAATTCGGATGCCTGGGAAAAATTAAATAAGCTGGAAAAGGAATTTGCAACCAGAGCGTTAAGCATCACAACCTTGGTTGCGAAAGGCAAAGTTTATGAGGAAGTTGTTCGTGCCAGCGAGTTGATTGGAGCGTCATTTATCGTCATGGGAACGAATGGGGTTGATGGATTGGTTAAACGCTTTATCGGGTCAAATGCCTTGCGGGTGGTCAAAGAATCCAGAATCCCGGTAATTTCTCTCAAAGGAACACCAACCCATGATGGTTTTGGAAACATCGTTCTTCCTTTGGATTTGTCTAAGGAAACCCGCGAAAAAGTGAATAAAGCCATTGAACTTTCTCGGCAGTTTGATGCCACCATCCATGTTGTTTCTGTGCTGCTCACAGATGAAGAAGAGGTCGTTTCTAAACTAAAAGCTCAATTGAATCAAGTAGAGAAGTTCCTAGCCAAAGCTGAAGTTCAGCACACTTCAGAATTGATCACAGGCAGAACCAAGGACTCAGAACTTTCAGAAGAGATTCTTCGCTATGCAAAAAAAGTGAACGGCGATATGATTATGATTATGACCCAGCAGGAAACTGATTTTAAAGAGCGATTTATTGGCTCTGCTGCGCAGGACATCATTAATAATTCACCTATACCAGTGTGTAGCATTATTCCAAACATAAAGCTCAATACAGTCGTGTTTACACCATACTAGGATAACTCGAACAAGCTGTTTAGAATAGAATTTTAGATTTTAGATAGGCAACTATTGTAGATATGTTTCAAAAACATTAGGTTTGTGAAAGAGCGAATGAACTTACCTAAACCCTGAAACAATATGAGTAAGCTGGATATTAAAAGGATTTTAATTCCTACCGATTTTTCCGAAACCGCTAATCTGGCTCTTGAACACGCAGTAAACCTTGCGCGACTTGTAGATGCTCAAATAACGCTTTTACACGTTGTCACCACTTTCGCCTTCAGAGTGAATCTTCCTGAATTTGATCTCGATGAAAGTCAGACCAACAAGTTATCAGGAGTTGTAGGCTCTAAACTTTCCTCAATAGCTGCCGAAATATCGGAGAAGTATGGAATCAAAGTCAATACACTCGTTACCTCCGGAAGAATTCGCGAAGAAGTGGTAAAAATTTCCGATGAAATTGATGCAGATATCATCATTCTTGGAACCCACGGTGTCTCAGGATTAAAAGAGTTCTTCATGGGAAGTAACGCATTCAGAATTGTCTCAGAAGCGGCTTGTCCGGTGCTATCAATTCAAAAAAGTGATAAACCAATAGGCTTCCGAAATATTGTTGTCCCTATCGATAATTCCTTCCATTCAAGAGAAAAACTTGGATTATCAGTACGAATTGCAAAAATATTTAATGCCCGTTTATTTATTTGTGGATTAAGATCATATGATCACAATGACCAAGATCTGAACGCCCGTTTCCGTATGAAAATGAAGCAAGTGGAGGATTTTCTGGCTGAAAAAGAAGTGGAATACACAACCAATACAATTTTTTGCTCAAACATTGCTAAAGCAACAATGGATTACGCAGCAGAAATAGATGCTGATTTGATTGTGATTATGAATGAGCAGGAAATTAACACAACCGGCTTTTTTATGGGGCCTTTTGCGCAGCAAGTTGTGAACCATAGTCCTATTCCGGTGTTAAGTATGAGACCTACTGTTGGAGCCTTGAGTAACGTGGTTCCCTACTAATTGATGGTTTCTGTCTTTTAATTATTTTTTCATATTACACGCATGAATTTATCTAATCGTGCGCTCTTTCTACGACATGTTGCTCAAACATCGCCTTTCCCGCCCATGCTGGAAGTTATGCATGCAGAAGGGTGCTTTGTAACCGATGTTCAGGGTAAAAAGTACATTGATTTTATTTCAGGAATCTCCGTCAGCAACCTGGGGCATCGACATCCTTCTGTACTTCAAGCTATTTACCAGCAGCTTGATAAATACATGCATGTTATGGTTTATGGCGAATTTATACAGACACCACAGGTTGATCTTGCATTGAGTATTGCAAGTTTGCTCGGGGAACCGTTCGAAAGCGTCTATTTTGTAAACTCCGGCTCTGAAACAGTGGAAGGTGCAATGAAACTAGCCAAACGTGCAACAGGAAGAACTGAATTCATTTCTTGCGAAAACTCCTACCATGGCAGTTCTCATGGACCGCTTAGCTTAATGGGAGCTGAAACATTTAAAACGGCATACCGGCCGCTATTGCCCGGAATGCGGAGAATCCGATTCAACAACTTAAGTGATTTAAATTACATTAATTCTAATACTGCAGCTGTGCTTGTGGAGCCAGTTCAAGGCGAAGCCGGTGCCATCAATGGCGATCAGCAATGGCTCGAATCATTACGTGAAACATGCAACCAAACCGGCACTTTACTCATATTTGATGAAATTCAGTCGGGATTTGGCCGCACAGGGAAAGCATTTGCTTTTCAACACAGTGGGGTTGTTCCCGATATTGTTTTAATGGCCAAAGGAATGGGAGGTGGTCTTCCCATTGGTGCATTTGCTTCATCCAAAGACCTGATGAGCAAGTTAAGCTATGACCCTTTGTTGGGTCACATCACCACCTTCGGTGGGAATGCAGTTTGCGCTGCGGCATCCCTTGCGGTAGTAAGAGAAATAAACCGACCAGAACTACTGAGCAACGTTCAAAACATCAGCAACAGGATTAAGAGTAAACTTATACATCCCGATATTTTTGAGATCAGAGGCAAAGGCTTGCTTCTTGCCATGAAACTGGAATCTAACGAACGAGCACTCAAAGTGATGAATGCCTGTTACGATCTGGGATTAATTACAGATTGGTTTTTGTTTGCAGATGATTGTCTCCGATTGGCTCCTCCACTCATCATAACTCCCGATGAAGCCGATTTGGCTTGCGAAATCCTGCTCAAGGCAATTTCAGCAACTGCCTGATCGGCTTATTATTCGACCAATCCTCGCCCCGTTTTATTTATTTTATCATTTCTTTTCAGGTCACTCACCAATCTATCCAAAACGCCATTAATGAAGTTTTTACTTTGTGGACTACTGTAATCCTTTGAAATCTCTATGTATTCATCGAGTGTAACCTTCACCGGAATACTTGGGAATTCAAGCAGTTCACAAATTGCCATTTTCATTAATATAACATCCATCTTCGCGATGCGGTCAATTTCCCAGTTTTGAGTTCTTTCTGCAATCTCCTTTTGATATTGGTCGCTGTGGACAATTGTTTTTCTGAACAATTCAGAAGCAAATTTCCTGTCTTCTTCGGCTTCTTTATGAAGCATTTGAATTCGGAATTCAGAGGGACTGTCTTGCTTTATTCCTTTAATTGTTTTTAAAACACCTGTTTGCATTAACTCAATATCATCAAGCCAGTATATGCTTTTGTCTTCAAAATACTGTCTGATTACTTCCGATGGGAAAAGACATTGCTCATAAATTTCATAAATGACCTCACGATGATCTTCAAAGGAAGCATCTTTCTTTGTTAAATAGGACCGGAACCAGATTTCCTCTTTAAAACTGAAGTACAATTTCTTAATCAACTCCTGCTCCCCGGTCCAGTTAATTTTATGCTTATTCAACAATCTGTTCAGTTCAGAACTATTTTCAAGCCCTTCGATTAATGGATTTTCTACAAAATTTAAAAGCGGATTTAAGTCCTCTTCAGTTGGAAGCTTTTTTTGCTTTTTGTCTTCGAGGTAATTGGTGGCATAATGCTTCAATGCCGCCGGCAAAGACAAATAATACAAGTAAACATCATAAACTCGGTCTATGCTATGGAAGAGTTCTTTTTCACCCGCTGCTATTTCATGGTTATCTGACTGGAAAAAGGCATAAAGAGCCTTTGTTACTTTTTCACGGATGTGCCTTCGGGTGAACATTTTTTATTAGTAGGATAGTTTGATTCTGCCAATTTCTTCAATTCTCTTTTCAGCAACTTGCTTGGCTGCTTCAATGGTAGTAAGGTTTTGATCTTTCGCCATGCGGAATACATTTTGCGCAGCCTGATATATGTTTTCTGTAGCGTTCATTGCTCTGTCGCGGTTGTAACCTTCCAGTTCAACCGACACATTAATCAAGCCTCCCGCATTAATTAAAAAATCGGGTGCCCATAAAATGCCTTTTTCACGGCACAAGTTGCCATGCACAAGTTCATCCGCAAGCTGGTTATTGGCAGCTCCCGCTATGATGGAGCATTTGAGCTTTTCCAAACTTTCAGTATTCACGGTCGCTCCTAGTGCACAAGGAGCGTAAATGTCAATATCCAGGTCGAACATATTGTTACCTTCAACCACCTGAACCGATGGGTGACTGCCTGTTACCTGAGATAGATTTTCTTTGTTGATATCATTGATATAAACGATAGCACCTTCTTTAACCAGGTGATCTACCAAATGCTGCCCTACTTTTCCGGTACCTTGAACCAGTATTTTTTTTGTGTTCAAGCTGTCAGATCCAAAGACTTCCTTGGCAGATGCTTTCATGCCAAGATAAACGCCATAAGCCGTCACCGGCGAAGGATCTCCTCCACCTCCTAAAATTTCAGGTAATCCGGTCACATGGCTGGTTTCTTTTGCAATGTATTCCATGTCGCGTGTGTTAACGCCCACGTCTTCAGCGGTAATGTATCGGCCTGCAAGGCCATCAACAAATTTTCCGAAGCGGCGCATTAAGGCTTCGGATTTATGTGTTCTTGAATCTCCAATAATAACAGCTTTTCCTCCTCCCAGATTTAAACCTGTAATGGCGGCTTTATACGTCATTCCGCGCGATAAGCGCAAAACATCTGTTAAAGCTTCCTGCTCATTATTGTAGGCCCACATTCTGGTTCCTCCTAAAGCCGGCCCTAACCAGGTATTATGAATGGCAATAATGGCTTTGAGACCTGTAGCATGATCATAAAAATGGACAACCTGCTCATGACCTCCTTTCTGCATGCTTTCAATCACCGCCGGCTGCAGATCCTGGCGGACAGATGTGAGTTCTTGTGTGTTTGACATGTGATTTGATTTGGGAAATTACTCGGGGAATATGCATCAGAAATTTGGTATTTTTGCCACCGAGTTTGCTTTCAGCTGTCCCTTTGCGGGGGCACAAAAGTAGCTGAATTTTCAAACCCCGCAAAAACAAGCCTGTCAGGGCAGCTATGAAATCGTTAAAATTTCTTAATCCATATTTACTGCGTTACAGGACCAGGCTTCTTTTAGGGGCCTTGTTTGTTACTGTATCAAACATTTTCGCCATTTACCCTGCCGAAATTCTCCGCAAGGGAATTGATCTGGTTATGGATGGAGTAAAGATTTATTCCTTGTTTGATCAATCTGGAGTAGCCGAATTTCTGGCAGCTTCGTTTTTTAAAATGCTGCTCATTTTTGGTTTAGTGGTCATCGCAACAGCCCTGCTCAAAGGCTTGTTTATGTTTTTCATGCGCCAAACAATCATTGTCATGTCGCGCCTGATCGAATACGATCTGAAAAATGATATTTTCACCCACTACCAGAAATTAGATCTTGCCTTTTACAAGACCAATAAAACAGGTGATTTAATGGCGAGAATTTCTGAAGACGTGAGTCAGGTTAGAATGTACATTGGGCCGGCTATCATGTATGCCATTTCTACCATTTCACTTTTTGTGCTTGTTACTACCCGAATGGCTACGATTGATGCAGAACTTACTTTGTATGTGTTAATCCCTTTGCCATTGCTTGCTTTAACCATTTATATGGTAAATAGCTACATCATTCGAAAAAGCGAAGCTGTTCAAAAGCAACTATCGGCCATCTCCTCGTTTGTGCAGGAAATGTTCTCCGGAATCCGAGTAATAAAGGCCTACAATCGCGAAACATATACCAAAGAAATTTTTGAGAAGGAAGCTATTCTTTATAAGGATCGAAATATTGAACTGGTAAGGACAAATGCACTTTTTTTTCCTCTAATCATTTTACTGATTGGCCTTAGCACACTCATTACAGTTTATGTTGGAGGAAAAAAAGTGTTTTCGGGTGAAATTACCACCGGAACTATTGCCGAATTCATTCTTTATGTTGGAATGCTGACCTGGCCGGTTGCATCCATTGGTTGGGTAACTTCTATCGTGCAACGCGCGGCAGCTTCCCAAACTCGAATTAATGAATTCCTTAACCGAAAACCACAAATCGTCAACGAGACTGAACTTCCTCAGTCGCTAAGCGGAGAAATCGAGTTTCGAAATGTTACTTTTCAATATCCTGATAGTGGGATAAAGGCCCTCAATCAGGTAAGCTTTCGCGTCAAGCAGGGCGAGTCTTTGGCAATCGTTGGAAGAACAGGGTCAGGTAAATCAACCATTGCTTCACTGATTTGTCGTTTGTACGATGTTAGTGAAGGAGAAATATGTATCGATGGCCATTCAATTAAAAAAGTAAACTTAAACTCTCTCAGAAGTGCAATTGGATTTGTTCCGCAGGAGGTGTTTCTGTTTTCGGAAACTATTGAAAACAACATTGCTTTCGGACTTAAAAATGCCAATTCAGACATCCATCTCAAAGAAAAGGTGCAGGAGGCTGCAAAAGATGCAGATATATTTGAGTCTATCGAAGGCTTTCCTTCAGGGTTTGAAACAAGGGTAGGTGAGAGGGGGCTCACCCTGTCGGGTGGACAAAAACAGCGAATTTCTATAGCTCGCGCTTTAATCAGGAAACCTCAGATTCTGATCCTTGATGATTGTTTGAGCGCAGTGGATACCGAAACGGAAGAAAAGATTCTGAAGAGCATCCGCAAACACATGCTAAACAGAACCACAATCATTATCGCACATCGAATATCTTCTGTGATTGCTTGCGACCAGATTATTGTACTCGATCATGGCTCTATTGCCGAATCGGGCACACACCAGCATTTGCTGCAGTTAAATGGCATTTATGCCGAAATGTATCAGAAACAATTGCTGGAGGAAGAAAAATTTTCCTGATTTAATTACGGGGACGAATACCCTTTTCGACAGGTTTTGATTGATTGCCTTCGTTTTTACCATCGTTTCGCACATCCACATTCGCATTAAATAGATACTTGCCTTTTTTTAGCCTGTATTCATCCACTGTAAAGTCAGGTACCATGAACGCCGGGTCTTTAATTAGAGACCCTTCCATGGAGCTCAAATGATCGAATATGATTCTTTGCTCCGATTTGTCAAATCTTAAACTAAACGCCGATCCTTCGCGGTAATAGAATAAAACACGCCGCTTTGATCCCTGCCCGGTGAAAATCGGTGCACCAAACACCACTTCTCCATTTTTTCCAAAGCTTAATACGTCAATTACTTTACCGGTAGTGAATGCATCCGCGGCATCGTAACCAAGCAAAATATAGTATTCAGATCCTTTGTGCTTAAACCGTTGAATCCCATAATAAAGCACGCCATACCAGTTGCCATTTAAAAGTCTTTCCTGCTCGGCTTTTTTAAGCTCCTTTTTAACATCCTTTAAAGGAGTAACCTTGCCGGTTTTTTGAACCAACCTCCCGAAATTCATGACCTTTCCTTCATTGGCAGGTAAATTCCATGTTAGTAGTACAAAGGATTCATCGGCCGGTATAACGGCCGAAACAGATTTAACAGAGTCAAATGGGAAACGAAAAACTACCCCCGAAGTAATGAGGCTGTCAATGAGGGTTGAGAAGCGCTCCTCGGCCTTAGACCTTTCTGAAAACGAAGCCGACTCAAGCATTCGGCGACCTGCCTGCTCAAGCTCCGCAACTCCTGACTGAGCTAAAGCTCGTCCGATTGAAAATGTTAAAAGCAGGCAACTGATTAAAATTCTTGACATTTAAAAAGAACGTGAAAACCAGCCGGCTGATGTGTAAGTCCCCAGAATTTCACCCATCAATGTTTTGTTAGCAAATGGATTGTTAACTCCCTTACTTTTTAACTCATTTGGTTTTATCACAACCTCTATGGTTGGGTCCAGTAAAACAAAGTCAGCTTTTCCACCTTCCAGAATCGGATAAATGTTTAACCCGAGCAAATTTCGCGGTGTATGACACATGGATTGTGTAATTAAGGGCAAGTTTTCATGGCCAAGAATGGATACTGCAGCCTGAAGAAGTGTTTCTATTCCTGCCATGCCATAAGAAGCATATGCAAATTCGAGCTCTTTTCTTTCTTCTGAAAGTGCAATATGATCAGAACAAAGAATATCAATAGTACCATCAAGAACAGCATCTGTTAAAGCTTGTCTGTCATCTGCTCCGCGCAGCGGAGGCCAGACCTTTAAAACAGAATCGAAACCACCAAGATCTTCATCGCAAAAATGTAGATTTTGAATAAATGCGCTGCAAGTCACCGGTATTCCTGATTTTTTTGCTTTTGAAATCAAATCGATGGAGCCTTTGCAAGACACACCTGAAATATGTATCGGGTGATGATGGTATTCGGCCAAGGCAAGTAATTTGTTTACCGCCGTTTCTTCAGCAATCGATGGGGTTCCTTTTAACCCAAGTTGCACCGAAACCTTACTTTCATGCATTATACCACCCATTCGCAAGCCACTATCCTCTGCATGAAAAATTAATAAGCCTCCTGCAATGCTATTGTATTGCATGGCTAGATGAATCATCAGGCTATTATCGGATGGGAGTTTGTTGTCAGTAAATGCAAGCGCGCCACCATTTCGCATATCATGCATTTCAGAGATTGTCTTTCCTTTTCCTTCTCGAGAAATGAAGCCAGCAAACCTGAAGTCGGGCGCAAGATGCCTGCAAAGCTGTTGCTTAAACTCAATTTGTCCCCGGTTTTCGGTGTGCGGGTGTTCAGATGGCATTACCAGCATACCTGAAACACCTCCGTTCAAAGCCGCAGCCGATAAGGTTTCGAACGTTTCGTTTTCTTCTTCGCCCGGTTCCCCGCAGGATACCTGAAAGTCAAACAAGCCCGGAATTAAAGTCAGATTATCACCATTTATTGTAAATACACTTTCATTTGCATGAATATCAGTGCCTATGCGCTCATAAACTCCATTTTTTACAAAGACGTCAGCTCTTTGATTGTTGAACTTGCTTTTCGAATCAACAATCCGAACATTTTTAATCAGAAGATTTGAACCGGGCTTCATTTTAATCGAATCAATAAAATTTCAATGGCCAGAAATAAAAGAGCAAGAACTATGAACAATTTCCAATACTGGATGCCTTGGTTGGCAAGTAAAACATCTGCAGGTAACTCAGCTTTTGAGCCGTCGCTAATTTTAACAAAAGGCAGTCCTGCCTGTTCGGCAGATTTCAATATTTCGGATTCTGTCATTACAGCCGGATTTGATTCTTTTCTATTGAAATTGAATGAAATAGAACCCAATAAGCTGTCGCCTTGTACCAGTTTATAATTACCCGCCTGTGTTACACTGTTTCGGGTGAAAACCACAAGCTTACCTTCCACGATGCGCTGTTCAGGTATGGTTTCAAAGGTATTGTCCACAGACTTTATTTTTACAGGCGCCTCTGGATTTAAATTGGCATTGTTTAATTCAACCATGGCGTCTTCGCCTTGGTAGTAATACAAACGTTGCTGAGGTATGCTATAAAGAGCCAGTTTGTAAAAAACAGGAATAAACAAAGCATGTCTGCCGAAATTACTCCACTCAGGATTCAACGAACCTGCAGAAAAATACACTTTGCCTTTGCCATTGGAGTAAGAAGCGAAAAACGGATCCCCGCTTTGCAATTGCATGATTACATCTTCAACTCCACCGCTGGCGCGAAAGGGAACAAATCTTTTGATTTCAGGTAGATCGAAGGATTCCTGTTTTCTTTCAAATACATCATCAAACAAAGGGTGTTGTTGATTAATTCCGGCTACCTTTTGCGTTTGAGTTGAAGGCGCTCCAAAAGATACTCCTCCATTTGTTAATGAAGATGCCAGCTGGTTAAGCTCCTGAACATTTGAAGATTGTGGATCCGGCAGAACGACAAGGGTCCCTCCATTATTTACAAATTTGCTCAATTCAAGTATCAGTCCGGAGGAATAAGATTTTAACTCTTCCAGCAAAATTACTTGTTGATTACCGAAAACAGAATAATCGATGGATGTTTCAGAAACAGAATTGTATTCAAAAACCTCTTGGTTTTTATACAGTTTTTCAAGAAAGCGCCTTTCGGTAACACCTTGAATATTGAGAATTTTTATTTTTTCAGGGATGGAGTAAGAGAAATATAGAACATCATCAAAACTCACAGGGTAATCGCTCAGGCGCAATTCGCCCTGATGAAAACCTTTGCCCGGGGTGCTGAAAACCACAGCTGATTCAGAAGAAGAATCCGGACCTGCGGCAAGACTTTCGAGCCCTCTTTCCACTCCGTCAATTTTAAGATTAACAGGTAAATTTTCAAGACGGTTTCCTGAAAAGTTTTTTACTCCAAACATAAGTTTGTCAGGACTGCCAGCTTCTCTGAAAGGAGTTTCGAACCAGCATGAATCCAATGAAATATTATCGGAGATACCTGCCTGAAGCTTAATTAAATGAACTGTTATTGAAGTATCGGCAGATAATTCACCAAATTCAGCTGATGATTTTTGAAAGTCGGAAAGCACATAGGCGATTCCGGATTTGCCTTGATCTTTAATGTTTCGTAATTGGCGCTCAATCATTTTTCCGACCATTCTTGGAACCGGCGATATCTGCAACTCTTGCAAACGCTCATTCAACTGTTCTTTCGTAAGCCACTGCATCTGTCGTCCTTCCAGCTCATTGGTGATGAGTTGAAAGCGATCGGAGCTGGCGTATGATGCAGCAATTTCTTCGGCATACTTTCGAGCTTGCTCCAGCAAGCTGGAAGATTCGCTTCGGGCTTCCATCGAAAAGGAATTGTCAATGTAGATACTTATTGCCTTATCACCTTTCCCTGTCCCGGTGTCACCGGGAATGAAGGGCCTTGCAAAAGCCACAACAAGAGCCGTTAATGCAAGACACCGAGCTGCAAGAATAAGCAGTTTTCTGAGTTTAGATCGAGACTGAGTCTCTTTTTTCAGCTCTTTTAGAAATCGAACGTTTGTAAAATAAACCGTTTTGAACCTTCTGAAATGAAACAGATGAATTACAATCGGAATAATTAGGCTAAATAGAGCCCACAAAAATTGTGGATTGGCGAATTTCATGCAGGCCAAAGATAATGTCAATTTGAAATTCACGGAGATTGATTTAAACGAATCTCAAACAATTTGTATGCATTTATCCTGATCTGATCTTTCGACATCCTGGGCTTAAGTAGTAGCTTTGCACGTATGATTTACAGCAAGGACAATTTATTAAAGGCCTTGTCTTTTCCCCTGCCGGGGGAAAATGCCCAATGGTTGATGGCTCCTGCAGCAAAGAGAGCGCAAGTGAATGCAGTTCAGGAGTATCGAAATGCTGCGGTTTTGGTTCCAATTGTTAAAAGGAATTCAAGTGTGCATCTGGTTTTAACACTGCGTTCAAGCTATGATGGTATTCATAGTGCACAGGTTAGTTTTCCCGGAGGAAAATTTGAAACTCACGAAACGAATCCAGTAGATGTTGCCTTACGCGAAGCTCAGGAAGAAACCGGGATACCATCTGAACTTGTTCAGGTTCTTGGCCGGTTAAGCCCAATTACCATTCCTGTTAGCCGCATGCGTGTTTTTCCGGTTGTTGGCTGGATTGAAGATGATTTTGAATTTAAACCGGATGCCAGAGAGGTGAATCGCATCATCTCGTTTCCGCTGCAACAGCTCAGCGATGAGCTTAAGCGCACTTCAAAAGAGATTTATCCCCTTGCAGATATAGAAATACCCTACTTTGCCATTGACGGTGAAAGGGTTTGGGGAGCAACCGCAATGATGCTCTCTGAGTTTCTTGAAATTTTGAAGCAAAACCGCTTTACTCCGCCAGATTTCGAAGAGCAAACTTCAGGATAATTAGAAAAATGATTCCTCCTCCAATCAGGAAGCCAATCCACATAGTGTTTCCATATTGTCTGCGGTTTACCTTTCTATCCTTTCGATAGCTAAACACCATGACACCCAGAAAAAGAACTGAAAAAAAAGCAGCAAAAATCCAATGGTAGGGAGTTATGTCCATTTTACATATAAAAAAGGCCGGATAAACCGGCCTGATGGAAACGCTAAATTCTTTATTAATGTTTAATTGTTATCCTTTGAGCTTTACTCGTTTTTCCAGACTCTCGAACAACATAAAAATAAATGCCTGCTTTCATGTTAACCGTTGGAACAACTAATGTGCCTTCGTTTTGATTAAGCGTATGCTGAGAAACTAAAACTCCTAACATATTATACAATTCAATTTTCGCACCTGCGTTAACGTTTTTGTAAACAATGTTCAACCTGTCGTTGGCTGGATTCGGATAGGCGTTGGAATAAAAATTCGACGAAGAAACTTCTTTGATACTCACTGTTGCCGGGTCAAATACCGCAGTTACCAAAAGAGAATCATTTGGATTATCTTCTCTGAAAAATACAAAATTGATGATAGCTTCTCCAACTACACCATTATCGCGGTAATAACCGTGAAATTGTGTAATTACCCCGTTTGGTTCAGCTGAAAGCGCTGTAGGAGAAACTGTCACATTCGGGTTGTAGCATTGAGCCCAACAAAAGAATGTAACTGAACCTTCCGGCATAGATTGCGGGTAACTCTTCATCAGGATATTCACGTTATCATTAGATAAGTTGCGAATATTTCCCTTGATTGCCAGAGCGTTTTGCAGTGGATCGAAAAAATTGCTTTGTATTCCTTCAATCTGAAGGCTTTGAGCAGCAAGCGTATTAATTGTTAAAAAAGCTGCGAAAAGGAGTATAAGTTGCTTCATGTTGGAATGCTTTGGACAAATATAATAAACAATCCTCTTTTACAATCTATGTACCAAATTTAATCTTCATTAAAATTAATTTGAATGAAGATTAATAAAGACTTGAAAGTTAAAAATATTCAGACCGAATGTCAATCAAGATTTTTGCCTATTAAATGTTTTGAAATCTAAAATATCTTATCTTTGATGGTTACAAATTCACAATAGAATCAACCATCAATCACATGAAAAAACTATTTACCATTTTATTAGCTGCCGGGTTTGCTGTTTCTGCATACTCGCAATCACAGCGTCTGGTCCTCATCGAGGAAGGCTCAAATGCCTCTTGCGGTCCATGTGCTTCTCAAAATCCCGCTTTCAAGGTATTGCTTGATGCAAATACTTCAAAAGCAACATCTATAAAGTATCAGTGGGATTTCCCAGGGTTTGACCCAATGAACGAGCACAATCCTACAGAGGTTGCAGGACGTTTCGAGACGTATTATGGTCAGAATGGTGTTCCTACTGCAATGATTGATGGAGTTGTTCCAAACTTTGGAGGTAATCCTTACGATGGCGCTCCAGCTGGTTTTACACAAGCTCTGATTGACACCCGTTATGGTACTGCTGCTCAATTCGATATTGACTTAACATATACTTTAACACCTGAGTCAATTACAGTTACAGCCAACGCAACTTGCACAGAAGCTACTTCTGGTAACCTGAAGCTAAGAATTGCTGTTATCGAGAAGCATATTTCTTTCGCAACCGCTCCAGGTTCTAACGGAGAAAAGGATTTCTACAATGTGATGAAGAAATTTTTACCTAATCACAATGGTATTTCAATGGCGTCTTCATATGCTGTTGGAGAAACTTTCAGCACTGAACAGAGCTGGACCCTCGCCAATATCTATGATATTTCAGAAGTAGCTGTTGTTGCATTTATTCAAGATGATAATGACAAGAGTGTAAAACAAGCCGCTTTTGCTCAGGATATTCCTCTTACTCCTATTTATACTACAGATGCTGTTGCTTCTTCAGTGTTAGGCGTTGACGGGTTTTCTTGCGAAGGAACTATAAATCCGCAGGTTGTTATTCAAAACTACGGATCTGCACCACTTACATCTCTTAACATTGCTTACGAAATCAACGGAACAACCGGTTCTATTCCATGGACCGGAAATCTTGCGTTTTTCGAAAGTGCAACGGTTAACCTTGGAAACATCGAATTTACTCCTGATGCAGACAATGTGTTAAATGTAACAACGAGCAGTCCAAACGGTGGAAGCGATGAAAATGCTCAAAACAATGCAATTAATGTAACAGTGAATATAGCTGTTTACGCATCAACAGCAATTACGGTAGAAGTAAAAACGGATTATTATCCTGGTGAAACCAGATGGGAAATCAGAGATGAGAATAATGCTTTAGTTGCTCAACACCAATATGTTGCCGGAACTGCTGATCAGTTTGGTGGCGGTGGTCCGGATGCTACAAAAACACATACTCACCCGGTAACTTTAGCCATCAATAAGTGCTATTCTTTTAAAATGTTCGATTCTTTTGGTGATGGAATGGGCTATACCGGCGGAGCTTCAGGTGTAACACCTTTCGGCTACAGAATTATTAATTCAAGTGCGCAGGCAATTATTACACAGCAGGCAAATTCATTTAATTTCGGCGAAGAAATCGAAAGTGCTATGCGCACAGATGCTGCTAGCAGCATCAATCAGCTTTCAGAGTTTAATTCATTTAATGTTTATCCAAATCCAGTTCGTGATTTGTTAAATATTGAATTGTCTCTAACTACACCGCAAGCAGTAGCTGTAGAAGTTTATGATATGCTTGGTCAGCGCGTTAAATTTGAAGAATTCAACCAAATTGGAACAGGTGCTTCTGTCCTTCCGGTGAATGTTTCTGATCTTGCTTCAGGATTCTACACAGTTCGTGTGAGCTCAGAATCTTCTAATTCAATCAGGAAATTTACGGTGGCAAAATAATTCACCTAGCAATAATTGACATGAAATTGCATTTTAAAAACCGGGTCGCTCAGCCCGGTTTTTTTTTATTTTTACATTTCAACTTAACAGCATGAAGATTTTAACTCTATCACTCCTTTTATTGGTGTCTTTTTCGAAAGCCCAGGTTATTGATAACAAACGTCCGATGCCGGCTGTAGACCTAAAGTCGCTTGAAGGAGCGGTTGTTAATACATCCACATTCGACAATAATGACGCTCCGATTGTTATTTCTTTTTGGGCAACTTGGTGCAAACCTTGTGTGACCGAACTCACGAATATTGCTGAGGTTTACGAAGAATGGCAGAAAGAAACCGGCGTTAAAATTATTGCAATCAGCATTGATGATGCCAGAAACCAATCGAAAGTTGCTCCTTTTGTCAACGGTAAGGGTTGGGATTACGAAGTGTATCTCGATCCCAATGCCGATTTGAAGCGAGCAATGAATGTGAATCTTGTTCCGCACACTTTTTTACTGGATAAGGACAACCAGATTGTTTGGCAGCACAATAGCTATGCTGAAGGTGATGAGGAACATCTTTTTGAGTTGATCAAGAAACTTGTGGCAGGGCAGGAAGTATCAGAGAAATGAGGACAATTTTTAGTTTAAAATCTGAAGTTGTTCTTTGTTTTATTTTTTTTCTTTCAATTTCAGAATCGTTTGCTCAACAACAGAATGCCGGAGAACTTCATGGCAATTTTCAGTTAGATGCACAGTACTACAACAAAGATTCATTAATCGGAGCTCCGGTTGTTCCTGAGAAAGTTCTCACCAATGGTTTTATGAACCTGTGGTATACCAGGGGTGCATTCTCTGCAGGAATCAGGTACGAAAGTTACTTAAATGTCATGCAAGGTTTTGATCCAAGATATCGTGGAACAGGTGTTCCATTCAGATTCGCCAGTTATCAGAACGAGCAATTGGAGGCCACCGTAGGGAATTTTTATGAGCAATTTGGTGGCGGACTTATTTTACGTGCATATGAAGAAAGAGGCCTTGGCTATGACAATGCATTTGAAGGTGTTCGGGTTCGTTATCAGCCTGTTAAAGGCTTATACCTGAAAGGGCTGATTGCCCGACAGCGAACATTTTTCTCATTGAGTCCGGGAATTGTCAGAGGTTTCGACGGTGAAATTAATTTCAATGAACTTATAAGCTCTTTAGCGGATAAAAAAACAGCAGTAATTATTGGAGGAAGTATCGTAAGTCGCTTTCAAACTGATCAGGATCCGATTTACAACCTGCCAGAAAATGTTGGGGCATTTGAGGGTCGAATGAATATCATTCGCGGGAAGTTTAACTTGCTGGCGGAATACGGATACAAATACAACGATCCAAATGCTACAAATGGCTTTATCTATAAAGAGGGACAAGCCCTCTCTATAACCTCTACTTATTCAACCAAAGGTTTTGGGCTTCTTCTTGCTGCCAAACGACTTGATAATTTTGATTTTCGTTCAGATAGAACAGCCGCAGGAATAGGGGCTAATATCAACTTTCTTCCAGCCTTAACAAGACAGCACACGTATAATCTACCTGCAACAATTTACCCTTATGCAACTCAGCCAAATGGAGAAATGGGCTTTCAAGCAGAAATGACTTACAAGATTAAGAAAGGTTCTAAACTTGGTGGAAAATATGGAACGGAAGTAACTGTTAACTTTTCCGGAACAAACGGTATCATCAAACGTTCAGTTGATAATGATACGCTGGGTTATTCTTCGCCATTTCTTAAAGCATCCAAAGAAATGTTTTTCAGGGATTTCCACATTGAGATTCACAAAAAAATTAATGCTAATCTGAAGGTAAACCTTATGTATTTGAATTGGGTATACAACAAAGATGTAGTTCAAGGTCTTGCCGGCTTTGGAACAATTTATGCGAATATGGGGGTCCTTGACATTTCTTATAAATTGGCAAAAAGACACACAATCCGGCTTGAAACGCAAGCGTTATTTACGAAACAGGATATGGGTAGCTGGGCAATGGCTCTTTTGGAATACACTTTTTCCCCAAGCTGGTTTGTAGCTGTTCTTGATCAATACAATTATGGAAACAGCAATGAAACTCTTAGAATTCATTATGTTACCGGTAATACAGGTTATAACTACAAGGGAAATCGAATCATGCTTCAATACGGGCGCCAAAGAGCGGGGATTTTTTGTGTAGGCGGAGTTTGTAGAAATGTTCCGGCAAGCAATGGTTTGTCAATTTCTATTTTGAGTTCTTTTTAAAATCATCTTTGTTAATCTTAAATAAAAATAAAAGGTATGAAAATCAAATTGTTAACAGCAATTACTGCCACCATCATCCTTTTGAACGGTTGCGATAAAATTGAAGGTCCTTATGGAAATGCAGCCGGCAATAATCAAAATAGTGGAGACACTAGTGAAACAATTCTTAGAAAGATTCTTGTAGAAGACTTCACAGGTCATACTTGCGGTAATTGTCCAAGAGCAGCGGAATCCTTGGGTCAAATTGAAAATCTCTATGGCGATCAAATTGTCGCAATTGCAATTCATGCAGGTTTTTTTGCTGAACCTACGGGCGCATTTTTCTCTGAGGATTATCGGACTTCGGTTGGAAACGATTTGGATCAGGCTTTTGGGAACTCTGCAGCAGGATTGCCAAATGGCTTAATCAATCGCAAGGAATACGATGGGCAGTCAATAATCCAACATACTGACTGGGCTTCTAAAACCAGCGAATGGATTAATCTACCTCCCGATTTAGTGATTAGAACAGTTCCTCAATATAACCCAGCCACCAGAGAACTTGAAATTAGTGTTAATACCACCATTTTGCAAAACATTGAAGAATCGCTAAATATTGTATATTATCTGACAGAAGACAGCATTCAAAGCGCTCAGAAGGACTATTCACTCGCAGCACAGTATGAGCCCAATTATTATCACAGGCATGTCCTGCGAGGAAGTATGAACGGCGCCTGGGGCAACGTTTTAGGTGAAGGTATTGGATATACTGCCAACCAGGAACTTAATTCAAACGCAAGCTTCACAATCCCTTCAACCTGGAATGCATCTAAAATTGCGGTGGTTACCATTGTATATAAAACAGGAAACAAGGAAGTTATTCAAGCCGAAGAAACCAAAATTCAATAATTGGATAAGCATGACGGTATCAAGAGCTTTTTGTCTACTTGTTTTCTTTCTTTGTTTTTTTAGTTCTTTAACTAAAGCTCAAAAGTTTGATGCAGGTTTGGTGATTGGCTTTAATACCAGTCAGATATCTGGAGATAATTTAGGTGGCTTTAACCGCTTGAGCCCAAATGCTGGCATTTTTGTTAGGCGTGAAGTCAATGAGAAACTTGACTGGCGCCTTGAGATGTCTTACATAGGAAAAGGAAGCAGAAATGCTCCCGGACCAGACGATCCGGCCACCGACTATTATCTTCTTCGAATTCACTATATCGAAGTGCCTTTGATGTTAACCTATCAGGTTAAACCTAAATGGAGACTTGAAGCAGGTCCATCAATTGGTGTTTATGTAGGCCATTTTGAAGAAGATATAAATGGCGAATATGTTGGTATTTTGTCAACCCGTGAGAATTTTAAGCGTTTAGACGTTTCCGGCAATTTTGGAATTATCTGGGAGTTTTCTGAAAAGTGGAAGCTCAACGTGCGTGGATCTAATAGTATTCTTCCGGTCAGGAATTACGATCAGCAAACCAGTTTCAGGCTAAATAAGGGGCAATTAAACAAAAGCATTATGCTGCGGTTGTTTTACTGTTTTAATTAATTTCTCATGAAAATAGCTGTTGCGATTACTGGTGCGAGTGGTTCCATTTATGCCAATCACTTATTATCAAAGCTTAACAGCTTGATGAATGATAACGACGAGGGTGGTTTGGTATTCAGTTCAAATGCAGCAGATGTTTGGAAACATGAATTGGGCATTGACATTCCACAATTTAAAAAGTTTAAAGTTTTCCATAAAAGCGATTTTTTTGCTCCTTTTGCTTCCGGCTCCGCCGGATATGATGCCTTAGTTGTTTGTCCTTGTTCAATGGGTGTAATTGGAAGAATTGCAGCCGGCATCTCTGATGACTTAATCACTCGCACCGCGGATGTGATGCTCAAAGAAAGAAAGAAACTCATCTTAGTGCCGCGTGAAACTCCCTACAACCTAATTCAACTGCGCAACATGACTGCTATAACGGAAGCAGGCGGCATCATTTGTCCTGCTTCTCCATCGTTTTATAGCCTCCCGGCTGATCTGGACAGTCTGGCATTAACTGTTGTTGATCGTATCATTGATATTGTTGGAATTAAACAGGAGACTTATCGTTGGCGAAGCGAAGTCTAATCGATCGGTTTTGATTGAAGCAGATGAATATTGTCTTTTAGCCTTGTAAAGCCAGTTCTTTGAATGGCTGTTCGTCCAAACATTTCGTCAAAAATGTCTTCGGTGATTTCTGCCCATTCCTCTTTGGAGAGATTCAGCATTTTCGAATCGGCCAGGAATGAAGTCTCCGAATGGGGTTTCGAAAATCTATTCCATGGGCAAACGTCCTGGCAAATGTCACAACCAAATACCCAGTTGTTTAATTTTTCCCGCCATTCGCTATTTAAGGCTTCCTTTAGTTCGATTGTCAGATAACTGATGCACTTATTGGCGTCAACAACGTAAGGCTCCACAATGGCATCGGTAGGGCAGGCATCTATGCACTTTGTGCATGTTCCACAATAATCTCGGGAAGGCTTATCAGGTTCAAGTTCCAGATCTGAAATTATTTCCGCTATGAAGAAAAACGAACCAGCTTTCTTATTAATCAGGTTGCTGTGCTTGCCTTGCCAGCCCAATCCTGCTTTTTCTGCCCATGCCTTATCCATAACGGGCGCAGAATCAACAAATACACGTGAATTAAAGTCTCCAAACTCTGATACCATCAGCGTGACCATGTTTTTAAGTTTTCTCTTGATCACAAAGTGATAATCTTCCCCGTAAGCATATTTTGAAATGAGCGGAGCGCCATCTTTTTGTTTTACTTTCCCGGGATAATAATTTAGCAAAAGCGAAATTACAGACCTAGCGCCAGGCACAAGTTTCCTTGGATCGATTCTCTTTTCAAAATTTCTTTCCATGTAAGACATTTTGCCATGATGCCCCTTATTTAGCCAGGATTCAAGCCTTCTGGCCTCTGTGGTTAATTCAGCCGCTTCAGAGATACCGGCAAAATAAAATCCTTCTCCGGAGGCAATCTCTTTGATTCTTCGGCTTAATAAATTTGCTTTCAGATCAGCCCCTGTCACTTTCTATTCGTCGAAAAGACCTTTTTGAAGCCCGGGTCTTATAATTCCCAGGTGCTTGTATGCTAATTCTGTAACCTCTCTCCCTCTGGGGGTTCTCATTAGAAAGCCTTCCTGAATTAAAAAGGGTTCGTAAACCTCCTCTATAGTTTCAGCATCTTCCCCACATGCTGTTGATATCGTATTCAGTCCAACAGGTCCGCCTTTAAACTTCTCTATAAGTGTCCGTAGAATTTTATTGTCCATTTCATCAAGACCGTATTTGTCAACATTGAGAGCATCCAAAGCAACATCGGTTATTGATTTAGTTATTGATCCATCTCCTTTAACCATTGCAAAGTCACGCACTCTTCTCAGCAAAGCATTTGCAATTCGGGGAGTTCCACGGCTTCTTCCGGCTATCTCTGCTGCAGCGTTATTCTGAATCTGAATCTGAAGAATATCAGAAGCTCTTTTTACAATTTTAGTAAGCAAAGCCTGATCGTAATAATTTAATCTCGAATTGATTCCAAAACGGGCTCTTAATGGGGAGGTGAGCAGACCTGAACGAGTTGTTGCACCAATGAGTGTAAATGGATTTAGTTCAATTTGAATCGCTCTTGCATTGGCTCCGCTTTCAATCATGATATCAATTCTAAAGTCTTCCATAGCAGAATATAAATATTCTTCAACAACCGGACTTAATCTGTGAATTTCGTCAATGAATAAAACGTCATGAGGCTCAAGATTTGTGAGTAGACCCGCCAGATCACCAGGTTTATCCAAAACAGGCCCTGAAGTTGTTTTCAGATTTACTCCAAGCTCGCTTGCAATGATTTGTGCCAATGTAGTTTTTCCCAGACCCGGCGGGCCATGTAATAGAACATGATCCAGTGCTTCGTCACGCATTTTTGCTGCTTCAACAAATACCTTAAGATTTTCCAGAACGGCAGATTGACCTGTAAAGTCATCAAACGATGCAGGTCTTAATACTTTTTCAATCTCCCTGTCCTTGGCAGAAAGATGCTTAAACTCCGGATCAAGATTGGGATTCATATTTTCAACGCAAGATAGCAAAGAGGTATACTACAAAAACAAAAACGTCCTTTAATATGAAAGGACGTTTTTGTTAGATTTAAAAGTTGTATGCGATTAATGTTCACCTTCATCCTTCTCAGAAGCGGATAAAGGAACAGTTTGTAACACGAAATCTTCCTCATGTCCAGGCTTGCTGTAATCATAAGCCCATCTGTGAACTTCAGGTATTTCACCCGGCCAATTACCATGCAAATGCTCAACAGGAGTTGTCCATTCCAGTGTATTTGACTTCCATGGGTTTTGACTTGTTTTCTGACCTTTGTAGATGCTGTAGAAGAAGTTAAATAAGAATATTGCTTGAGCAACAGCGGCTAGAATTGCAAACCAGGTAACCAATACGTTGATATCAACCAAATCATTAAAGATTGGGAATTCTGTATTTGAGTAATATCTTCTTGGTACACCTGCCATTCCTAAGAAGTGCATAGGGAAGAACACACCATAAGCTCCTGCAAATGTTAACCAAAAGTGGGCATATCCCATTTTCTTATTCATTAAACGACCAAACATTTTGGGGAACCAATGATAAATACCGGCAAACATTCCAAATATGGCAGCCGATCCCATTACTAAATGGAAATGAGCAACTACAAAGTAAGTATCGTGAACGTTTATATCCAAAGCAGAATCACCCAAGATCAATCCTGTTACACCTCCAGTAATGAAGAAAGACACCAAACCGATAGCGAAAAGCATCCCTGGCGTAAATTGAAGATTACCTTTCCATAGTGTTGTAATGTAATTAAACGCTTTAACAGCTGACGGGATGGCAATCAATAATGTAGTAAAAACAAATACAGAACCCAGGAAAGGATTCATTCCTGTAATGAACATGTGGTGTCCCCATACAATAAAAGAGAGGAAGGCAATCCCTAGAATAGAAGCGATCATAGCTCTGTAACCAAAAATAGGTTTTCTCGCATTTGTTGCAATCACTTCTGAAGTGATTCCTAGCGCAGGTAGAAGTACAATGTAAACCTCTGGGTGACCTAGAAACCAGAAAAGATGTTCGTAAAGAATCGGGCTTCCTCCATTGTATTCAAGAGCTTGGCCACCAATGTAAATATCACTTAAGTAAAAACTAGTTCCAAAGCTTCTGTCAAAAATTAGTAACAACGCTGCTGCAAAAAGAACAGGAAATGAAAGAACCCCGAGAATTGCTGTAACCAAGAAAGCCCAAATTGTTAATGGAAGTCTTGTCATAGACATTCCTTTGGTTCTAAGGTTAATGATAGTTACAATGTAATTAAGAGAGCCAAGAAGGGAGGAAACAATAAACAAAGACATTGAAACCAACCACAAAGTCATGCCCAAGCCTGAACCTGGCATCGCTTCAGGCAATGCCGAGAGTGGAGGGTAGATTGTCCATCCACCAGCGGCTGGCCCGGATTCTATAAAAACTGAAAACAACATCACTGCTGAGGATGCAGCAAAGAACCAGAAAGATAACATATTCAGGAATCCCGAAGCCATGTCCCTTGCTCCAATTTGAAGTGGAATTAGAAGATTAGAGAAAGTTCCGCTGAGTCCACCGGTCAAAACGAAGAAAACCATGATGGTTCCATGAATTGTAACCAATGCTAAGTAGAAATTGGGATCCAAAACTCCTCCAGGTGCCCATTTTCCAAGAACTGACTCAAGGATAGGAAAGCTCTTTCCCGGCCAAGCTAGTTGAAGTCTGAAAATAATAGACATCATCATGGCGATGACTGCCATAAAGATAGCTGTTATCAGAAATTGTTTGGAGATCATTTTGTGATCATGTGAGAAAACGTATTTCGAAATAAACGTTTCTTCATGATGATGATCCTCGTGGTGATCGTGTCCGTGATCTGTGTGCGCGTGCTCGTTATGAGCTGCATGAACATGTAGTTCTTCGTGCTGATTTGTTGAATCCATTGCTGACATATCCTTCCTTATTTTAAGCTTATAACAATTGTCGGGCGAGCCGGTTCAGTTAGTTATTAATTAATTCTGCTGTTGCAGCTGTTGCTTGAGTTTGCATCCATGTTTTTTGTTCAGCAACCCATGTATTAAACTCTTCCTGCGTTTCTACGATAATATCCATTTGCATGTTGTAATGTGCAGCTCCGCAAATTTTATTGCACAAGAGAACGTAATTAAATTTATCATCTTTAAGTTTTTCTCTCATTTCTTTCGTCGTGATAGTTGGGATAAACTCAAATGTGGTTTCCATGCCAGGGACACAATTCATTTGTGCTCTGAAGTGAGGCATGTATGCACTATGAATCACATCACGAGACCTAAATTTAAATAAGACAGCTTTATCTTTAACCAGATGAAATTCCCCTTTTACAATTATATCATCGTCCCCTTTCAAATCTTCAACCATCCCCAAATCATTCCCTGCGCCAATAGCCCGGAAGTCAGATTTACCTAATGCATTGTCTTTTCCACCATATCTTGCTGTCCAGTCGAATTGCTTTGAGTAAAGTTCAATTACCATAGCATCTTTATTACCTGGATAAATTACATCATTCCATACAACTAGACCGTAAGCTATTAAACCAGAAAGAGCAAGTGCCGGAATAATTGTCCAAATCAATTCTAGTTTATTGCTATGTGCAAAGTAAACTGCCTTTCTTCCGGTTCTCCCGCTATTTTTATAGATCTGGTAAACCAGCACAATGTGAGTTAGAACAAATACAACCGTAATAAGGGCTAGTGTAATATTAAAGAGATTGTCAATTTGAGGACCATGGGCTGAAGCTGCTTCAGGCAATACCTTATCTCCATATTTCACAAGTTGCCAAATGCAGAAGCCAAAAAATGCTATTAAAAACAAAACCCACAGAGAAGCTTGATTTTTGCTTTCTGCATCTGTAACAATATCATCTTTTGAACCTCCGCGCATTTCAGAGGACAAACTGTAAATGGACATTACCCTTACAGCGGCAATGACAAACAATACTATAACTGCGATTATTAAAAGTGTCATGATGAGAAGACTTTAGCTGTATCAGATTTAAATATGATGATGAACGCTTTCCTGGAAGAATACGTGATTGGGATTTGAAACGGGACGTGATGCAAGTTTGTTGAGCACAACGAATCCGAATAAGCCCAGAAATCCGAGCATTGTTCCTAATTCTACCCATCCAAGGTGCCAATGTTCTTTAACCGTACCCGGCATAATCATCACAAAATTATCGCTCCAATGCCCGAACAATATAACCACACCTACAAACATAAGAATGCGGTTTCTTCTTTTCGAACCTCTTTTCATTAGAACAATGAATGGGAAAAGAAAGTTCAGGAACAGATTTAAGAAAAACAAAAACTTGTAGTTCGTAAAGCGATCCTGGAAATAGGTGACCTCTTCAGGTATGTTAGAATACCAGATTAACATAAACTGTGACACCCACAAATAGGTCCAGAAAATTGAAAAGGCAAACATGAATTTACCCAAGTCATGAATATGATTTTCATTTACTTCAGGAAGAAGGCCTTTACTTTTCAAGTGCAGAGTAACCATAGTAATCATTGTTAAAGCACTAACAAAGTAGCCGGCAAATGTATACCATCCAAAGAGAGTGCTAAACCAGTGGGTGTCTATAGACATGATCCAATCCCATGCTGAAGTTGATGAAGTGACAGCAAAAAATACTAAAAACCAGGCACCCAGTGACTGACTTTTTTTCCAGTTGGCTACATCAAGACCTGCGGCTTCAATTTCAGAACGCTTCATGAACGCTTTGAAAAAAAGAAGCCATCCTCCTAAATAAACTAGAGTACGAATCGAAAAGAATATTGGATTTAAGAATGCTGATTTACCTGCAATAATTTTATCATAATGCGGATTGGGTTGTCCGTTTTCAAGAGTTTCGTGAAGAATGTGCGGATCAGCCCAATGGTAAATGTGATTTAAATGAAATGCAGATGCAATAGCTACCAAGCCCATAAACAAAGCACCATAAGGAAGGTATGATGCAATTGCCTCCATTGGTCTTTTTACAACAGCTGACCATCCTGCTTCAGCAGCATACTGGACTGCAATAAAAAACAAAGCCCCAAGAGCAATTCCCATGAAATAGAATGAGTTCAATAATAAAGTCGGCCAAGCACGATGGGAGTCCGTAATAAAACCTCCTATCAGACTTAATAGTCCGATAGCCATTAATATGAAACACGTGTTTCTTGATTTGGTGGAGAAGGTATAATTCATTGCAAACGGGATTGTAACGTTTAAGGGGTAAATAAATTTATGGTGCTGCAACGGCTGCAGAATCTGAAGGAGCCGCAATGCTGAGTCCTAAACCATCTGCACGGAGTTTTTGCACATAGTGTATAACTTGCCAACGTTCTTCAAAATTTATTTGAGAGGCATGAGAGCCCATCATGTTTTTGCCATAGAAAATACTGTGGTACATTTTCCCTTCAGGAAGATTAGCTAGAGCAGCACTATAATAGGACGGTACGCCTGCGAACTTATCTCGTTGCACTAAAATGCCATTTCCGTCGCCTGCATCGCCATGACAATGCACACAAAAGTTGTTGTAAACTATTTTTCCTTTTTCTAAAACTTCAGGGCTAACCGTAAGCGGACTTTTGAAATTGGTACCTGCCAGTTCATAACCTTCGTTTGTATTTGGGTATGGATACGGCTCATAAAAAGGGAGCGTTTCGGCATTGTATCTAGGAATACTTCCTTTAACAGGCACCCTTGATGACAAGCTGTCTGCGAAAATTGAATTGATCCCATAAGTTTCGTAAGCAGGCCCCCTATACATGTCAGGCATGTATTCGTAACCAGGACTTTGTGGATCTTTAGTACAGGAACCAAATACTGTTAATACAGCAATTCCGGTAAAAATAAGTGCTAATGAGCTTATATTTAACTTTTTCATGTGTATCAGTTCCTTATTTCAGTTCCTTGTGGTTAATTTCAACAGCACCGGTTTCACGCAAAACATTCATAATGTCAGCTTCATTATGTTTTCCATTTTCTGTGGTGCGGATTTCCATTATGAACTTATCGTCGGTGCTTCTTGGGTCTGGATTGTGAGGTTTACGTCCCGGATACAATTTATTCACTAAAAGATAGCTAAGAACCATTCCGTGCGCAGCACAAAATACAGTTAGCTCGAAAGTAACAGGAATAAAGGCAGGCATATTCAACATCCAGTTGAAATTAGGCTTACCTCCAATATTCATTGGCCAATCAGAAATTAGCATGTACCAAGTCATCCAAACTGCAAATGAAGTTCCGAACAAACCATAAAAAAATGCTGCATTGGACAGGCGTGTTGGTTTGATTCCAATAACTGGATCTAAACCATGGATTGGGAAAGGAGAAAATACATCTGCAATTCTTACACCTTTGCTTCTAAGTGCTTTGGCACTGTTTAGAAGAATTTCCTCATCCTCGAAGACTCCGTATATAACTTTATTGCTCATAATGATTAATGATGCGGTGGTTTAGGATTTTCACTGGTTGATTTCAAAATGGTCTTTAATTCGCTCAAAGCGATTACCGGGAATGTTCTTGAGAACAGCAGAAAGAGTGTAAAGAAAATTCCTATCGTGCCAATGAAAATTCCGATATCAACAAACGAAGGGTGGAACATTGTCCAGCTTGAAGGGATGTAGTCTCTGTGAAGTGAAGTAACAATAATCACAAAACGTTCAAACCACATACCTATATTAACAAAAATGGAAATGATGAAAGTAGCGATCAGGCTCTTCCGGATTTTTTTGAACCAAAAGAGTTGTGGTGTAATAACGTTGCATGTCATCATAGACCAATAAGACCACCAATATGGACCGGTTGCTCGATTTAAAAATGCATATTGCTCATATTCAACTCCTGAGTACCAGGAAACAAAAAGTTCTGTTAGATAAGCCACACCAACAATTGAACCTGTCAGAATGATTACCTTGTTCATGTTCTCAATGTGAGAAATTGTGATATAATCTTCCAGGTGCAGAACTTTCCTCATAATAATTAACAGAGTTAATACCATTGCAAACCCAGAAAAAATCGCTCCGGCAACGAAATAGGGAGGGAAAATTGTAGTATGCCAACCAGGAATCACCGAAGTTGCAAAGTCCATGGATACGATCGTATGAACTGAAAGAACCAATGGGGTTGAAAGACCTGCAAGAACTAAAGATACTTCTTCAAATCTTGACCATTGTTTCGCGGAGCCGCTCCATCCGAAACTTAGAATGTTATAGATTTTTCTCATTCGTGGTTTCATTTGCCTGTCTCTGATAGTTGCAAAGTCAGGAATCAAACCCGTGTACCAGAAAACAAGAGATACCGTGAAATAGGTAGAAATCGCAAACACATCCCACAATAGTGGTGAGTTGAAGTTAACCCAAAGTGAACCGAACTGATTTGGTAAAGGAAGAACCCAGTAAGCAACCCAAACACGACCCATGTGCATTACAGGGAAAAGAGCTGCGCAAATTACTGCAAAAATCGTCATCGCCTCTGCAGAACGGTTGATTGACATTCTCCAGCGTTGTCTAAATAATAGGAGGATAGCTGAAATCAAAGTTCCTGCATGTCCGATACCTACCCACCAAACGAAATTGGTAATATCCCAGGCCCATCCTACGGTCTTATTCAAACCCCAAACCCCGATTCCTGTCCCAATGGTATAGGCAAAACAACCTACTCCCCATAAAGCCAGCAAAGCGGAAATTGTAAATACAATTTTAAACAAGCCGTTCGCTTTGCCTTCGATTGGCTTAGCAATATCCTCTGAAATCTGATGGTAAGTCTTTTTTCCGAGTATTAACGGCTGTCTGACTGTCACTGATGAATGTTGTTCCATATACTGTTTTTACGAAACTTGATTTTAAGCCTTTGAAGTTTCTTTATTACGAACTTTTGTTAGATAGAAGACTGAAGGTTGAACTCCAATTTCTTCAAGCAGCTGATATTTCCTTTCATTATTCCAATCTTTTTGAACTGCAGACGAAGAATCATTGTAGTCACCAAAATTGATAGCATTGGTCGGACAGGCTTGCTGACAGGCGGTTTTAATGGATCCGTCTTTAGGGCGTTCTCCACTTTTCTTTGATTTCAGTTTTCCCTCTTGAATACGCTGAACACACATGGAGCATTTTTCCATAACACCGCGTGAACGAACTGTTACATCAGGATTAAGAACCATTTTTCCAAGATCCTCATACATATTGAAATCAAATTCAACGTTTTCATTGTACCTGAACCAATTGAATCGTCTCACTTTGTATGGACAGTTATTTGCACAGTAACGAGTTCCGATACAACGATTGTAAGTCATTTGGTTAAGACCTTCCAAGCTGTGTGTAGTTGCCAAAACCGGACAAACAGTTTCACAAGGAGCATGATTACAATGCTGACACATAACAGGCTGAAAGACAACTTCTACGTCTTCTGAAGATGGAATTTCCATTTTCAGGAATTTGTCAATTGCTCCAACTCCTTCTTCTTCAGCTCTTGACTCTGTCATGTCTGAAGAATAGTACCTGTCAATGCGCATCCAGTGCATTTCACGGCTTCTTCGTACTTCATCCTTACCAACTACAGGAACATTGTTTTCAGCATTACAGCTGATAACGCAAGCTCCGCAACCAATACAAGAATTTAAATCAATGGATAAATTCCAAAAATGATTTGGATTCTCAAACGAGTCCCAAAGATTTAATTCTTTAGGTGAAGCTTTTCCATCCTTTCCTAAGTTAAGATTGGTGGCCAGTAGAATATCAGGATTTCCAGATTTAGGGTCCTTTTTGTACTCTTCTAGGGTAGTTTCTTTGACAATGTTCCGCCCCATCATTGTTTGATGAGTTTGTGTTGCGGCAATTTGATATTTTCCTTTGCTTTCGGATACGGTAACACCTGCTATCTCATATCTTAGATGCCCATTGATTAATTTGAGGAATGGGGATGCATTGGCACCTATTCCATTTGCAGTCTTTCCCGCTGATGTGCGTCCATAACCAAGCGCGATGGCAATTACCCCTCTAGGAATACCTGGTTGAGCAATCACTGGGAGCGTTACACTGTAATTACCGGATTTAACTTCTACGGTATCAGATAATTGCTCTTGACCCAGAATGACATTGAATCCTTTTTCATTCATATCATCCAGGTTCATCATTACATAGTTATCCCATGTAACTTTGGAAATCGGATCAGGAAGCTCTTGCAGCCATGGATTGTTAGCTTGAGAGCCGTCTCCCATTCCTGTTTTTTGATAAACAAGAAGTTCTATTCCGCTTGCTTTTGATATTTCATTCTGAATAGAGGCAGCTGAGGAAGATAAATCAGGTGAAGAAATTCCCGCTAATTCTATTGATTCAGTTGAAGAATTCAGAGTGGTTGATGCAAAACAACCATCGTGTAATGATTTAGTCCAGAAGTCGCTGAAGCTTATGAAACCCGTTGCGTTGGGATACATTTTTGATTCCCAAACAGAGGCAATATAATCATAAGCATTTTTAGTATTTCCAGCCCATAACAAAATGCTTTCAAGCACTTGTCTTGTTTTAAACAAAGGCTGGATGGTAGGTTGCGAAAGCGAATACATTCCTGAACGTGGGTTCAAATCTCCCCAAGATTCCAGGTAGTGATGGTCTGGTAAAATGTAATTACAAGCTGAAGATGTTTCATCAACCCGATCAGCAAAAGAAATGGAAAGCTCAGTCTTTGAAAGAGCAGCCTTGAATTCCTCACCTTGAGGGTGGTTGTAAACAGGATTTACTCCATGAATCAAAACAGCTCCAACATTACCAGATTTCATTTCTGATAGCAAATTTGCAATTGCCTGGTCACTTCCTTGGTGTTTATTGTCTACTACATCCAAATTGATGGTAGATCCATATGCACCAAGATGAATATTAATAGCATTCACTACTTTTTGCACTTCAGGATCATTTACACCACAAACCACAAGAGCTCTGCCTTTGTATGTATTTAGTTCTTTTGCTATAACGCTAATTTTTGCATCTTTCCCATCAAGACTTTTAGCTGATAAAGAACTTCCTGTTAATTTGTTAAGAAGATGAACCGCTGCAGTTCCTAGCTGAGAAGGTTTTACAGCAATTCTTGAATCTGCATTAGAACCTGTAACAGAGAGTGATGATTCTATTTGTATGTGACGGGACATGGTCTTTTTGTCCTTGCTCACTTTTCTTGAAGAAGCGTATTGTCTTGAGTGTTCAATAGGACTAAGCCAATTTGCAAGGAAATCACAACCAATTCCAACGATGTAATCAGCTTTATCAAACTGATATGTTGGGATAACCGATTTACCAAAACTTGAGAGATTGGCAGTTCTCAAAGCACTGTATGAAATACTGTCGTAGGATACAAGTTCAGTTCCTACATATTTCAATTTCAGCTCCTCAATTGCTGCAAGCAGAGCAGGGGAGATGATAGTCGAGCTTAATATTTTGACTGACTTACCGGAAGCTGCAATAGTGTTTAGCTTTGCGGTAATTTCCTTGTCAGCATCTTCCCATTTGATATCGGCTGATCCTTTTTTCGGACCGGCAATTCTAGCAGAATCGTAAAGCGAAAGAACGGAAGCTTGAATTCTTGCATGCGATCCACCTTTCGTAATTGGACACAAGTCATTGCCATCAACTTTGATTGGTCTCCCTTCTCTTGTTTTAACGATAACAGACGCGTAGTCATGTCCATCGTAATAACTACTCGCGTAATAGTTGGCTACGCCGGGAGTTATTTCTTCAGGTTTATTTAGATAGGGTATTGCTTTTCTAACCGGGGTTTCACAAGCTGCAAGTGAAGCAGCTGTGACACTAAAGCCTAAAAACTTCAGGAAATCTCTTCGATTGGTACTTGAATCAGTTACCTTTTCATTCCCTAGGAGTTCATCTACAGGAAGCTCCTCAACAAATTCGTTTTGTTGATGCTTTAAAAACTCAGGAGTTTCTTTAAGCTCTTCAATTCCTTTCCAGTATTTCTTCGTAGTACTCATACGTTGTTTCGTCCAGATTTAATTTGAAAGGTTAGAATCAATAGTGACATTTTGAACACTCCAATCCACCAATTTTTTCTACAGAGAATATATCTCCTTTTTTGTAGTCGGGGTTGTCCATGAATTTCTTATGAAGATCCTCATAGTACTCATTTCCTTCCCACTTAACTTCCGTTTTTCTATGACAATCGATACACCATCCCATGGTTAAAGGAGAATGCTGTTTCACAACCTCCATGGAGTCAATTGCGCCATGGCATTGCGCGCATTCAATTTTGCCAACTGCAACGTGCTGGCTGTGGTTGAAGTATACGTGATCAGGAAGGTTGTGTACCCTTACCCATTTAATTGGTTTTTGGTTCTGACCATAAGTTCTGGTTTCCGGATTGTAATCCAAAGCGGCATATATTTTTGAAATTTCCTCAGTTCCATACTGAGGTCCTTGCTGAATGTAAGCATGACAATTCATACAAACGTTGGCAGAAGGGATGTTTGCGTGCTTAGATTTTTCCACTCCGCTGTGACAGTAAACACAAGCGATTTTGTTTTGACCTGCATGCAGTTCATGTGAAAACTTTATTGGCTGTTCTGGCGCATAACCTTCATAAACACCAATTCCCATAAGCCCATCCCACCCTAAATTAAGAACCCAAATTGTTGCAAATAGGCCTGCGAGCGCTACGATTTTCTTGTTTTGAGACGCCCAAAATTTTGCCTTTTCAATAGGGGACCTAATCGGTTTTGGTTCTACTACAATACCTTTTTTCTCGTTAACAAGTGTTTCAAGTGATGTTTTAACAGAACTTAAGACTGAAATAAGTATTAGTAATAGTGCAGAGATTCCTAGTAATACATACATGTATGTTGACGAATCAGCTGTATTGTCTTCTCCTGTAACACCAGTTGCTCCTCCAGCCTGTGAATTGTTATCAGCAGGTGCTGGTGCATCCCCTCCTTTGTCTGACCAATCTATAATTGCCTTAATTTCATCATCGCTTAAAGCGAAAGCTGGCATTATTGATTTGCCGTATTCTTCATAAAGCTTGTTGGCGTATGAATCTCCGGTTTTCAAAAATTCTTGTGAATTTTTAATCCAGGCAATCAATTTCGCCTCGTCGGGCCATCTGCTGCGAACACCTTTTAAACCCGGACCAATCAATTTTTGGTCTGTTGGTTTGTGACAAGAAGCACAATTCCCTTTGAAAAGCTTTGCCCCGTCTTGAGAGAATCCTTGTGCCGGGATGAGCAACACCATCAGCAGGATGGTGAAAATCAGCGACATGTGATAATTTTTCTGATACATAGACCGTTGTTTGGGATAGTCCCTTCTTCTTTTTTAACGGCAGCAAATTTAATTGTTAAGCTTTTCCATTATTCGATTTTCTCTAGTGTTTTATAATTTAGAATGATTCTAAATAACATTCAACAGAGGAATGTAGGCTTTTAGTGTCATAAGTACTTATTTATCTGATAGTTGGGTAGTGTAAGCATCTTTGTTTGTTGAGGATTTGTAATAATTATCGGTGTTTTACTTTAGTTTCTGTTTGTAAACTTATTTTTGCAATTCTATGATGACGATTAATAAATTCTTTTTCCTTCTGCTTCTTTGCTTGATTCGGTTTTCTGTTTGCGCACAAACAGAAGATTCTGTTCAAACTTATTTGGTTTCATCAATTTCTAAAGCCACAGGGAATATTAAATGGATATATCCCGATGGTCTTGATCATTTAATTGAAAAGTATAAAACCGAAAATTTCAGAGAGCCCGGGCTTGATGGTTTCCGGGTTCAAGTATTTTCAGACGGAGGCAACAACGCTAAAGATCGCGCGCTGAAGGTTCAGAATAGTTTAAAGGAAGTTTACCCCGACTTGGACGTTTATTTAAGTTATAATCAACCTAATTTCAGGGTAAGGTGTGGAAATAACCGATCGAAGGCAGAAGCGAGGAAGCTTCAACTTGAAATCATTCAACAATATCCAGGTTGTTTTATAGTCAGGGACCTGATTAGAACAGTTAAATAGAAAGGCTTAAATAAAAAAACCGGCAACTAGGCCGGTTTTTTTATTGTAAATTTTATAGTTTCCTCTTCACTTCAACGTTTTCATACCCCTCAATGATATCACTTTCTTTTATATCGTTGAAATTGTGTATGTTCAATCCACATTCATATCCCGCACTAACTTCTTTAACATCGTCTTTGAATCGTTTCAATGATCCCAAATCGCCAGAATAAATTACGATTCCATCTCGGATAAGTCGAATTTTCGTATTTCTGTTAATCTTACCGTCGAGCACATAACAGCCTGCTACTGTTCCAACTTTAGTGATCTTAAACACATCTCGAACTTCAACATTGCAAACAACTTTTTCTTCAAACTCCGGTGCAAGCATACCTTCCATGGCAGCCTTGATTTCCTCAATGGCTTTGTAAATGATAGAGTAGAATCTCATATCAATTTGCTCATTTTCAGCTAGTTTTCTAGCTGAAACAGAAGGCCTCACCTGGAATCCAACAATAATTGCATTGGATGCTGAAGCAAGCAGAACATCACTTTCAGTGACCTGACCAACAGATTTATGTATGAT